>Ga0310811_10005200_pt1 | contig 16434 bp, 13 predicted proteins | sample YCmetagenome_FD_207642 | JGI IMG/M metagenome (GOLD analysis project Ga0310811, IMG submission 207642) | Soil microbial communities from experimental microcosm in Duke University, North Carolina, United States - YC | ecosystem: Engineered > Artificial ecosystem > Soil microcosm > Unclassified ...
CGCCGGGTAGTCCCGTTCGGCAGCGGTCATGGGGGTCTGCTCCCGGTGTCGAAGGTGGTTCAGCCAATCAGTGTTCGATTATTGGCCAGACTGCCATATCCGTCCCGCGGCGTCGATACCTCCCGCCCAGCGCGGACGACTCGCCGGACGAGAACGCGCAACTCGCGCGCACGAATCGCGCAACTCGCGCGCACGAAAAGCGCAACTCGCGGGCACGAAAAGCGCAACTCGCGGGTCAGGGTTTTGACGTGCGTAGGAGCTCGCGGGCGGCCAGCCGTCCGGGCATCCCGGTCACTCCGCCGCTGGGGTGCGCCCCGGATCCGCCGAGGAACAGGCCCTTCACCGGCAGCCGGAAGTCCCCCAGCCCGAGCGCCGGGCGCATCGGCCCCCACCGGGTCAGGTCGACGTGCAGGATGCAGCCGTTCTGGGTGCCGACCCGGGCCGAGAGCTGGTCGGGGGTCTCCACCCGCCGGTCCAGCTCGCGCGCCTCCAGCCCGTCGTAGTAGAGCGCGGCCTTGCGCACGGCGTTGTCGGCCGCCGCGCTGCGGTGCTTGTCCCAGCCGCCCTCCGGGCTGACCGGCGACGTGGTGCAGTACAGGTACAGCGTGTCCTGGCCGGGCGGGTTGAGTGTGGCGTCCGGGGCGTGGGTGATGCCGAACAGCAGCATGTCCTCGGCCTGCGGCACGATCCCCGCCGCGCTCTGCGCGTAGGCCCGCTTCGTCGGCTCGGGCTCGCCCATCATCATCACCGCATGCCGCAGGTCGACGCCGTCACCGCGCCAGGCGTTGAACCTCGACAGGTCCGCGTGCCCGGACAGCGCCAGGTCCACCTTGAGCACCGCCGCGCCGAACGAGCTCGCGGGGATGTGCTTCGCGCGGTTCTCCAGCCGGTGGGGCAGCGAGCCGGACGGCAGCAGCTTGGTGAACAGGGTGATCGGGTCGCAACTCGCCACCACACCACGACGGGCGGTGATCTCGCGGCCGTCGGCGAGGGTGACACCACACGCGCGCCCGCCCCGCACCGTGATCTCGGCGACCCGGGCGTCGGTCAGCACGGTGCCGCCGCGCAGCTCGCGCAGCCGCCGGGCCAGCGAGTCGGGGACGGCCTGCAGCCCGCCGACCGGGCGGAAGCAGCCGGTGCGGTGGATGAACGCGTGGAACAGGTGCGCCACCGCGCTGCCGGAGGCCTCAGCCGGGTACTGCGCGGCGGGTACGCCGTAGAGGGCGGCCTGGGTGATCGGGTGTCGGAACTTCTCCTCCACCAACTCGGCCGCGGACATGACCGCGAAGTCGGCGAACTCCTTCCACCGCTTCACGTGCCGGACGGCGGCCCGCGCGATGGTGGCCAGATCCGACGGCCTCGGGCGGGCCATGTTGGCCAGCATCATCGGCACGGCCACGTCCATCAACGCGTCGAGGAACTCGGCATAGTCGGCGTAGGCCTTCGCGTCACCGGAGTGGATCTTCTCGATGTCCGCCACGGTCCTGCGGGCGTCCCGGAACAGGCAGACCGACGGGCCGTCCGGGTGCATGTAGCCGTAGGCCGGGTCACCGGGCACCGTCCGCAGCCCGTACTTGTGCAGCTCCAGCTCACGGGCGACCGGGGACACCATCCAGAACACCAGGTCGGTGGCGCAGAAGTTGACGGTGTGGTCCGGTGCGTTCGCGAACGGCTTGCCGGAGGTGGTCATGCCGCCGATGTTGGAGTTGGCCTCGAGGACGACCACGTCGAGCCCGGCGTCGGCCAGGTAGTTTGCGCTGGTCAGGCCGTTGTGCCCGGAGCCGATGACGATGACGTCGGTCGCGGTGGGGGTTCCGCCCGAGGCGGGGATCGGGGCGCTCAACGCAGGGTCCCTTCGGCGAACCGGGCGTTGGAGGCCCGTTCCAGGTCGGTCCAGGTGTCGTGGGTGAGCATCTCGACCCAGCGCTGGTAGAAGGCGCGGGCGGCGCCCTCGGAGTACGGGGTGCGGGCGACCCGCCCCGGATAGGTCGGGTCGGCGTCGCCTCCGTGGCGGTCGCCCATCTGCGCGACGAACGGGTTGCGTCGACCCATGACGCCGCGCAGGGTGCGCTGGATCCCGGCCCACACCGCGCTGTCGTCGGCCTCGAACAGGCCGCCGGCACCGAACGCGCGCTGCGAGGCCGCCGCCCACTCCCGCTTCATCTCCACCGGCAACCGGGCCGGCACGAGGTTCCACGTCCAGATCTCGGTCTCGTCCACCGCGACCGGGTGCAGCACCCGGATGTGGTGGAACGTCACGAAGGCGATGGACGCCGGGAATATGTTCATGTGCGAGAGCAGTACGTCGGCCCGGCTCGCCCCCAGGCGGCGTGCGGCCTCCGGCTGGCTGTCGCGCCAGAACTGGGCGATCTTCGGGCCGAAGGTCAGGTCGAGCAGCGGCCCCTCGGTCCACATACCGCCGCCGTGGCCTTGCGCGGTGCTGAACTGGCGGCCACCGGCGTCACCGGTGAGCTGGGTGAGGTCGAAGTCCTTGGGCAGGCTCGCCAGCACGGCCGAGACGTGCGCGGTCTCGGGATGCACCATGTCGCTGGCGAACTGCTCGGCGAGGATCTTCCAGTTGGCCTTGATGATCCACTTGTTGACACCGCCCGCCATCTCCAGTCCGCCGTCGAAACGGTCGAGCACGATGTCGAGGTAATGCGCGGCGTCGCCGATGTACTCCGGCAGCGGGGGCGCGGTGGGGTCCCAGGTGCCGAAGACCAGACCCTTGTAGGTGTCGACCTGCGCCATCGCCCCACAGCCCCACGGGGCCTTGTCGAAGCCGTGCGGGAAGACGATGTCCTCGTGCGGGACGTTGCGCAGGTTCCCGGCCAGGTCGTAGGACCAGCCGTGATAGGAGCAGGTGAACATCTTGGTGTTGCCCGAGTCGGGCCGGACCAGCTCGTTGCCCCGGTGGCGGCACTGGTTGAGCAGACCCTTGACCGAGCCGTCCTTCTGCCGGACCACGATCACCCGGTCGGCACCGACGTAGGTGGTGAAGAAGTCGCCCGGGTTCGGGATCTGCTGTTCCGGGCAGAGCAGCACCCATGCGCGGCCGAAGATCCGGTCAAGCTCTTCGCGGTAGATGTCCTCGTCGGTGTAGATCGTGGGATGCAGCGTGCCGGCCTCCATGTCACAGAGCCGGCGAAGCTCGTCCTCACGCATGGTGCCTCCACGATGAGCCGGGTGGGCTGAGTCACAATGACGATAAGCGAGAGAAGGACCCCTGACAAGGGAGTCTTGACTGCTAGCACGGAGGGTTCACGTGACAGACCAGCCGGACCGACAGCCGGACGTGCGGCCGGATGCCCAGCCGAATGCCCAGCCGGACCGACAGCGGAGGTCCTCGGCCCGGATCCGGGAGCTGATCCTGGAGTCCGCGCGGGCCGAGTTCGCCGAGAAGGGCTACGTCGCGGCCACCAACCGTGACGTGGCCAACCGCGCGGGCGTGGCCCTCTCGGTGCTCTACCGCAACTTCGAGACCAAGGCGGAGCTGTTCTCCGACGCCGTGGTCGAGCCGTTCGTGCGCGGCGTGGAGCAACTGGCCGAGCACTGGGTGGACCAGATCGGCGAGCCGCTGGCCGACGAGGAGCTGATGCGGGTCTTCATCCGCGACGTCCTGACCAGCATGTCCCGCAACCAGCACGCGCTCGAGCAGCTGGTGCTCGGCCGCGCGGAGCTCAGCGAGGCCATGACCAACCGCATCCTGACGGTGTTCGACCGGCTCTTCGGCCAGGCCCGCCTGATGGCCGAGCTGGAGGCCCGCCGGCGGGGCTGGTTCTCCGCCGAGGGCCTCGACCTCCCCATCCGCGTGCTCGCCTGCATGATCGCCGGCGCATCGGCGTTCGGCTGGTTCCTGCTGCCCGGACAGGCCGAGGAACCCGAGCATCCCGACGTGCTCGACGCCATGACCAAGATCGGGTTGTGGGGTCTGGCCCGCCGGCCGCCCGAGGCCCCCGAGCCGCCCGAGACCACCGAGCCGCCCGAGACCACCGAGCCGCCGAAAACCACCTAGCCGTCGGTGGCGGTGGGGCGGGAGGAGGGCCCGGTCCGGGCGAGCCCGCCGTCGAAAGCGTTGGTCACCTTCTCCGGGGTGAACTTGATGACGATCCGGCCGGGGTGGTCGGCCGCCGCCACGTGCGCTTCCTGCGCCTGCGGATCGTCGGGGTCGTAGCGGCGGGCGACCTCGCGGAGGAACCACATCACGGTGTCCCGGTCGGTGAGGATCTCGCTGGTGCCCTTGAAGGACAGCGTCTTGGACTTCCGCGCGGTGAACACCACGACCGAGCTGCGCGGGTCACGCCGGATCGCCTTCGCCCGGGCGCGGTCCTCGTCCGTGCACATCCAGAACGCACCGTCGGCGTAGACGTAGGCCTGAGTGATGCCGATCGGGTGACCGTCGCGGTTCGTCCAGCAGAAGACGCACTCCAGCTCACGCTCGAGCAGCTTCGCCTGGCGCTCGTCGCTGAGCCGATAACCGGACGCATCCTTGAGCGAGGAGATCTGGACCTCTTGAGTCATCTGGTTCCGCCCTTCCCGAGCTCGGCGTCGAACGTAGAGTAAGCACCCCGCACACCACCCACAAGGGACCCTTGATCCCTTAATCAGGCATCCGTATCGTGCGCGGTTGAGACCGGCGTTCCGGACCGGTCCGAGCGGCTGGAGGGCACATGCACAGCTTTCGGACCGAGGGCCCGCTCGGCACTCCCCCGGGCGAGTTCGTGTCCAACCCGCCGGGCGTTGAACTGACGTTCACGCTGGCCTGCGCCGCGGTGGTGGTGATCGGGCTGGTCGCCATGCTGGCCCACTGGCGCCGCAGCGGGAGCCCCGTCGGGGCGCTGGTACTGCTCGGCGGGATGCTGGCCTGCATCCAGGAGCCGATGGTGGACACGCTCGGCAACATGTACATCCCGCCGTCGCACTACACCCTGTTCACCACCTACGGCCGCGAGATGCCGTGGTTCGCGCCGTTCGGCTACGGCCTGTACTTCGGCATCCCGATGTTCCTCTACATCCGGGCCGCCCAGCGCGGCGCCGGGCGGGCGTACTTCCAGAAGCTGTTCGCCGGCTCGTTCGCCCTGGAGCTGGTCTTCGAGCTGATCGCCGTGAACGGGAACTTCTACACCTACTACGGCGAGCAGCCCTTCCGGTTCTTCGAGCTGCCGCTGCACTGGATGACGCTCAACATGGCCGCGGCCTGGGTGGCGGCCGCCGCCGTCTACAAGGCGCTGCCGCATCTGGCCGGGTGGCGGATGGCCGCCGTCCCGCTGATCACCCTGTGCTGCGTCACCTGCTCCTACTACGCCCAGGGTTGGCCCATCTTCAGCGCGCTGCACGCATCCACCCCCTCCCCGGTGCTCTCCGGCGTCGCGTCCCTGGCCACCGCACTGCTGGGCGTCGCCATAATCCAGACGATGATCCGGGTGCTGACCAGCCCGAACTCGGACCAGGCCGCCGATCCGGCGTCCGCCACGGAACGGAGCTCGGTGGCCGCGTGAGTGCGGGAGCGAAGCTGGAACTGGCCGCCGCGGCGGCGGCCGTCACGGGACACTGGCTGCTGGAGAAGGTGACCCCGTCCCGGCCGGTCCGCCCCGGTGAGGCGCCCGCCTCGCCCGCCGCGCTGACGCCCGAGTGGCTCACCCACGCGCTGTGCCGTGAGCACCCCGGCGCGCGTGTGGTCGACTTCGCGGTCGGAACCGGCAGCGACGGGACGAGCGCGCGGCGGGCCCTGACCGTCTCCTACAACGACGCCGGGCGGCAGGCGGAGCTCCCGACGTCGCTCTACACGAAGTCCTCGCCGACGCTGGCGACCAGGATCTTCTGCGGGCTCAACAAGCTGGCGACGATCGAGACCGAGTTCTACCTGCGGGTACGGCCCGAGCTCGACATCGAGACACCTCGGGCCTTCTACGGCGCCTACGACGAACCGAGCGGCCGCGCGATGTTGATCCTCGAGGACATCGCGGCCACCAGGGGTGCCACGTTCGGCGACCCCACGGTCACCCACGTCGACCGGGCCAACGCCGAGCGCATGGTCGAGATCATGGCCGGCTACCACGGACCGCTGTGGGAGGACCCCCGGCTGGACGGCGAGTTCTTCTGGCTGCGCCGCTCCGAGGACTTCCAGCGCCGGCTGAACGACATGATGGGTTTCCGGCGGATGTTCCACAACGGGCTCAAACGGTCCCGAGGCATCATGCCCGCAGTTGTGGTCGCCCGGGAGAACCGGATGTGGGGCGCGCTGGAGGCGTCGCTCGAGCTGCGGGCTCGGGCGCCACAGACCCTGCTGCACCAGGACGTGCACGCCCGGAACTGGTACTTCACCGGCGAAGGCAGAATCGGGATCTACGACTGGCAGGCGAACGCCAAGGGGTTGTGGGCGGTCGACGTGGCCTACGCGCTGAGCTGCGGGCTGACCGTCGAGGACCGCAGGGCCTGGGAACGTGAGCTGCTGACGCTCTACCTCGACCGGTTGGCCGCCGCCGGGGGCAAGCCACCGTCGTTCGAGGAGGCCTTCCTGGCCTACCGCCAGCAGATGGTGCACGGCCTGGCGTTCTGGCTGGGCACCATCGGCGTCACCGCGTTGCAGCCGGAACTTCAGCCGCGCGAGGTGTGTGTGGAGAACATCCGCCGCATGTCCCAGGCCGTCGCCGACCTGGAGTCACTCGACGCATTGGACGCACTGGCCGCCTGAGTTCAGTCGTCCGGGATCAGGCGCCTGGGTCGTCGGGGCCCAGCCGGCGGGATCAGCTGACGGCGTCCAACCGGCGGGGCTCGCCATGCGCTTCGCCGGCTGACCTCGTCCGGGGTGAATCTCAGCGACTCCCGGAACGGATGATCGCCGATCCTGGCGGTTGACCCGCGAGAATCGCTGTCTGCGCGCCCCGATAACCGATCATGGACAGGTGCGGCGGGAAGGCCACCCCCACCACCGGCCCCCACGGCCCACGGGCCCACGGGCCCACCAGCTCCCAGGGCCCACGGGCCCACCAGCTCCCAGGGCCCACGGGCCTCCAGGTCCACGGGGTCCACGGGGTCCACCGGCCCCTGGGGTCCACGGGAGGTTGATCGGCCATCGCGGCGGATCACCAGCGAACGCCGCAGTTCAACCGCCGCAATCACCGATCACCCGAGGCGAACCCACCCCCGAGCCCACTCCGAACGCCGGAATCACCATCAGGCGTGCGAGGCGACCAACCGCTGAGACCCGCTCACCAGGCCAGACCCGCGAACCGGGGAGATCGGCCTGACGACCCAAACCGCCGACCCACACCCCCGCCGACCCGAACCCACCGGCCAACGCCGACCCACACCCCCGCCGACCCGAACCCACCGGTCAACGCCGACCAGTCAGCTGGTTGCGTCCACCGGTTGACGGCGGATCGGCAGGTCGGCGTCGAAGCCCTCGAGCACCCGCTTGCCGGGGGTGAAGGTGGCCGGCATCTTGATCAGGCCGTTGACCAGCGGGATCGACGGGTAGGGCACCACAGCGTCACGGTCGATCACGTAGTCCGGCATCCGGCGCAGCACCTCCTCCACCAGTGTCGTCAACTCCGCGGGAGCCAGGAACGCGCCCAGGCAGCGGTGGATGCCGAAGCCGAAGGAGAGGTGCTTGCTGTTGTTGTCCCGGTCGAGCCGGACCTCACCGGGCTCGGGGAACACCTCCTCGTCGAGGTTCGCCGCGCCGAGGGCGAGCAGCACCCGGTCACCGGGCTCGAGCTTCCTGCCGCTGAGCTCGACGGGTTTGACCACCGTGCGGGCGACGCCGGTCCCGGGGGTGAAGTAGCGCAGCATCTCGTCCACGGCAGCGGGGATCTTGGACGGGTCGGCCGCCAGCTCGGCCCGCCGTCCGGGGTTGTCGCCCAGCCAGCCGAACATGTTGGCGATCAGCGCGGTGGAGGTGTCGATACCGCCGTTGAGCAGCATGAAGATCAGGTTGACGACGGTCTCGTCGTCGATCGGGGCGCCGTCGACCTCGACGGTGAGCAGGCGCTCGACGATGTCCTGCTCGTCGGGGTCCTTCGGCTCGAGGGTCCGGCGCCGTTCCGCGACCAGCCCGCGCAGGTCCTCGACGAGCGCCACGACCTTACGGACGGAACCCTTCTCGCGGTACGCGGCCTGGTGCAGCGCGACCGCGTACTCCTCCCACTTCTCCAGCGGCATGCCGAAGTAGTCCAGCGACACCAGCGCCGGCAGCGGGTTGGCCAGGTCGTCGACGAAGTCGATGCGCCCGGACTCGATCACCCGGTCGACGGTCCAGGCGACGATCTCGGCCATCCGGGGCTGGTAGGCCTTGATCGCCTTCGCGGTGAAGCGGGCGGCCAGTGGGCGGCGGTAGAGCGGCTGCTCAGGCGGGTCCATCTCCATGAACCCCATCCGGACCGGATTCACCGGCACGGTCACGCCGCCCTTGCTCTCGCCCTCGAACGGCAGCTCACGACCGCAGGCGAAGGTCTCCGGGTCGGACATCACACGCTTGACGTCGTTGTACTTGGTCACCACGTAGAACCCGCCGTGCAGGTCGCTGTGCGCCACCGGGCAGCTGCGCTGCATCTCGGCGTAGGTGTCGCGCCAGTGTTCGGCGAAATGCTGGGAGTGGTGGTCGAACTGCTCCACGCTGCTCTCGGTCCCGGATTCGGTCCTAGCCGCGGTCTCGTTCACAACGGACCACGATACCGAACGCCGTTTGGTAATGCAATGACCGCTACTTGGCACCGAGCTTGCGGTGGTCCCACGAGCGGGCCCGGTCCACGTGGAAACGCATGCCGACGCGCTTCCTGGCCTGAGCCTGCAGCCCGGCCAGCATGGCCTTCTCCGTCTCGGCGTCCAGATCGGGGTTCGCCAGGTACTTGCGGTGCAGCGTCTGGCCGATCTCGAAGACCGCGTCGTAGTCGTCGATGAGCTCGACGTGGCAGTCCAGGCAGACCCCGCGCAGCTGGTCGTAGGCCTCGCCGCCCTCGGCCATCAGGCTGGCCCGGGGGTCACGGATGAGGTTGCGGGCCTTCTGGCTGGTGCCGTAGGTCCACATCAGCACGGTCATGTCGTCGGCCGAATCGTCCGAGGGGCCCTCGCGGACGAACCACATCGCAGCCAGGTGCGGCATGCCGTCCGGGCCGATGGTGGCCAGCGTCAACGTGCGCTGCTCGTCCAGCAACCCGGCGACGGCGTCGGCCTCCATGGCCACACCGCGGTCCTTGGCCATCAGCGGGCCGCCATCAGCGGGTCACCGAGATCGCGTTCTCAGGGCAGCTCATCACGGCCTCTTCCACGTCTTCCTGCTCGTCCTCGGGGACCTCGTCGACCAGGACCAGCCCGTTCCCGTAGTCGTCGACATCGAACACGGTCGGGACGATGAGCGAGCAGCGGCCGTGGCCCTGACACTTCTCGCCGTCGATGGTTACCTTCACGCCGGTCACCGCCTCACTGACCCCTCGCGTCGCCGCGAGGCCGGCTTGATGCTGCCGAGTTGACTTGCCCGGGGATCGTTACCCGAGCCTGCTGTCCGAGGGATTCTCACCCGGGACGGGATTCATTGCACAGGGTGTCCGGGTCACGTTAACCTAACGGCATTGGGTGAACCGGGTCAAGGCGCGCACGAGCGCTCCGGACCGGCCGCGCGCCCCTCTCGGATCGGAGCCGTTCCATGCCATTCGCCGCCCGTGACTGGGTTGCCCGCAACGCCGGTCACCGGCCCGATTCGCTCGCGCTGGGCTGCGCGGAGGACGGCCGGACCGTGACCTGGGCCGAGCTGGACGCCCGCGTCGGGCGGGTCGCCGGGGTGCTCGCCGAGCTGGGCGTCAGAGCCGGTGACCGCGTCGCGCTGGTCAGCGAGAACGACCCCCGGGTGTTCGAGACGCAGTTCGCCGCGATGCGCCTGGGTGCACTGTTCGTGCCGCTGAACTGGCGGCTGACGGTGCACGAGATGGCCGAGATCTGCGTGGACGCCGAGCCGGCCGTGCTGGTGCACGACGACACCTGGGCGCAGGCCGCCGCGGAGATCGCCGCCAAGGCCGCGATCCCCCGCCGGCTGGCCTGGTCGATGTCCGGGCAGCCGCACGACTCCGACGCCAACTCCGACACCGACACCGACACCGACTACGAGCCCGCGCTCGCCGCCGCCGGCTACCGGTCCCCGGCCAGGGACCTCGACATGCAGGCCCCGACCCACATCCTCTACACCTCCGGCACCACCGGGCGTCCCAAGGGCGCCCTGTCGACGAACGAGACCCTGATCTGGCAGGCGCTCAACACCGCCCACGTCACCGGGTTCGCCGAACGCGACTGCCACCAGCTCAACCAGATGCCGCTGTTCCACGCCGGTGGCCTGCACGTGATGGCCAACCCGATCCTCTACTTCGGCGGCGCGGTCACCACGATCACCCGGTTCGTACCCGACCGGATCCTGGCGCTGCTGGCCGGGCTGACCCCGCCGGTGACGCACATGGCCGCGATCCCGCTGATGTACCAGGCGATCGCCGACCTGCCCGGGTTCAACGACGCCGACCTGTCGCACATCCGCCACCTCGTGGTCGCCGGTGCGATCGCCACCCCGGAACTGATCGACCTGTACGCCGGGCGGGGCCTGCCCTTGCAGCCCCAGTACGGCGGCACCGAGATGGGCCCGATGGCCTTCGGGCTGGACGACGAGGCCAACCGGCTGGACAAGGCCCGGGCCGGGTCCAGCGGGCGGCGGGCCTACCACACCGACGTGCGGCTGGTGGACGGCGAAGGCAACGACGTCCCGGACGGGACCACCGGGGAGATCTGGCTGCGCGGGCCCAGCGTCACCATCGGTTACTGGCGCAAGACCCGCGACGACTTCTTCACCGGCGACTGGTTCCGCACCGGGGACGCCGCCCGGCGGGACGGGGAGGGTTTCTACTACCTCGCCGGCCGGACGAAGGAGATGTACAAATCCGGTGGCGAGAACGTCTACCCGGCCGAGGTGGAGAACGTGCTGAGCCTGCACCCGGACGTCGCCGACCTGGCGGTGGTCGGGGTGCCCGACGAGCGCTGGGGTGAGGTGGGCCTGGCCGTGGTCGTCCCGGCGGCGGGCAAGCAGCCCACGCTCGAGCAGCTGCACGCTTTCGCGGCCGAGAAGCTGGCCCGGTTCAAGCTGCCGAAGTCGGTCGTCCTCGTCGAGGACCTGCCGCGCAACGTCACCGGCAAGGTCTCCCGGGACGCCCTGAAGCAGCAGTACGGGTCGTAGCCGCCGGAGTTGAGCCTCGTCACGTCACCGGGAGTTCACTCGAATCCCCGCCCCCCGGTTGTTAGCGTGGTGAAAGACCTTCCAGAAGGAGGCGCCCGTGCTGCGCACTGACAACCCGGTGGCGAACCCCGCCGTCGTCCCCAACCTCCGCGACGTGGGGGGCCTGCCGACCGAGTCCGGGCGGCGAACCCGCCCGCTGGTTCTGCTGCGCAGCGCCGCGCCACTGGCCGGGGACGGCGACCCCGACGGGTTCCCGTGGCCACCCGCCGAGGTCGTCGACCTCCGCTCGCGCTCCGAGCTGCACGGCCGGCCGCACCCCCTGGACGTGCCCGGGACCCGGGTGCACGCGCTGCCGATGATCAAGCGCAAGACACCGGGCGCGCGGGGCGACTGGTCGGCCATGCCCGACCTGCCGACGGTGTATCCCCTGTTCATGTCCGACGGCGCCGGCCTGCTGGTGACGATCCTGCGTATCGCCACGAACGCGAGCGGCCCGGTGCTCATCCACTGCGCCGCCGGCAAGGACCGGACCGGGATCGCCATCGCGGTGCTGCTGCGGGCGGTCGGGGTGACCAAAGAGGCGGTGGTCGCCGACTACGTGCACACCGCGCGGAACATGGACGACGTGCTGGCCCGGCTGGAGTACCACGGTCCCGAGGACCCCACCCACATGCAGCGGCTCATGGGAGCACCGCCGGAGGCCATCACCACGGTGCTCGACGAGCTGGACCGGGCCGCGGCCGGCTCGCCCGACCCGGCGGGCGCCTGGTTGATGCGCCACGGAGCCACCCCCGAGGACCTGGACGCCTGGCGCCGGCGCATGGTGGAGTGAGCGAGCGCAGCGGACCGGCCGAGGTCACGGCGGTCACGCCCGAACCGGGACCGGTGCTCGGCTCGGGACTGGGCCGCCTGCTGGCCGGGCTGCTGCCCGCCACCACGGCGATGTACGCCCTCTACCAGGGCACGCAGCTGGTGCTGTTGCCCGCGCAGGTCGAGCAGCTCGATCCGGGTTCGAAGGTCGGCTCGCTCGCGCTGGTCACCACGCTGTCCGCGGTCGCGGGGCTGATCGCGCTGCCGCTGGGCGGTTCGGTGTCCGACCGCACCCGGTCGAGGTTCGGCCGCCGCACGCCGTGGCTGGTGGTCTCGTCGCTGCTGTGCGCGGCATTGCTGGCGGTCATGGGGTCGAGCACCGGGCTGATCGTGCTCACCGTCGCCTACACCCTGCTGCTGTTCACCTCGAACTTCTACCAGGGCGCGCTCACCGCGATCCTGCCCGACCGGGTTCCGGTCAGACGGCGGGGCGCGGCATCGGCGGCCATCGGCATGGGCACCCCGCTGGGGACCATGGTCGGGGTGAACCTGGCCGGCCGTCTCGGTGCACCGGCGGCCCACCTGTGGATCGCCGCCCTGCTGGTCGCCACCACGCTGCTGCTGGCGCTGGCCGCGCGCGAGGGCCGCTGGACCACACCCGGACCGGCGGAGGCCCGCGACCGGGGAGGGCTGACCACCTACCTGCAGGCCTTCCGCAACCGCGACTTCGCGCTGGCCTTCGTCAGCCGGGCCGGCCTGTTCCTGTCCTGGTTCACCGTGACCGGTTACCTGTTCTACATCCTGTCCGACCACATCGGCTCGGCTCATGTGCCCGGTGGCGACGTCGCCGCCGCGGTGAGCCTGCTGGCCACCATCTCGGTGGTCGCCTCGCTCGTGTCCACCCTCACCGGCCTGCTCGCCGACCGGCTGAACCGGCGCAAGGCCTGCGCGGCGATCAGTTCGGTGGGCCTCGGTGTCTCGATGCTGCTGCCCGCGCTCAGCCCGACCTGGCCGTCGATGCTGGTCTTCGCGGGCTTGTGCGGGGTGTTCCTGGGCGCGTACATGGCGGTCGACCTCGCGGTCATGTCGCTGGTGCTGCCCGACGTACGCAGCGCCGGACGTGACTTCGGGATCCTCGCCGCCGCCACCAACATCCCGCTCGTGCTCTCCGCTCCGCTGGCCGGCCTGCTGATCAGCGCGTTCGGCTACCCCGCGCTGTTCGGCTTCGGGACGGTCACCGCCGTGGTCTCGGGAGCGGCGGTGCTGGGCGTGCGCTCGGTGCGCTGAGACGCCGGGCCACGCCGGCCCATCGGTGCGCTGAGACGCCGGCCCACGCCGGCCGAGCCGGGAGGCCCGCTCAACCCAGCCCGCGAAGCTGCCGGCGGTTGCGTACCCCGAGCTTGGCGAACACGTTGCCCAGGTGGTACTCGACGGTCTTGCTGCTCAGGTAGAGCTCGGCGGCGATCTCCCGGTTGGTCATGCCGCGCTGGGTCAACCGGACCACCTGGTACTCCCGCTCGGACAACCGTGCCCGGGCGATGACGTCCGCCGGGGCCGGTTTGTCCGCGCACCGCACCAGCTCCGCCGCGCACCGTTCGGCGAACGGTCGCGCGCCCAGCTCACGGAACCGCTGGTGCGCTGAGCGCAGGCGCTCGGCGGCGAGGGCGTTGGCACCGTTCGCGCGCAGCAGCCCGCCCAGCGCGACCTCCAGCATGCCCCGGTGCAGCGGGGGATCCTCCGTACCGACGGGCTCGTCGAGCGCGCGCTGGTAGCGGGCCCGAGCCGCTGTCGTCTCGCCCCGCCGTTCCAGCAACCACCCCTCCAGCCGCGCGACCACCACCCGCAGGTACGCCACGTCGCCCGCCACCGATGTCAGCTCGGCCAGCTCACGCCCGGCCTCGGCCAGGCAGTTCGTCCCGATCAGGGCCTCGACCAGCAGCGGCCGCCACCACAGCTGCCACCACACGTGCTCGACCCGGGCCTGCTCCGGGCGCAGGCCGCGCACGATGCCCAGCGCATCCAGCATCGCCGGATGGTCGGCCCGGGCCTGCGCCGATATCGCCGACGCGATGGCGTGGTACCGGAGGTCCTGCGGCATGCCGGACCGCTCGGCGTTGGCCCGCGCCGCGCGCACATGCCGGGCGGCGGTGGTCTCGTCGCCGCGCCCGGCGGGGACCAGCACGGCGGCCAGGCGCCCCAGGCCGTGGTGGAACACCTGCTCGTCGGCTTCCGCGGAGGCCACACCCTGCGACGCGGTCAGCACCGAGTCGTCCCACTCCCCCAGCAGGTACTGGACCGCCGCCAGGTAGTAGAAGGACCCGTTACCGAACGCCGAGCGGGTTCCGGAGCGGTGGTAACGCACGACGACGGCCAGGTCGTCGCGGGCCGCGCGGAGCTGCCCGTCCATCGCGCGCAGCGCCCCCCGCAACGCCAGGCACTCGATGTCCGAGCGAGACGTGTCCGTGGACACCGCCGGGAGATGGCGCAGCTCGTGCAGCGCCGCCGGCCAGCCGCGCTCCCGGCTGCGCCCCACGGCGAGGGTCATCCGGGCCATGTCGGCGCTCTTGCGGTCTATCGAGGGGTCGGCCAGCGCCTGCTCGGAGGCCGACACGGTCTCCTCGGCCCGCCCTCGCCACAGTTGCAGCGCGGCGAGGAACGTCGCCGCGGTGCGTCGCACCCAGATCAGGCTGTCGTCGAGCTCGGCGTCCATCACCCGGCCGATCAGCTCCTCCGCCCGGGTCAGCTCGTTGTGCCTCAACAGGGCCAGGACGCCCAGGGCACAGTCCCGCAGCGGCGAGGGCGCGCAGTCGAGGATCTCGTCGTTGCGGCGGGCCGCCCATCCGGTACGGAAGTCGCGCAACGAGTACAGGACACCGGTCAGCAGCCTGCGCTCGTGCTCGGCGCGCGACTCCGACAGCTCGGCCGCCCACAGCTGGTAGTTGGCGGCGCGGTCGTGCTCGTCGGCCTCCATCTCCTCGCTCGCGGCCAGCTCGAGCTCACGGGCGAGCGACTCGTCCGATCCGGCCGCGGCGGCCACCCGGTGGACCCACCCGCTGCGGCGCCCGACCAGCGTGGCGGCACGTTCGTGCAGCTCCCGGCGCCGGGCGGCGGGCAGCGCGGTGTAGAGGGTGTCGCGGTGCAGCTGGTGACCGAACGAGACCGGGCTCGACGGATCCGACGACCACCAGTCGACGACACCCGCCCGCACCGCGGGCTCCACGGCCTCGGCCGGGTCGTCGACCCCGGCGAGCCGGCCCAACCGGGGCAACGGCACCCGGGTGTCCAACACCGCGAGCGCCGCCAGCAACCTCCGGGTCGGCTCGGGTTGGCGGTCCATCCAGGTCAGGATCGCAGCGTCCAGCGGCACCGTGGCATCAGCGGCCAGGCTCTCCCCACCGGCGGCCAACAGGGCGCGGAGATGCAGCGGATGACCCCCGGTACGGTCGCGCATCCAGCTGGCCGCGCCGCGGGCCACCGAGGCACCGGCGTGGACCGCGACGAAGTCCGCCACCTCCGGCACGGTGAGCCCGGTCAGACGGATCACGGTCGCGGCATCAGCGGCCGCGTAGGGGACGGGTGCGTCCTCCTCGCGGCTCACCATCAGCAGCAGGACCTGATCCGCGCTGAGCCTGCGCTCGACGAACGCGAGCGCCCGCATCGAGAACTGGTCGACCCACTGTTCGTCGTCGACGACCACCGCCACCGGACCGTCCGCCTGGAGCTCCCCGAGCAGGTCGAGCAGCTCCGCGGCCGCGGAGACCACCGAGGTCCCACTCGCCGCCGACGTCCCCCGGTGCCGGGACAACAGCTGGCTCAGCGTGCCGTACGCCTCGCCCTGGCGGGACCGGGGCGCCGTCGCGGTCAGCACCGTGAAACCGTCCAGCTCGCCGAGAAAGGTGCGCATCAGGCTGGTCTTGCCGATACCGGCCACACCGACCAGCCGCACGGTCATCGGACGACCCGCCCGGACCTGGCCGGCGCACTGCCGCAACAGCTCCAGCTCCGAGGCCCGGCCCACGAACCCCTTGAGCTCGTCCAGCATCGGGGTATCACGGCTCACCGGGCGTGCTCCTTCCGGTGCCTAGACCTCCCGCGGACGCGGAACGGCTCCGAACGGACGAGCTCGTTGACCTGTCCGGACCAGTGGCGATTTTACGAGGGCCCGCCGGGAACGATCAAATCCGGGCACCGGGCGGCTGGAGCACCGGGAATATCGTCTCCGTGGTCATCCGGCCCTTGACCTGGACGAGCTCCGGCGCGCCCCACCGGTAGTCCGACTCCACGGCCGCGTGGACCGGCTCGGTCACCATCACCGCCGCCCGCCCGGCTCGCCCGGCGAGACCCGCGAGGCGGAACGCGAGGTTGGTGGAGTCCCCGATGACCGCCTCCACCGAGCGGGTGAACGCCGCGAGCGC
>Ga0310811_10005203_pt1 | contig 16433 bp, 13 predicted proteins | sample YCmetagenome_FD_207642 | JGI IMG/M metagenome (GOLD analysis project Ga0310811, IMG submission 207642) | Soil microbial communities from experimental microcosm in Duke University, North Carolina, United States - YC | ecosystem: Engineered > Artificial ecosystem > Soil microcosm > Unclassified ...
CGCGGCTTTGCGCGAGGACGCGAGTTGCGCCTCGGCGAAGTTCAGCGCCGCGCGCACCTGTGTATCGTCGAGGTGCGCGAGGATCTGTCCCTGACGGACCGGATGCCCTTCCTCGACGAGCACGTCGATCACTTTGCCGGTCACTTTCGACGAGACCGTCGCGCGCCGCCGCGCGGTGACGTAGCCGGAAGCGTTCAGGACGGCCGGCGCGCCGGTGGAACCGGCGGCCTGCGGCGCCACCGCGGGCGCGACCTTGACGGCCTCCGCCTCCAGACGCGTCGAATAGAACCAGAAACCGGCGCCGCCAAGCGCCAGCAGCACGACACTTCCAAGGAGCGTCGCGCCTGGTCCCCGGCGTCCGCCGCGTTCCTCCGTCGGAATGCGCAGTGCAGCCAGGTCCGTCGACAAGTCAGGCATATAGGACAACCGGACGCCGCGCGGCTCGCCGCCGCGAGGCGTTTCTCGACAATTGCAATGAGGGAAGGGCCTTCCCAAGCCTTTTCGGAAGGCGGCCCGCAACCTCAGTATAGACAATACGGCGTGACGCCGACGGTGTCTCCGCCCAGGCGGTCAGTGGTGGACGCCGGCCGGTGAATGGCTCTCCTGGTGCCAACACCCACTCCCAACTCCCCACCTGCTGGATAGTCGTTCGGGACACGGCGCGATCGACAAAAAAAGGCGCCCGCCGGAGCGCCTTTGAACATTTGGGAATTGGGAGTTGGGAGTTGGGAGTTGGGAATTCGAACTCTATGCTACTTCCACGTCCCGTCGACCCAGCCGCGCGACAGGTAGTCCGTCATCGTCAAGGTGAACATGATGAGCAGCCAGAACACTCCAGACGCGACGACGACCCACGTCAACCGGGTGCTCCACCTCACGTGCATGAAGAACAGCACGACCAGCGTCGCCTTGGCGCAGGCGATCGCGAGCATCGCGACGTTGTTGAAGGCGCCGAGGTCGATCTTCGCCACCACGACCGTCAGGACCGTGCCGAAGATCAGGGCGGCGAAGATGGTGTAGTACAGGCTTTTGGGAGCGACGTGACCGGACATGTGACCTCAGTAATGCCCGCCGATGAGATACAGCAGCGGGAACAAGAAAATCCAGACGATGTCGACGAAGTGCCAGTACAGGCCTGCGACTTCGACCGGCGTGTAATAGCGGGAATCGTACGTGCGCCGCCACGCCATGATTGCGATATAGGTCATGATCGAGATTCCCACAATCATGTGCAGGGCGTGCAGCCCGGTCATCGCGAAATACAGCGAGTAGAACTGTTCCGCCGCGTGCGGGTATTGCCCGTCCCAGATGAAGTTCGCGCCGGGCACGTGGCCCACGTGGAACTTCTCCCAGTATTCGTAGGCCTTGATTCCAAGGAATCCGAAGCCGAACAGGATGGTCACGACCAGGAAGCCGACCTGCGTGCCGCGCGATTGATTCGTCTGCGCCGCCCGCACTGCGAGCGCCATCGTCAGCGAGCTGCAGATCAGGACGGCCGTGTTGATCGCGCCCAGGTACAGATTCAGCTCGTGGCTGGCCTCCTCGAATCCCAGCGGCGAGGCATGGCGATAGACGATGTACGCCATGAACAGGCCGCCGAAGAACATGATTTCGGTGACGAGGAAGACCCACATGCCGAGCGTCGACGCCTCGGCCTGCTGCTCCATGTCATCGAAATGGTGTTGCAGCCGCGGATGGTGCGCCGCGTGCGGGTTGCCGTGGCCCCCGGGTTGAATCGCGATCCGTCCCGGATGAAAATCACCGCTAGTGGGCAATGCCGACCTCCCGGCTCGGAGCGTACTGGTGAGTACCCTGCGTCACGACGGGCGTCACTGCGAAGTTTTCCGTCGGGGGCGGCGAGGGGATTTCCCACTCGAGCCCCTTGGCGCCCCACGGGTTCTGCCCGGCGAGCGGCGAGTGCTTGAGCGACCAGATGAGATAAATGATCGGAATCAGGTACCCGACACCGAGCACCGACGCGCCTGCCGTCGAGAGAACGTTGTACACCTGGAATTCCTGCGGATACATCGCATAGCGCCGGGGCATCCCGAGATAACCGACGATGAACTGCGGGAAGAACGTCAGGTTGAAACCGACGAAGACGACCAGGGCCGCGAACTTGGCCCAGCCCTCCGGGTACATCCGCCCGGTGATCTTCGGCCACCAGTAGTGGATGCCTCCGAGGTATCCCATGATCGCGCCGCCGACCATGACGTAATGGAAGTGGGCGATGACGAAGTACGTGTCGTGCACGTGCACGTCGAGGCCCATCGTCGCGAGGAACAGCCCCGTCAGCCCGCCGATCGTGAACAGGCCGATGAAGCCGAAGACGTAGAGCATGGGCGATTCGTACGAAACCGACCCTTTGTAGATCGTCGCCGTCCAGTTGAAGACTTTCACCGCCGACGGGATCGCGACCAGCATGCTCAGAATCGAGAACACCAGCCCCGCGTACGTCGACTGACCGGCGATGAACAGGTGGTGCCCCCAGACGAGGAACCCGATGATCGCGATGGCGAGACTCGAGAACGCGACGAACGCGTAGCCGAAGACGTTCTTGCGGGTGAAGGCCTGGACGATTTCGCTGATGACGCCCATCGCCGGCAGGATCATGATGTAGACCGCCGGGTGCGAATAGAACCAGAACAGGTGCTGGAAGAGGATGGGATCGCCGCCCAGCGCCGGATCGAAGATGCCGAGGTGCAGGCCGCGCTCGACCGCGACGAGCAGCACGGTGATCGCGATCACCGGCGTGCCGAGGATCATGATCAGGCTCGTGGCGTAGTGCGACCACACGAAGAGTGGCAGCCGGAACCACGTCAGCCCGGGCGCCCGCATCCGGTGCACCGTGACGATGAAGTTCAGGCCCGTCAGGATCGATGAGAAGCCGGTGATGAAGATGCCCAGCCCGGCCAGGATCACGTGGCTGTTCGAAGCGGCGGTGCTGTAGGGCACGTAGAACGTCCAACCCGTGTCGATGCCGCCGGTCATCGCGGCGACGAGCGTGAACACCCCGCCGAGGATGTAGATGTACCAGCTCAGAAGGTTGATGCGCGGGAATGCCAGATCCTTCGCGCCCACCATGATCGGGATGAGGAAGTTGCCGAGCGTCGCCGGGATCGACGGGATCAGAAAGAAGAACACCATGATCACGCCGTGCATGGTGAACAGCTTGTTGTATGTCTCGGGCTGAACGAGATCGGCCGCGGGCGTCAGCAGCTCGAGGCGGATCAGCAACGCGAAAAAGCCGCCGAGCGCGAAGAACGCCGTCACGGACCACAGGTACAGCAGTGCGATGCGTTTGTGGTCCCTGGTCAGGAGCCACGACTTCAGGCCGTAGCCGTTGTTCAGGTAATTCAGGCCGGTGGTCGTCGTAATCGTATCCATATCAGTGTCCGGGGCCCGGTTTCGCGGCCGCCTCGCCGCCCGCCTGCCGTCCGCTACTGGGCGGCGTGGGCATCAGGGAGGGGGGGATCGGCACTCCGCCGCCCGGCGCCCCGCCGCCGAGCGACTTCACGTACGCGATGAGCTGCAGCAGCTGTTCCTCGTTCACGAGGCCCTGGAAGGTCGGCATGATCGGCTGGAAGCCGGCGACGATCTTCGCCTGCGGGTTCACGATGGACTCGCGGATGTAGTCGTCGTCGAACGTCGTGGTCTGGCCGTCTGCGAGCTTCACCTCATGCCCGTACTCGCCGCGCAGCGACGGGCCGCGTCCCTGCTGCACGTCCTGATGGCAGGTCGCGCAGCCCAGGTCCTGAAACAGTTTCGATCCGTTATCCGCGATCGAGATGCCGCTCGAACCGCCGCTGAGCCATGCCTGGTAATCGGCGGGGGCCATCGCGGTCACCCAGCCGATCATCGCCGAGTGCTTCGTGCCGCAGTACTGCGTGCAGAAGATGTGGTACCGCCCGGGCTTCGTGGCGGTAAACCACAGCGTGTTGTAACGCCCGGGGATGACGTCTGCTTTCACCCGGAATGCGGGCATGAAGAAGCTGTGGATCACGTCTTCCGAGCCCATGATCAGTTTCACGGGACGCCCCGTCGGGACGTGCAGCTCGTTGATTTCGCGCGCGCCGTCCGCGTGTTCCAGCTTCCACATCCACTGCTTGCCGACGACGTACACTTCCATCGCTCCGCGCGGCGGCCGCGTGAGGTGGAAATAGACCTGCGCGCCCCACACGAACATGAACATCGCGATCCCGAGCGGGATCAGGGTCCACATCATCTCGAGTGCGATCGAGCCGTGGATGGCCTCGCCGACTTCGTCCTGGCGCCGGCGGCGGAACCGCACGGCGAAGACAATCAGCAGCACGGCGATGAGCACGGCGAAGAACGCCGACACTGCGACCAGGAAGAAGTAGAGCGCGTCTACCTGTCCTGCCTGCGCCGACGCCGCGACCGGAAAAAAGGGAAGTTGCTCCATCAGCAAAGATCAAAGGATCAAAGGATCAAAACCGTCACATGCCATCGGCCACGTGATGCGGCGCCGGTCCGCCTGGATCCACCGCGTCGTGAGAGCGCTCCCGGCGCACGCTGACGACGATGAATGCCACCATTGCGACCACCGTCAGCACCCCTCCGATGCGCACGGCCTCCAGTGTGCCCGCGCCGTATTTCCCCGTTGCCGGATCGTAGTGATAGCAGAGCAGGAGGACCTGATCCGTCACCGTACCCAGCCGGCCTGCCGACGCCTCCACCAGCGCGAACCGCACGCTCCTCGGCGGATATTCCAGCCCGATGAAATAGCGCGCCACTTCGCCGCCCGCAGTCGTCACGTAAATCGCCGCCGCGTGCGCGTACTGCTGGATGTTCTCGTCGTACGCGTAATGAAACCCGATGGCGTCCGCGACGGCGTGTATCGATCGGTCCGTGCCGGTCAGGAAATGCCATCCGTCGGCCGTTTCGGGCCGGCCGAAGCGATCGACGTACGTCTGCTTCTTCTCCTTCGCCAGCATCGGCCCCTCCTGCGGGTTGATGCTGATGACCACGACGTCGTAGTCCTTGCCGGGGGTGAAATTCATCGTCTTGAGCGAACCCGTCATCTCGTTCAAGACCTGCGTGCACAGCATCGGACACTCATAGTAGGCCAGCGCCAGCACGACGGGCCGCTTGCCGAAGAAGTCCCCGAGCTGCACCTGACGCCCGTGATCGTCGACGAACGGCGTCGAGAGCGGCAGCTGCTGTCCGATCCGCTGATCGATGCCGACCTTCTCGAGAATGCGCGGCTTGTTCGTCACCGGATTCATCTCCGGCGGAGCCGGCATACCCATGCCCTGCGCGAACACCGGACCGGAAATTCCCAACACGGCCGCGACGAGCACTGCTGCCGTGGTCCTGCTCAACACGTTGCCCTTCTTTCTTTACGTCCCGCCACCCGGCTTCTTCACCTGCGCTGTCTGTGACGGCTGGGCGGCGGCGGTTCCGGGTCCGGTCGTTCCGGCCTGTGGAGCGACGCTCCCCGAACTCATGTCGGCCTGTCCGGCCGGAATCTCTCTGGCGCTGTTCGATTCGCCGGTCGACGCGACGTGCGTGCCCTCGGTCGGATCGGTCGGCGCGTTCGCGCGCACCGGAATCCCCCGCTGGAGCAGCAGCGCCTTCGCCTTGTCGATTGGCAGCCGGACGACGCCGCCTTTGCGATCGATCCAGCCGTACGAGTGCAGGGCCAGATCCTCGCCGGCGCGGAAGTGCTTCAGGTCCTCCCACGGGGTCGTCTGCAGCCGTGGATCCGGCGGCAGCGTGCCGGCAGGCGCCGCCAGCGGCGACACGAACGGGTCGTTCGCCGACTCGTTGCGGTCGAAGACCTTCATCAGCCCCCACATCGCCACCTGCACGACCGCCACCGTGACCGCCAGGATGATGACGAACCACACCACACCCTTGATGCTGATGTCGGTCGATTCGTGCGCGACGTCCGGGTTGTGCAGATCGTCGTGCGCGTGCGCGTCGGCGTCAGTGCCCGGTGCCATGCGCGAGCATCTCCTTGAAATACGGATCGTTGGCGGGCAGCAACGGCTGCGTCCGGAGCGTGCGCGCGAACAGGAACACCCAGATGCCGAACATCCCGATCGGCAGGAACACATTCGCGATGCTGACCGGAAACGCGACGGTGTTGCCCTGGTTGAACTCGGGCGACACGATCCAGATCAGGTCGACCAGGCGGATCGCCAGGATGTACCACGCGACGCGCGCGAGCGACTTCGGCCGCCGCTTCAAGCTCGCCGAGAGCAGCAGGCAGAAGGGGAACACGAAGTGGCCGAAGACGATCAGCAGGCTGACGAAGCCCCACCCGTAGCGCATCCGCGCGAGGTAAAAGATGATCTCTTCCGGAAGGTTGCCCGCCCAGATGATGAGGAACTGCGAGAACGAGAAATACGCCCAGAGCATCACGAAGGCGAGCATCAGCTTGCCGAGGTCGTGGAACATGACCGGCCGGAGGAAGCTGTGGAGCGGCTCGCTCGTGGCCAGGAGCGCGAGCACGGCGACGGCGAGCGACAGCGCGCCGAGGCCCTGTCCGGCGACCATGACGAAGCCGAACATCGTCGAGAACCAGTGCGCGTCGAGCGACATCAGCCAGTCGATCGACGCGAGGCTGATGAGGACCACGTAGATCAGCAGGCCCGGGGCGCTGATCACACGGAACCGCCGCGTGTCGGCCTCGGTCTGCGCCACTTCACCGCGGTCCTGCTGCACGGACCACCGATTCAGGTAATACGCGCAGAATCCCCAGACGAAGAAGTAGATCGCCGCCCGCAGCAGGAAGAACCATGTATGGAAGTACACGCCGCGGTGCGCCAGCACCTCGTCGGCGGCGGCCGCGCCGGGGCGCGCCCACACATACAGCTTCGGCAATACGAAGCAGAGGGGGATGAAAAGAAGGATGCAGTAGGGCAGCAGCCGGCTGCCGGCCTCGAAGATGCGCCGCGACGCCATGCCCCACAGGCCGCCGACCATGTGCTGCAGCATGAGCAGCGCCAGCGAGCCGAGTGTCATGCCAAGGCAGAACATGAAGCCGATGAGCCACGACGGCCACAATTGCGACGGCTGCAGGGCCGCGCCGACGCCTCCGATGATGAGACCCGCGACGCCGACGAAGAGGCCGCGCTGCTGCAGCCGATCGAAGGCGGCGGGATCCGTGGTGAGAGCGTACGTGTTCATCAGCGCCTGACCGCCCCCTCGCCGCGCTGCGCCGCGGGCGGTTGTGAGAGCTTTGCCCGATCCTCCGCCGGCACGTCGGATTCCGCCGCGTGTTCGCTCAGCTGCAGGGCGCGTATATATGCCGCGATAGCCCATCGATCCCGCGGCTGAACCTGCGCGCGATAGTCGGGCATCGCGCCGAACCCGTTCGTCATGACATCGAAGAAATGCCCGATCGGCGCCTGCCGCAGCCGATCGATGTGGTACGACGGCGGCTGCTTGTAACCGCGGCGCACGATCATCCCTTCACCGCTGCCCGATCGATCGTGGCAGGGAGAGCAGTAGATGTTGTAACGCTGCTCGCCGCGATCGAGGAGCTGCTGCGTCAGCGGGATTGGCAGCGCCGTGACGGGCTGGCCGTTCTCCTTGCCGGTATAGAACGCCGCATCGTCCTCGAGCGTGCCGCGCGCGACGGTATCGTCCGGCAGCGGCCGCGCGCTCGAGCCGTTCGCGAAGAAGCCGCTGTCGCGCAGCGGAATGTACTTGGGCTGGTTGTGCATGTCCTGACGGCAACCAGTGGCTGCCGCAGCGACCAGCAGCAACGCCGCCGCGAGTTTCCTGTGTCGTCCAGCGCGCCGCACGCCGCACGCCGCGCTACGGTTCAACTTCATTGATCTCACTCGGATTGAGCCGCTTGAGCAGATCCAGCGTGCCGCTGCGATCGAACTTCGGATCGGCGGATTCGATGAGCAGGAAGAACTTGTCCTGGCTCGCGCGCGTGAATCGCTCGACGTTGAACACGGGGTGATACGGCATCGGCAGCCCGTTCAGCACGATCATCCCGAGGACCGCGGAAATCGCCGCGAACAGGATCGTCATCTCGAAGGTGACGGGAATGAACTGCGGCCAGCTGTTGAGCGGCTTGCCGGCAACGTTGATCGGATACGCCATCGTGTGGACCCAGTACTCGAGCCCGTAGCCGCTGGCCATACCCGTCAACCCGCCCAGCAGCACGATGAGCGACAGCCGCCGGTCGTGGTGATGCATGGCCTCCCACGCCTCCTCGACCGGGAACGGCGAGAACGTGTCAATGCGCCGATAGCCCGCCTCATGGACGCGCCTGGTCGCGGCGACGAGTTCCGCCGGCGTATCGAATTCGGCGAGCAGGCCGTAGACCGAATTGGCGGCCATCTCAGTGTCCCTCCGCAGGGGGAACCTTGGCGTTCGGCGCAAGCGTCCGCATCTCGAAGATCGAGATCATCGGCAGCGTCCGCACGAAGAGGAAGAACATCGTCAGGAAGAAGCCGATCGTCCCGAAGAACGTCATGTAGTCCCACTTCGTCGGGTGATACATGCCCCACGCGGCCGGAATGAAGTCACGGTGCAGGCTCGTCACGACGATGACGAAGCGCTCGAGCCACATGCCGACGTTCACGACCATCGCGACGCAGAAGAGCAGCACGGGCGAGGTCCGCACCTTCTTGAACCACAGCCACTGCGGCGTGATGATGTTGCAGAAGATGAGGGTCCAGTACATGTACCAGTAAGGACCGGTCATGCGGTTCCAGATCATGAACCCTTCGTACTTGTTCGCGCTGTACCAGCCGAAGAACACCTCCGACGTGTAGCCATAGGCGACGATCAGGCCGGTCGCGAGCGTCACCTTCGCCATGTTCTCGAGGTGCCGCGTCGTGATGAAGTCCTCGAGGTGGTACACCGCGCGAATCGGGATCGCGAGCGTGAGCACCATCGCGAACCCGTCGTAAATCGCGCCGGCGACGAAATACGGCGGGAAAATCGTCGTGTGCCAGCCGGGGACGATACCGATCGAGAAGTCGAAGCTGACGACCGTGTGGACCGACAGCACCAGCGGCGTCGAGAGGCCCGCCAGCAGCAGGTAGATGTGCTCGTACCGCTGCCAGTGGCGCGCGGAGCCGCGCCAGCCGAGCGAAAACATGCCGTAGATGACCTTCGTGGCGCGGTTCTTCGCCCTGTCGCGCAGCGTCGCCAGATCGGGAATCAGACCCACGTACCAGAAGAGCAGCGAGACGGTGAAGTACGTCGAAACGGCGAACACGTCCCAGATCAGCGGACTCCTGAACTGCGGCCAGATCGACATGCTGTTCGGATAGGGGAACAGCCAGTACGCCGCGAGCCACGGCCGGCCCGTGTGAATCAGCGGAAACAGACCCGCGCACATGACGGCGAAGATCGTCATCGCTTCGGCAAAGCGATTGATCGACGTCCGCCACCCCTGCTTGAGCAGAAGCAGGATCGCCGAGATCAGCGTCCCGGCGTGGCCGATGCCGATCCACCAGACGAAGTTGATGATCGCGAAGCCCCACCCGATTGGAATATTGATGCCCCAGATGCCCGTCCCCTTGAGCAGGAGCCAGCTGACCGCCATCCCCAGCATGCCGGTCAGCATCAGTCCAAAGCCGAGGACGATGAACCAGAACAGCGGCTGACGTCCGGAGAGGACGACCGCGCTGATCTTGTCGGTGATCGACTCGAACGTGTGGCCCGGCTCGATGAGCGGGGCAACCGGATACGTAGCGGGTTTCGGGTCCATCAGTTACTCAGTCGCCAGCCTGGATGATCCGCGCGAGGCGTCGATCTCCGGATTCGGATTCCGGACGTCGGCGAGATACGTCGTTCGCGGACGCGTGTTGAGGTCCTCCAGCACGCCGTAATTGCGCTCCTGCGCCCGCAGCGTGTTCACACGGCTGTTCGGATCGTTGAGATCGCCGAAGACGATCGCGTCCGACGGGCACGCCGCGGCGCAGGCCGGTACGACCTCGCCGTCCTGGATGCGGCGGTCCTCGCGCTTGGCGGCGATGCGCGCGTAGTTGATGCGCTGCACGCAGTACGTGCACTTCTCCATCACGCCGCGGCTGCGGACGGTGACGTCCGGGTTGCGCATCGGATAGAGGCTCTGCGTGTTCCAGTCCTGATACAGCAGGAAGTTGAACCGCCGCACTTTGTACGGACAGTTGTTCGAGCAGTAGCGCGTCCCGACGCAGCGGTTATAGACCATGTCGTTCAGGCCTTCGGCGCTGTGCACCGTCGCGCCGACGGGGCAGACCAGCTCGCATGGCGCGTTCTCGCACTGCATGCACGGCCGCGGCTGATGGTGCGACTCGACGGTCTCCGGCTCCAGCGGGTTGCCGACGTAGTAATGGTCGACGCGAATCCAGTGCATTTCGCGCCCGACGTTGACCTGCTCCTTGCCGACGACCGGGATGTTGTTCTCGCTCTGGCACGCGATGGTGCAGGTGCTGCAGCCGGTGCAGGTCCCGAGATCGATCGCCATCGCCCAGCGGTAGCCGTTGTATTCCCACTCGGGGATGATCGACAGCGCCTTCGGCGGCCTCTCACCCTGCTTCTGAATGACGCGCGTGCCCTCTTCCTTGTATTCGTCGAGCGTCGCCATCCGGATCGGGGCGCGCCCTTCCATCAGGTGATGCTCCTGCACCCGCGCGAGCAGATAGCGCCGTCCGACCTTCGAGACCTCGAGGCCGCCATCGAACCATGGCGCATCGGAGTGCCGCAGACGGAAGACGTCGAATTCCTTGGCCACGTCGTCGGCGGGCGTGCCGACGCGTCCCGTCATGCGGCGACCGTATCCGAAGAACACCGTCACAGCGGTGTCCGGATGGCCGTCCATCGGCCAGACCGGCAGACGGACGGTTTTGCCGCGGTACTTCAGTTCGATGAGATCGCCGTCTTCGAGCTTCTGTTCGAGGGCGTAGTTCCGTCCCACCCAGGCCGCCGGATCCCAGGTGATGGTCGAAAACGGCTTCGGCAGCTCCTGGAGCCAGCCGACGTTCGCAAAGCGTCCGTCCCAGATCGTGGGATCGGGACGGAAGATGATCTCCATCCCCGATGGGCGATTGTCGGTGGGCGATGGGCGATTGTCGGTGGGCGACGGACGATTGTCGATGGGCGATGAACCAGCGGCAGTTCCCGTGATGAATCCGTCGTGCAGGGCGTGCTTCCAGAAGCTCTCGGCGCTCTTGAACGGCTGTCCTTTGGGGTCAGTGATCGTCCAGGCGCCCGCCTGCTTCGCGTGTGCGCGTGTCCAGTAATCCTTGACGAGGTCGTGCGCGGACCGTCCGATCTGCGCGTCGATGAACGCGCCAAACAGCTCGGTCTCGGTTCGCCCTTCATAGAGCGGCGCGATGAGCGGCTGCATGATCGTCACGGTGCCGTCGAGCGCACGCACGTCGCCCCAGCTCTCGAATGCGTGCGCAGCCGGTATCATCCACGTGCAGTACCCGGACGTCTCGTCGTAATAGAGCGAGTGGTGGACGGAGAAGCCGACCTTGCCGAGCGCGTCCTGGAAGTCGAGGTCGGCCGGCGCCGTGAAAACCGGGTTGGCGCCAAGAATCGTGAGCACTTCGACCTGACCGGCGTTCATCGCCTGCACCAGGTCTCGAATCGACGAGAGCTGATCCGTCGGATTGATCTCGACGGTCTGCACGTACTCGATCGTCGTTCCGACGTTGCCGAGCGCCTGGTTCATCGCGTGTGCGAGCTGGTGCACGGCGACCGGCTGATAGTCGCCCGCGACGACAATCGATCGCCCGCGGCTGGCCTGGAGATCCTTCGCGATGGCCCCGATCCACTTCTGGGCATTCGGGCTCGAGAAATTTCCCGACGGCTGCGCCCCGCCCGCACCGACGGCGGCGGCAAGAGCGGCCGCAAACGCCTGAATCTCCGACGCGCGCAACGGCAGCCGATGATCCGCTCGTGCGCCGGTCAGCGACGGCGTGCTCTCGACGACGTAGAGACGGCTGAGATCCTTCTTGTCGTCGGTCAGACGGCGCCGCGCGGCGAACGCTTTCTGCGCCGGCACCGACAATGCGCCGCACAGGAAGTCAGCTTCCAGCGAGACGACGACGTCGGCTTTGTCGAAGTGGTAGCGGGCGTCGCTCGGCGAGCCGGCCGCCTGGTGCGCGGCGGCCCGCGAGGAGTCGCGGGCGATCGGATCCCACTGGTGCCACGTCGCTTTCGGATACGTCTGCCGAATGAGCGACACCTGCTCGGCAATCGTGGGCGAGGTCATCGACTCCGTGAGGAACCGGAGGCCGGATCCGCCTTTCGACTTCTGCTGCAGCAGAGCGACGCTGAGCGCCGTCTGGAAGTCGTGCCAGCCGCGCGTCTCGCCGCGGCCCATGACGGACTTCGCACGATCCGGGTCGTACAACTGAAGGATGGCCGCCTGCGCGAAGACGTCGGTGCCGCCAAGGCTCGAGGGATGTTCGGGATTCCCTTCGACCTTGGTCGGATGCCCCTCGTGACTCTCGACGAGAACCGGAAGTCCGATGCCGCTGAACGGATATGACGTGGCAAAAAAGAGGGGGTTGCCGGGGACGAGCTCCTCGGGCTGCGTTACATACGGGATGATTTTTTCCGGCGGCTGCTTGACGCAGGCGCCGACGCCCGCCAGGGCCAGCGACGCGCTCATCAGCTTCAGGAACTGCCGGCGCCCTTTCGGGTCGTTCCATTCAGCCGCCTGCTCCGGAAATTCCCGATGGAGATATTCCCGGAACTGCGGCGTGTCGGCCAGCTCCCCGAGACTGCGCCAGAACAGGCGGCCTTCGGAGCCCGCAAGGCGCGAACGAATCGCAGAAAAATCCATAAATCAGTAGCCAGTAACCAGTTGCCAGATGTCAGCCGCCCGGCTCGCGCGTCCAGTTCCGTCGCCCCGCCCGTTCCTGGAAACGGGCGAGGCGAGACTGGCGACTGCGTCGTTCACCGGTGACACGTCGAGCAGCTGGTGAGCTGCCGGACGTCCGCGATCTTGTATTCCTTCACCAGGCGCTCGCCGAGGCCGGGATCGTTGGCCGGCGGCTGCCATTCCATGTTGAAGACCTGATCTTTCGGCCGGACGTACTTTTGCGGATTGCGGTGACAGTTCAGGCACCAGCTCATCTGGAGCGAATTCTCCTGATACATGAGCGGCATCCGGTCCACGGGGCCATGACAGGTCGCGCAGCCAACACCCTTGGCGACGTGAATACTGTGGTTGAAGTACACGAAGTCGGGCAGGTCGTGGACCCGCCACCACGTGAGCGGCCGGTTCTCACGATAGCTGGCGCGCACCGGCTCGAGAATCGGCGCGTTCGTCCAGATTTGCGAGTGGCAGTTCATGCACGTCTTGGTCGGCGGAATATTGGCGAACGCCGACTCTTCAACCGTCGTGTGGCAGTAGCGGCAATCGATGCCCATGGAGCCGACGTGATGGGCGTGGCTGAACTGGACGGGCTGGTCGCGCGTCACGCTCTGGCCGGTGACGTAGCCCGACCAGGAAATCGAGACGACGGCGAATGAGAGACAGCCCAGGAAGAGGAGAATTCCTACGATACTCGCTCGCGACCAGTAGTTGCTGCTGCGGTGGAAGACTTGACTCATCGTCTGGACGTCCGCGCGGTCCCCAAAAACGTAAGCGTATAACAACCTCGCGCCGTTGCGAACACGAACGCTGTGCGCACGCGGGCACTCCGGAGATCAGCGCGCCGGAAAAAACGCGGACCTATAATGTGAAACTTTTCACAAGGTTGTCAAACCCCCGCGATCGCAGGCTGGCCGACCTGCATCGACGGCCAACTCGTTCAGAATTCTGATTGGGGGTTTGCCAATCGGGAATTGGGAGTTGAATTGGGAATTGGGAGTTGGGAGTTGGGAGTTGGGAGTTGGGAGTTTACGATGACCCCGTATGCCATCAGACCAACGCGACTCTTCGAAGAGTCCACGCTTCGCCCAGCCGGCGACGTTCATGCGCCTTCCGCACTCGCTCGGTCTCGAAGGCGTCGACGTCGCGATTCTCGGCGTGCCGTTCGACAGCGGTACGTCCTATCGGTCCGGCGCGCGGCTGGGGCCGCGTGAGATCCGCGCGCAGTCGTCGCTGATCCGGCCGTACTCCTATTTTCAGAAGGTCTCGCCGTTCGAGCGGCTCACGATCGTGGACGCCGGTGACGTCGACGCGCCACCCGTCGGCATCGAGCCGGCGTATGCCGCGATCGACGCGGCCGTCGACCGTATCGTGTCCGCCCGCGTCACGCCCCTCATCGTCGGCGGCGACCACTCGATCTCGCTGCCGGTGCTGCGCGCCGTCGCCCGCGCCCACGGCCCGCTGGCGCTCGTTCAATTCGACGCGCACATCGATACATGGGGCGACTATTTCGGCGGCAAGTACTTTCACGGGTCGCCGTTCCGGCGCGCGATCGAAGAAGGACTGATCGTCCCGTCGGAGTACGTGCAAGTGGGTATTCGCGGCCCTATGTACGGCGAGGAAGCGGACTTCGCTTTTCAGCGTCAGCATGGTGTCACCACGATCGACATCCGCCAGGTAAAGACCGATGGCGTGGAGAAGACCGCCGCCCGCATCAGATCTCTCGTGCGAGGACGTCCGCTGTACGTCACGTTCGACATCGACTCCGTCGATCCCGCGTACGCGCCCGGCACCGGCACGCCGGAGGTGGGCGGCCTGACGAGTTTCGAGGCCCAGGAACTGGTGCGCGGCCTCGGCGGACTTCCGCTCGTCGGCTGCGACGTCGTGGAGGTCGCGCCGCAGTTCGACGGCCCCGGCCAGATCACCGCGCTGCTCGCCGCGAATATCATGTTCGAACTTCTGGGTGTCATGGCGCGCCGCTGATCGCCGGCCAGCATGAACTCCCAACGCCCAACGCCCAACGCCCAAGTTTGGGAACTGGGAATTGGGAATTGGGAATTGGGAATTGAGAGAGCCCATCATCAGGAGGACGGCGTGCGATTCGGTATGGTGTTCGCGATTCTGTTCGCGCTTTGTGGCGCACCACTCGCTCAGCGGGCCGACGCTCCAGTGGTCTACAAGGTGTCCTTTCCCGCACCCGAGCATCACGTCGCGAAGGTCGAGGTGACCTGGACGAATGTGCCCCGCGGTCCGCTGCAGGCGCGTATGAGCCGCTCGTCGCCGGGACGCTATGCGGTGCACGAGTTCGCGAAAAACGTCTACGACGTTCACGCCTTCAACGCGAACGGGACGGAGCTGCGCATCACGCGTCCCAATCCCTACGAATGGGACGTGCCGGAGCACGACGGCACGGTGCGCATGGCCTATACGATCTACGGTGACGACGTGGACGGCACGTACCTCGGCATCGACCGTCAGCACGCGCATCTGAACATGCCGGCGACGTTCATGTGGGCGCGCGGGATGGACGATCGGCCTTCGCGAATCACGTTCACGGCACCCGAGGGCCTCCGCTGGAAAGTGGCCACGCAGCTCTTCACCACGACCGACCCGTGGACCTTCACGGCGCCGAACCTGCAATACCTGTTCGACAGCCCGACCGAACTGAGCGACTACACGCTCGTATCGTTCGACGTGAAGAACCCCGACGGAAAGACGTTCACGGTCCGCGCGGCAGTACACGCGCAGGCGTCGCGGGAAGAGATTGATCAGTACGCAGCCGGACTCCACAAGATCGTGAACGAAGCGTCGGCCATCTACGGCGAATTCCCGCAATACGAACCGGGGACATACACTTTCCTGGCGGACTATTTGCCGACGAACGCGGGTGATGGGATGGAGCACCGCAACAGCACCGTCGTGACCGGCCGCGCGCTCCGGTCCGCGCTGAACACGGCGTCGCACGAATTCTTCCATTGCTGGAACGTGGAACGCATTCGGCCGCAGGGCCTCGAGCCGTTCGATTTCGAACGAGCCAACATGACGGACTCGCTGTGGCTGGCGGAGGGATTTACGCAGTACTATGGTCCGCTCATTCTCACGCGCGCCGGATTGATGGATCCGGGACAGGCGATTGCCGGGTTCGGCCGCAACGCCGACGCGGTCGTCAACGGCTCGGGGCGGCAGTTCCGGTCGGCAGTCGAGATGAGCCGGATGGCCCCGTTCGTCGACGCCGCGCGGGCCGTCGATCGGACGAATTTCAACGCGACGTTCATCTCCTACTATACGTACGGCGCCGCCATCGCGGTCGGCCTGGACCTGACGCTCCGCGAGCGCAGCGGCGGCCGGATCACACTCGACGATTTCATGCGCGCCATGTGGACGCGCTATGGCAAACCCGGCGGTCCGGCGCCCGGACTCGTCGGGCACCCATACAGCCTCGACGATGTGCGCGATCGGCTTGCGGACGTATCGGGCGATCGCGCGTTTGCCGACGACTTCATGAATCGCTACGTCACCGGACGCGAGGCAATCGATTACGCGCGCGTCGCGCGCGCGGTGGGAGTGCTCGTGCGCAAAGCGAATCCCGGCGCTGCGTGGATGGGCGACGTGGTGGTGCAGG
>Ga0310811_10005205_pt1 | contig 16431 bp, 13 predicted proteins | sample YCmetagenome_FD_207642 | JGI IMG/M metagenome (GOLD analysis project Ga0310811, IMG submission 207642) | Soil microbial communities from experimental microcosm in Duke University, North Carolina, United States - YC | ecosystem: Engineered > Artificial ecosystem > Soil microcosm > Unclassified ...
GCGGGTGGCTGACCATTTCCACGCACGCCGACGCCGACGCCGGACGTGTCGAGGTGTCGGATACCGGCACCGGGATTCCTGCAGAGCTGCTGTCGCGCATTTACGATCCGTTCTTCACGACGAAGGAGATCGGCAAGGGCACAGGCCTCGGTCTCTCGATCTCCTACGGGATCGTGCAGGAACACGGCGGTACAATTACGTGTGAGAGCCAGGCCGGCCAGGGCACGCGGTTCACACTACGCATCCCGCTGGCGGTCCACACGGTCCGAACGCAGACCCGCTGATGTCCAACAACTCGATCCTCGTCATCGACGACGAGGAGATCATGCGCGAGATCCTCGAGGCGCTGTTGACGCGCGAGGGGTACGCCGTCAGGATGGCGTCGACCGCCGCCGAAGGCCTCGATCTGCTCCGGAGCACGTCGTTCGACGCCGCGATTGTCGACGTCATGCTGCCGGGCATGGACGGGATCGGCGCGCTCGACGAGATCAAGAGGCTGGACGAGGACCTGCCCGTCCTGATGATCACCGCGTTCGCGTCGGTCGAGAACGCGATTGCCGCGATGAAGCGCGGCGCGTACGACTACATCACCAAGCCGTTCAAGAACGACGAGGTGCTGGTCGTGCTGCGGAACGCGCTGGCGCAGCGACGGCTGGTTGCCGAGAACACGGCGCTCCGGCAGAATCTGCAGGCGCATGCGAACCGCTTCGGCGAGATCATCGGCCGCAGCTCGCGGATGCGGCAGGTGTTCGATCTCATCATCCAGGCGGCGCCGAGCCGGACGACGATCCTCATCAACGGCGAGAGTGGCACCGGCAAGGAACTGGTCGCGCGGTCGCTCCACCAGAATTCGTCGCGCTCCGACAAGCCCTTCATCACCGTCAACTCGGGGAATCTCCCGCCGGATCTGCTCGAATCGAACCTCTTCGGGCACGTGAAAGGCGCCTTCACCGGCGCGGTGTATCCGAAAAAGGGGCTGTTCGAGCTGGCCGACAAGGGCACGATCTTCTTCGACGAGATAGGCAACGTGCCGCTCGAGACCCAGGCCAAACTGCTGCGCGTGATCCAGGAGCGCGAGTTCATGCGGCTCGGCGGTGTCGAGACCATCAAGGTCGACGTCCGCATCATCGCCGCGACGAACGTCGATCTGCGCCGGATGGTCGACGAAGGAAAGTTCCGGGAGGATCTCTATTACCGGCTGCACGTGATCACGGTGCAGCTGCCGTCGCTGCGCGAGCGCAAGGACGACATTCCGCTGCTCGTCCAGCACTTCCTGGAGAAGTACGGCGAGGAGAACAACAAGCCCAACCTCGAGTTGGCGCCTGAGGCGCTCGACCTGCTGATGGAATACGACTGGCCGGGGAACGTGCGCGAGCTGGAGAACGTCATCGAGCGTGCGGCGGTGCTCTCGACCGGATCGCGGATCGACGTCGACCTGGTGCCCGATCACGTTCGCAGCAGCCGGCGCTTCCAGATGCCGCAGTTCGTCCTGCCTCCCGAGGGCATTTCCTTCCGCGACGTGATCACGGACTTCGAGAAGCGGCTCATCGAATCGACGCTCGAGGCTGCCGGCGGCGTGCAGAAGAGGGCCGCCGAGCTGCTGCACATCAAGCCGACGACGCTCAACGAGATGATCAAGCGGCACGACATCCGTCCGCGACGCAAGAAAGGCCCGGCCCGCTCCGCCGACGAGATTGAGGACGAGGCGGGCGACGAGCTCGTCGACCACACGGAGCTCTGATGGCCGGGGCCGCTCGCGGTCAATGACGACTCTGCTGGTGTTTGGCGCCAGCGGCGTGGTCGGCGGCGCGGTCGTCGACCAGGCGCTGCAGGATCCGAGGATCGGTGCGATTCGTGCCGTCACGCGGCGCAGGCTGACTCGCAGTGAGCCGCCGCTGCAGTCACTGCTTCACGAGGATTTCCGGAACTTCGACGCGCTCGCGGATGCGCTGCGAGGCGTCGACGCGTGTGTCTACGCGCTGGGCATGGCGTGGCCTCGAGCCACGTCGGAAGCGCAATATCGTGAGGTGACGCACGACTATGCCGTTGCGGCGGCCCGAGTGGTTCACCGCGCGAACCCCCGCGGGCGTTTCTGTTTCGTCAGCGGCCACGGTGCCGGCCGGGACAGCCGTCAGACGTGGGCGCGGATCAAGGCGGAGACCGAAGACGCCGTCACGCAGATCGTCGGCGCGAATGCCCGCATCTTCCGTCCCGGCTACATCTATCCTGTTCGCGGGCGTGAAACGCCGTATTGGGGTGATGCCGTCATGCGGCCGTTCATGCTGTTCCGGAACCGCCTCGCGAAGTACATCACCGACAGCGAGACCGTCGCGCGGGCGCTCGTACACGTGGCGCTCGGGGCGGAAATCCCGTCGCCGGCGTCGAATGCCGACATCCGGAAGGCTGCGACGGATTATCTGGCGCGCGCGTCAGCGGTGTAGGCCGTCTATTGCTGGCGAGACCGCAATCGCGCGAACATCCGTTCGTATTTCGACAGGATCACATCCCAGCGGTAGTTCCGGCGCACGTAGGCGCGCCCGTTCCGGCCCATGGCGGCCCGCAAGCGATGGTCCGCGACGAGGAGTTTGAGGCACTCGACGAACTCGTCGCGATCGGCGTAGTACAGACCCGCGTTGCTGCGCTGGCAATGATCGACGAGCACCTCGCTCCGCGCGTTGGCCAGAATCGGTGTCCCGACCGCGAACGATTCGAGCGCGAGGAGTGACAGGCTCTCGTACGGCGAAGGAACCGTCACCACGGTTGCTGCTTCGAGCGCCTGCAGGCGCTCCTGATCCGACAGGCGTCCTGCGAAGCGGATGAAGGGCTCCTCCGGCAGCGGCATCAGCTTGACGCCCATCAGCACGAGCGACGCGTCCCCGCCGTCCTGCACGTAGCTGCTGAAGTACTCGATCAGCTCCTCGCAGCCTTTTCCCGGATCGATACGTCCGCCATACAGTGCCATCGGCCCGTGCAGGCGGTGACGCCGCTTGAATACGACGCCGCGTCCCGCCAGGTGCGGCCGCCAGCTCGGCGGACGCTCCTCGTCTGGCATCTCGTCGCCTTCATCTTCCTTCTCCGCGGCGGCTTCCGCGTCCCGTGGATACGGCTGCGCCTGCGGCAGGTCGACGCCGCACCCGACGGTCTCTTCTTCGAAGGCGCGGATCGAAAAATGCGTCGTCAGGAACCTGCGCTCGACGTCGGTGTTGTATGCGATCGCGGCCGGGGCGCTGAACAGTTCCTTGTAGATGTCGAGATGGATGGCCGGCTCATCGTGCGCCGTCGGCACGAGGATGCTCTTGTGCGGACCGACGCGCATGCCGAGCACGGTCGGCGCATAGAGATAGGTGAAGAAGATCAGGACGTCGTACTGGGTGTGGTTGCGTTCGAGGTGATCCTGCAGTGCGGGAGACCACGGTCCCTGCTGTTTCAGCCACTCCAGTTCATCGTCGCGTCCGTGAGGAGACGTAAAAATCCATTCCGAGTAGCGGTTGAACGCCTCGATGTCGCGCGAGCGCGCGTTCGCAAATCGACGGACGGTGACGCCGCGAACGCGATCGGTGCCCTCGGGATATTCGTTCGCCCACGTGATGTAGTCGCGCGCGCACGTCGTGAGTACGTCCACCTGGTGGCGCGGCGCCAGGCGCTCGGCGATGAGACGGCAGTGGTACTCGGAACCGCCCAGGATCTCGGTTCCATATCGCTGAACGATGAATGCGATTCTCATTCGGTCACTGATTCGAGTACCCGCCGCAGCGCGGATTCCACGGCGCCGGGACGGAAGGCGTCGACGCGTCGCCGCTGGCCGTCAATCACCTGATCCCGCACGGACCGATCGTACACGACGGTCCCGAGCAGTTCGGCCGCCAGCTCGAGGTCCTTCGGTGAAAAAAGGAGTCCCGCGCCGCCGAGCGTTTCGGGGACGGCGCCGGCCGCGTACGCGACGATCGGCACGTCCGACGCCATCGCCTCGACGAGCGGCACACAGAAGCCTTCGTGTTCGCTGAGCGACACGTACGCATCCGCCCAGCGGTAGAACGCCGCCAGGTCGGCATCCGGAACGGGGCCGGTGAACCAGAATCGTTCCGGCAGCATCTGGAAATCGTCGATCAGCGCTCGAATCTGGGCGTAATACGCCGGCACGCCGTCGGTCCGTCCCACGAAGATGAACCGGTAATAGCTGTCAACGTAGCGCTTGTAAATCTCCGCCAGGCGGATGTGATCCTCGATTCGCTTGTTCGGGACGATTCGGCCGACGAACAGGATGTTGATGAGGCCGTCACCGAGGATGCGCTCGAGGGCCGGCCGCGGGGGTGCGGACGTGAGCCGTTCGACGTCGACAGCGATCGGCATCACGGCCGTTCGGTCGAATCCCAGTGCCTGGAGTTCCGCGCAATTGAATGCGGAGTCGCCGAGCGCGGCCTCGACGCGGCCGACGAGCGTGCGCAGCTCGCGACGCCCGAGGGCCGCCAGTCTGAAAAGGCCCGGATCGTACGGCGCAAAGAATCGCGCCGGGGTGATGTTGTGATACTGCAGGATCCGCACACCGTCGAGCCGCGCGAACGCATCGGTCATCGGCGACGGCAGCGCGAAATGAAAGATCGTGACGTCGCCCTGCGTGGCCGCGGGATCGGCGAACGGCCGGACCTCGCCGCGCATGTCGTCGTCGATGGTAAGCGCGAACAGCTCCGACTCGTGGCCCATGTCGCGCAGCATGCCGCGGACGGCGCGGGCGCTGTCGCCGATCGCGTCGCCGCGATGCGCGGCCGGCACCCACTGGTTGATCACCATTCAGATGGCCGGGGCAGTGCGTGATAGGCACCGGGCCGGAACTGCCGGATTTCCTCGAGGCGTTCGGATTCGTCGAACTGCGCCCAGAAATCCCAGGCGACGTCAGGTGCGGGCTTTGGACCGAGGGCGCGGACGCGGTCGACATATCCGAGCAGCATCCCGGTGAAATCCTTCGACAACAGCCGCTCGAGTGCAGCGTCCTGCGCCTGGATCACGCCGGCCTGAATAGAGGGGTCGTCGAGGATCGCGTTCATCAACCGCGCGACGTGAAAGGGATCCTTCGTGTCGTACAGCACGCCGCCGCCATCCATCGTGGACGGCACGGCCGTCGCCGCGAAGGCAAGGACCGGCACCCCCTTGTAGAAGCTTTCGATCAGCGGAACGCAGAAGCCTTCGTGCTCGGATGCACACAGAAAGAGATCGGCGACATCATAAAGCGCCGTCAGCTCTTCGTTCGTGACATGCCCGAGGAAGTGCACGTCCGGCGTTCCGAGCCTGATGACCAGCGCCTGGAGCATCGCGAAATATTTCTCGAACCCGCTATAAGAGCCCACCAGCAGCAGCCGCGACCTGGGATTGTGCCGCGTGCGGTAGACGTGGAACGCGCGGATGACATCCTCGAATTTCTTGTTCGGGATCACGCGCCCGACGAACATCACGTTTCTGCATCCGTCCTCGAACGGCTGCGCGGCCATCGTGTTCGGAGGTCCGTCGAGGTGGCTGAAGTCGGGCACGACCGGCAGAACACCGGTCTGCCGAAACCCCAGCGACTCGAGCTCCGCGCGGTTGTACTCGGAATCGCCGAGCGCCAGGTCGCAGCGCGACGGATACGCCGTCAGTTCGCGCCGGCCGCGGAAGCACCGCTTCACGAGCTCCTTGTGCACTCCGATGAAATACTCCGGCGGCGTGATGTTGTGATAGACGAGGATCATCCGGCCCGGCAAGGCATAAGCTGTGCGGGACGCCCGCGATCCGATCGAGAAGTGGTGGATGAGCACATCGTCGGACCCAATGCCGCCGACCATCTCGTGATAGTCGGTAGTGAGGTGCTCGAGTCGGCGGTCCGCGGTCTCCACGAAGATCTCGGACGCGAATCCCGCCCCGCGCAGTGCCCGCTGTACCCCGAGCACTTCATGACCGATCGCATCTCCGTAGCCAAGCGTGGCGAGGACCTGATGTACGGAGCCGGTCATGCGCTGCGGCCCCACGCGCCGTGTCCGGGCTTTGGCGGCACCGCCGTCGAGCGGCCTGTTCCGAGGTCGTCCGAGAGCGCAGGACCCGAAGGGATGCCGCCGAGGACCTCCGACGCGGGCCGCACCGTTCGTGCCCGGCGGGCCAGCCATCCCGGCATCGGCGGCATCAGCGTTGTCGGTCCGCCCGCTCGGCGCAGATCGTCGAACATGTCGAGGTACTTGCGCTCGATCACCGGCCACACGTAATGCCGCTTGAAGAACTCGCGTCCGTTGCGTCCCAGGCGCGCGTTCAGCGGTCCGTTCGACTCGAGCGAGTACAGCCCCTCGACGAACTCCTCGTAGCTCTCGTAATACAGCCCGGCGTTGCTGCGGATGCACTGTCCCTTCAGCACGTCGCAGCGGCCGTTTGCCAGCACCGGGCGTCCGAGCCCCCAGGCCTCGAGCGCCACCATGGAGAGGCTCTCGAAATACGACGGCATGATCAGGAGGTCCGCCGCGGCGAGCGCGTCGAACTTGTCGCGCTCCTCGAGGAATCCCAGGTGCCGGATGCGCGGATGCCTGGGTACGTCGATGATCGCGCTGCCGACGAGCACGAGATCGAGGCCTCTCGGAAAGGCTGCCGCGTAGCGCTGGAAATGGGAGAAGAGTTCGGGGCAGCCCTTGTTCTCGTCGATCCGGCCGATGTAAATCGCGAACGGCCGCCGGATACCGAACTTCCGCCTGAAGCGCGCGGGGTCCGTCCGCTCCGGCACGTCCGAGCCGACGCCGACGACGACACCGGGAACCGCATCGTTGCCGGAGACGGTGCGGATCATCGCCCGTTCTTCGGGCGAGTTGTACATCAGCGCGCGGACGCCCCTGAAGACGTCACCGAACACGTGCAGTCCAATCGCGGGATCGCGCTCGGCAGTCGGCACGAGCACCGCCTTGGCGGCGACGCGCCTCGCGACGTGAAACGCATGATAGTAGCGATAGCTGAACAGCAGGAAGAAGTCGTACTCGGCGGCGTGCTGCTCCGAGTACCGAACGAGTCGCGTACTGGCCGGTCCTTCGCTGCCGAGCCATTCGAGTTCGTCCTGGATCGAATGGATCTCGTCGAAGACCTGGACCGACCGCCTGCCGAATTCGTGCGGATGGCGTTCGTGGTCGACGCGGAACCGGCGGACGGTGACGCCGTCGACCTGCTCCTCGCCCGGCGGCAGCTCGTTCTTCCAGGTGACGTAGTCGCGTGCGCACGTGGTGAGCACGTCGACGGAGACGCGGCGCGAGAGTCGCTGAGCGATGTACCTGGCGTGCAGTTCGGCGCCGCCGTTGATGTCCGCGCCGTAGCGCTGGACGACGACCGCCAGCTTCATCCGCCTTCGCTGCTCCGCAGCTTCGGCGATGGAGGCGTGTCGCTGTTCGGTCGCTCCGGGCTGCCGCCGTGCGGCTCACCCCCTTGTTCGGCGCCGCTTCCAACGGACCGAGGGGCGCCCGCTTCGCGGCCACCCGGTGCACCCGGGTCCCCGCCGCCAGGACGTCGTCGGCCGCGGCGGCGCCGGCGGCGGTTGCGGCGCTCGTTGCCGTCGTTGTCGAGATCGTTACCCTGGCCGGTCGGCGGCTGCAGCGGCGCGGCGGCGCCCGGACGGTACTGGACGACGCCTTCGAGCGCGCGCGCGCGGCGTTCGTCGAAATCCAGCCGGCTCGAAATCGATTCGAGCCGCATCTTCAGGTTCTTCACTTCCACGCCGAGCCGCGTCGTCTCGAGAACCAGGTTGTGTATCAGCTCGTAGTACAGCGCTTCCGAGCGGTTGTACGACTCGTTCAACCGCGACTGGATGTGCAGCGCCTCGATGATCGGGTTGGGATTGAAGAACAGCTTCAGGATCGGATTCAACAGCCGGCGGATCGTGCGCAGCACCGGCCGGCTCGACGCGTAGAGCGTCGTCTCTTCGAACGCGTAGTTCTGCGGCGAGGCCTCGGCTTCACGCGCGCGGCGGTATTGCTGCAGCAGATCGGATCGGATGCCTTTGGGGTCCAGGAACTTTTCGAGCTTGACGTTCGCCAGCTCGCGAATCTCGTCCTCCGTATAGTCCACGCCGCGCTTGTCGCGGATTCGCGCGCGGATCTGGCGCATGATCTGCTCGACGTCGACGTTCTCGGAGCGAACCTGAAAATCACTCATAAACTCACTTCGCAGACTGCCGGCGGCCTGTGACGAATTCCGGCGCCTGTCTGATGCACGTCCCGAGGATTCCGAGCGAGCGGATCAGCGCCCGCGCACCCGTCAGCTTCACTTCGCCGCTCGCGTCGCCCACCTGCGGGTAACCGTTCGCGTCTGCCGTCAGCTGCTCCCAGTTCCGGAAGAGGCGCCCCCACGGACTGTCGAGCGCCTCCTGCATCATCCGTTTGGCGTTGAAGGGATACCAGAAACTGTCGTGATAAATCACGCTCGCGATGTACGCCCACGGCGCGAGCACCGTCTTGAGCGACCACTCGATCGGCTTCTTCATGGGTCCCCAGTAGATCTTGTGTTGCATCCGCGATGCGAAGGTCATCTTCTTGAAGGGACCGACGAAATGCCAGTTCTGCGCCCCGGCTTCCCGATCACCCACGATCTCGATCTCGCGAGGATCGCCGCAGCCGAGGCCGAGGTCGTGCGCCATGCGGATGAACTTGATCGACAGCGGATCGAAGCCCATGAGCCGAGCCGCGACCGCATCGATGGCGACCTGGTCCGCGCTCGCGAGGATCACGTTCTTCGCGTAAGGCATCATGCAGCGCGGCCCGGGCCCGTCGCCCGCGAACGTGCCGTCCATCACCGCGAAGAGCCCGCGATGGATCTGCTTCTGGATCATCAACAGGTCGACCAGCGTTTCGTGGATGACTGGATGGGTCCAGTGGCGATGCTCGTTGAGCAGTCCGCCGAACGCGTTCTTCATCGCGCCCGTCGTCGTGGTGAACACGTGCGTCTTCACCGTGGGCAGATGGATGATGTTCTCGCCGATGAACCGACGGGGGATCATGAATCCCTTCGGATAGACCTCGTTCAGGCAGGTGAACTTCTTCGTCAGGTCGCCGACCGCGTCGCGGATGTTGATCCACTCTTCCGTCTCGTAGATGTGGATGTTCCGGAGGGCATGCGCCTGCACGACGTTGATCTGCTTGTTCTCCCGCTCGCCGAGGTGCGCGTCGATCACGACCGTGCGGTTGTGGCACGCATGAATGAGGTTCGGATCGTATCCGTCCTGTTTCAGCGCGCGGATCACGCCTTCCAGCTGCCACGGCGTCGTGGAGCTGGCCGGATAGAAGAAGTGCCACGAGATATTGACCTTCAGCGCGGTGTCGGCGTCTCTGGCGATGACGTCCTGGTAGCCGGCGAGGTTCAGCAGCTCGTGATAATCGCGCAGCACCGTAGCTGGCGCCGTGCGAAGAATCGCGACTTTGGATTTAGCCATTCAACAGACTTGTTCCATAGATGATGGCGGCGACGGACAGAGCCCACAGCGCCACGCATGCGAGCAGCGGACGATCATTCTGCAGCATGTCTGAAGGGCTGCCGCCGCCCTCCTTCTGGTGGACGAGGTAGAGATATCGAAAAATCCCGTACAGCGGAAAGATGAGGGTGAGCCCGAGCCAGTCGGTGTGGAACTTTTGAACGGTCTCCGGGCTCACCGAATAAATCACGTACGACACGAGCGTCGACGCCGTGACGACGCCAATCATCTGATCCAGCAGGTATGGGCTGTACTCCCGGAGAATCCGCCGATGGCTGCTCGCGCCGTCGGCGAGCAGCACCAGTTCATGCCGCCGCTTGCTGAGCGCCAGGAACAGCGCGAGCAGCATGATCAGAATCAGCAGCCAGTGGCTGATGGGCACGTCAATCGCGACGGCGCCGGCGGCCGCGCGCAGCACGAACCCGATGGCGATCGTGAGCACGTCGATGATCACCATCCGCTTGAGCGGACCCGAGTAGCACGCCTGCAGCGCGACGTAGGTTGCCGCGACGAGCGCGAACGTGGGACGGAGCGCGTATGCCAGTCCGAGCCCCGCCACACCGAGGACGAAAGCCGTCGTAATGGCAAGGGCCGGAGAAACCGCGCCCGACGCAATCGGTCGCATCCGTTTGAGCGGGTGGAGCCGATCGCTCTCGCGGTCCGCCACATCGTTGACGAGGTACACCACGCCGGAAAGCGCGCAGAAAATACCGAATGCCGCCGACGCCTGGCCGATGGCGCGGGGATCGAGGAAGGCCGGCTGCGTGCCGCGTTGTCCGAAGAGCAGCGCGCCGAAGACGAACAGATTCTTGGTCCACTGCGAAGGCCGCAGGGACAGCAGCAGACTGACGAACAGAGGACGAGTCGCGGCGCGGACCTCTGCCGGCTGCGGCTCGTCCAACCTGGAGACTGTGGTATGCGCCATGCGCGGTAATCGTCGCGTGGCGGGCCGTGCGCCGAAGGCTACTGGAAGCTCTGGATCGCGTCGGCTTCCGAGTCGTAGGTCTCGAAGACCGTCAGCAGCTTCGTGATCGAGAGCAAATCGGTGATTCGCTTCGTCAGGTTGAGCAGCTTCAGCTTGCCCCCTTGACGGCTCACGGTCGTGTAGGTGCGCACGATTTCACCGAGACCCGCACTGTCGATGTAGGGTACGTTCGCGAGATTGAGCACGAGGCGCTTGCGGTCCTGCTGAATCAGGGAGTTGATCTTGTCCTTGAGCAGCTCGTCGCCCTCGCCGAGCGTCATCTTGCCCTTCAGGTCGAGAATCGTCACTCCGTCGACGACCCGTTCCTCGATCTGCATCGCCGCACTCTCCTAAAGCCCTACGTTTCGACGTTGAAAAGACCCGTCAGCGTACAACGGAAGGCGTAATAGTGTCAATTTTTCCAGCTGTTTATCAGGATCTGTCAATCAGGGGCGTCAGGGTTCGGGGTTCAGGGTGGTCGGTTCGCTGTTTACGGTGGCGTTCAGGGCCCCGAATCGTTCGCGCAGGGTTTCAATCACGACGTACAGCACCGGAATAAAGACGATGTTCAGGAAGGTCGACACCACCATGCCGCCCGCCACGGCCGTTCCGACCGAGTGGCGTGCCTCCTGCCCGGCGCCGGTGGCGAATACCAGCGGAAGGACGCCAAGGATGAACGCGAGCGATGTCATCAGGATAGGACGCAGGCGGATGCGTGCGGCTTCGACAGCCGCTTCGAGGATCGTCCGTCCCTGGTTCCGGAGCTGTTCGGCGAACTCGACGATCAGAATCGCGTTCTTCGCCGCAAGTCCGATCAGCATGACGAGGCCGACCTGGCAGTACACGTCGTTCGACAGGCCGCGCAGCCACTGAGCCGACAGGGCGCCGAGGACCGCGAGCGGCACGCCGAGGAGCACGATGAACGGCAGGACCAGACTCTCGTACTGCGCCGCCAGCGTCAGATACACGAGGAGCAGGGCAAGGCTGAAGATGACGAACGACTGCCGTCCGGCCTTCGTCTCTTCGAGCGAAATTCCGGACCACGAGTACCCGAATCCCTGCGGCAGCGTCGACGCCGCCAGCTGCTCCATCTTCTTCAAGGCATCGCCCGAGCTGACACCGGGAGCCGCCGATCCGTTGATCGTCGCCGAGCGGAACAGGTTGAAGTGGCTGATCACCTGTGGCGCGGTCGTCTCCTTCACGGTGACCACCTGCTCGAGCGGGATCATCGTCCCTTTCGCCGTGCGCGCGTAGAGTTCCTTGAGCGCCTGCGGGTTGGCGCGGAATTGCTGGTCGGCCTGCACGTAAACGCGATACGCACGATTGTTGAACTCGAAATCGTTCACGTACTGCGAGCCGAGGAACACCTGCATCGCGTTCGTGATCTCGTCGAGCGGGAGTCCAAGCGCGAGCGCCCGCTGCCGGTCGATCGTCACCACCAGCTGTGGATCGTTCGCCGTGAACGGGCTGAACAGCCCGCGCAGAACGCCCGACTGGTTGCCCGCACCGACGAGCGACTGGGTCGCCCCCGCAAGCGCCGTGATGTCGCTTCCCGTCTGATCGAGCACCTGGAACTCGAATCCTCCGAAGCGGCTCAGCCCGGGGATCGACGGCGGTGTGAACGCGACGACGATCGCGCCGGGGATGCTGAACAGCGGTCCGCTCACCCGGCCGAGAATCGCCTGCAGCGAATGCTGATCGCCCTTCCGCTGATTGAACGGCCTCAGGCGGACGAACATCAGGCCCGTGTTCGACGCCGCGCCGCTGAAGCTGAAGCCCCCGACCGAGAACAGCGCCATCACGTCAGGGTCCTTCATGATGATCTGCTCGGCCTGTTTCGCGATGTCTCCGGTGTACTGGAGCGACGCGCCGGCGGGCGCCTGGATGTTGACGATGAAATAGCCCTCGTCTTCTTCGGGCACGAACGCCTGCGGCACGCGCTGATAGACCACGTAGGTGGCACCCAGCGCGGCGAAGAAGACCAACACGACGACCCACCGCAGGCGGAGCGCGCCGCGCAGCCCCTTGACGTACTGGCGCGTCCCGGCGGCGATGCCCTGCTCGAAGAACGTGAAGAAACGACCCTTCTCGTGGCTCTCCCGCTCGAGCAGCAGCGCTGACAGCGCCGGCGTGAGCGTGACCGCGTTGAACGCCGACAGCGCTACCGCGAACGCGATCGTCATCGAGAACTGTGCGTAAAGGCGCCCCGTCGTGCCCGGAAAGAAGGCAACCGGCACGAATACGGCGATCAGCACCAGCGCGGTCGCGATGACGGCGCTGAGCACTTCGCGCATGGCGTCCGACGCCGCCTTGTGCGCCGGCACATGGAACTGCTGGATGTGCCGCTCGATGTTCTCGATCACGACGATCGCGTCGTCGACGACGATCCCCGTGGCGAGAATGATGCCGAAGAGCGTCAGCGTATTGATCGAGAAGCCCATCAGCTTCACGAACGCGAACGCGCCGATCAGCGACACGGGGATGGTAATCGTCGGGATGATCGTGCTGCGCCACGTCTGCAGGAAGATGAAGATCACGAGCACGACGAGGATGATGGCCTCGACGAGCGTCTTCAGCACTTCGCGGATCGACTCCTGGACGACGTCGGTCGTATTGAACGCGACCTGGTACTTCATCCCCGGCGGAAACTGCTTCGCGAGCCGCTGCAGTTCCGTGGTGACGGCTTCATACACGTCCAGTGCGTTCGCCGTCGGGAGCTGAATGACGCCGAACCCGACGCCCGACACCCCCTGGAACCGCAGGTCGGACGAGTAGGTTTCCGCCCCGAGTTCCGTGCGGCCGATGTCTTTGATCCGGACGAGGGCAGCGTTGGCTCCGGTTTTGACGATGATGTTGTCGAACTGCCCGGGCTCGGTGAGCTGGCCGATCGCCCGCACGCTCAACTGATACATCTGGCCGGAAGGCGCCGGCGGCTGGCCGAGGCTGCCCGCTGCCACCTGGACGTTCTGCGCGCGCAGCGCACTGACGACGTCGCTGGCGGTCACGCCGCGCGCCGCCATCTTCTGCGGATCGAGCCAGACCCGCATCGAGTAGCGCCGCTCGCCGAAGATGATGACGTCGCTGACGCCGGGAACCCGCTTGATGGCGTCGCGCACGAACACGTCCAGATAGTTGCTGAGGAACAGCGAGTCGTACTCGCCGTGCTCGGCGTAGACCCCGACGGCGGCGATGAAGCCCGTCGCCTGCTTCTGGACGGTGATGCCGTTGGTGCGCACGTCGGCGGGCATGCGGCCGAGAGCCGTGTTGACGCGGTTCTGCACGTCGACCGCGGCCACGTCCTGGTCGCGCGTGATGTCGAACGTGACGGTGACCGTCGCAACGCCGCTGTTGGTGCTGGACGAGGTCATGTAGAGCATGCCCTCGACGCCGTTGATGGCCTGCTCGAGCGGCGTGGTTACCGCCGTTTCGACTTCCTGGGCGTTGGCGCCGGTATAGATCGCCGTGACGTTGATCTGCGGCGGCGCGAGGTTCGGGTACTGCGCGATCGGCATGGTCGGGATCGCGAGCAGTCCGGCAAGAATCAGGACGAGCGAGCAGACGGAAGCAAGGATCGGCCGGCGGATGAAGACGTCGACGAACATGGCCGCGCGCTACTCCGGCTTCACCGGCGCGCCGTCACCCAGCTTCTGCACGCCCGACACGATCACCCGATCGCCTGGCTTGAGGCCGCCCGTGACCACGTAGTCGTTGCCCTGAATCTCGCCGAGATTGACGGGATGCTGACGCGCGACGAAGCCCTGCCCTGACGGCTCGGCGAGAAAACAGAAATACTGCGCGCCGATACGCAGCACGGAGACGACCGGGATCGTGAGCCCCGGCTGCGTCCGCCAGATGACCCGCGCACGCACGAACTGCTGCACGCGGATTGCCGGTGGCGCATTCTTCAGCGCAACCTTTGCGAGCACCGTCTGCGTCGCATCGTCCACTCGCGGCGCGACGAACGTAATCGGGTTCGTCACGACGAGGTTGCCTTCAGCGTCGAGAATCTGTGCCTGCAGACCGACACGCAGGTCCGGCGCGCGGTCGAGCGGAACCTGGATATTGGCCTCGAGTCCCGCCTTGTCATCGATGGTCGTGATTGGCGTGTCGGTGGTCACGCGATCGCCGGGGCGGATGGTGATGTCGCCCACGATCCCGGCGGTCGGCGACGTCACGCGGTAGTACTGCAGCTGGACCTCGCCTTCGCGGACCTGTGCATTGAGCGCGTCGAGGTTCGCCCGCGCCGTCTGCAGGTTGTGCTGCGCGTCGTCCAGCTCGTTCTGGCTGATCGCGCCGGCCGTGAGGAGCGAACGCAGCCGGTCCACCTGACCCGTCCAGTACTTCACGTCGCCCTCACGCGCGGCACGCTGCGACTCTGCATTGCGGACCGTTGCCGCCTGCCGCTCGGGATCGATCTGCAGGATGGGCGCGCCTGCGGACACGTGGTCGCCGCTCTTGACGAATACGCGCGTGACGGTGCCCTCGGTCTGCGGCTGGATCGTCGTCGAGTGGAGGGATTTGACCGTCGCGATGAATTCCGACGAGACCTCGATGGGCTTGTCGGAGACCGTGATTGTCTTGACGCCGGCGGCGGGCGGACCGCCGCCTGGACCGCCGGGCTGATCCTTTCCACCGCCGCACGCTGCGAGCGACGCGCAGACGAGCAGGCACAGCAATCGGGTCGAGGGGAGCGGATACGGCATGATTTGGTGAGTGAGACGCCTGCGCGCCAGGAAAAGCCCCATGAAACGACAAAGGCCACGCCGCGGCGTGGCCCAGTTGAGACAGGCCGAAACGGGGTTAAACGCCGCCCGCCCCGGCGAATTTCCGCGACTGGAAGCACTCCCTGCAGAACACGGGCCTTCCCTGCGTCGGACGGAACGGCACGGTGGTTTCCTTGCCGCAGGCCGAACAGTTCGTCGTGGTTTCGACGCGGTCACGACCCATGCCGCCACCGCCGCCAGCCGGCCGCGCCGCGCGTTTGGCTTTACAGCTCTTGCAGCGTTTGGGTTCATTCTTGAAGTTCTTGTCGGCGAAGAACAGCTGCTCGCCGGCAGTCCAGACGAACGGGGCTCCACAATCCACGCAGGTCAGGGTCTTGTCCTGGAACTCCATTGCTCGCTACCCTCTCTCGCTCATCTCTGCCGGGCCGGCCACGCGTAGCCGGTACCGACCCCGCCGAGCGCAAGCGGCGCAGAGATCAAAGACGCTGTCGCAGAGATCAAAAGATCAAAGGATCAAAGGATCTGGAATCCTTCGGATTAAAAGAACTGAATCCTTCGAACTACGAGGATCCGAATCCTTCGTCCCTCGATCTCTGCTGGAGCCGGTACGGAACGTCCTCAGAATCGTTCAGATCCTTTGATCTCTGCTGATCTTCTGCTGATCTTTGCTGCTGCCTGCGGCTAGTCCGATTCCCGACGCTGTTTCTTGCGCGTTCGCTTTCGCGCGAGAGCCTGCTTCGCACGGCGGCGATCGCCGGGCTTCAGGTAGAAGGAGTGCTTCTTGATATCCTTGATGATATCTTCCTGCTGAACCTTCCGTTTGAAGCGACGAAGCGCGCTCTCGATGGACTCGCCATCCTGAACTTTCACCTCAGCCACGCTGAACTACACCCCCTTCGCGGCCGATCGTGCGGGTCGTGCTTGCCCCACCGCAGCAATGCCGCTGATGGAGATCCGGAACGAAGCTGACCTGCCCCGTAGTGGCCCTTGGAATCCGCCGGAATACGCTAGGCTATCACAGGTCAAGCCGCGATTCCGGATGGAAAGGTGGAGAGATGTTTCCTGGCCGTAACTGGCTGCCATTCATGGTTTTAGACTGTCGATGAGGGTGCTGGTGGTCGGCAGCGGCGGCCGCGAGCACGCGCTGGCCGCGAAGCTGGGATCCGAGCGCGCGGTGTCGTACATCTGCTGTGCGCCGGGCAATCCCGGCATGGAAAAAATCGCAGCCGTCGAGCGTATTGACATCTCGGACACCGATGCGCTGTTGGCGCTCGCGCTGCGCGAAC
>Ga0310811_10005206_pt1 | contig 16430 bp, 13 predicted proteins | sample YCmetagenome_FD_207642 | JGI IMG/M metagenome (GOLD analysis project Ga0310811, IMG submission 207642) | Soil microbial communities from experimental microcosm in Duke University, North Carolina, United States - YC | ecosystem: Engineered > Artificial ecosystem > Soil microcosm > Unclassified ...
ATCGCTGCCGTCGGCATGATGCTGTGGGCGATTCCGATCGGCCTGCTGACGGCAAGCATGGGCTGGCATCATCCGCTGACGCAGATGGGCTGGTTCTTCACGAAAGCGGCCTTGCTCACCTTCGGCGGCGCGTATGCCGTGCTGCCGTATGTGTATCAAGGCGCGGTCGGCCATTACGGCTGGCTCACGCCGGTGCAGATGATCGATGGGCTCGCCCTGGGGGAAACGACACCGGGGCCGCTGATCATGGTCGTGGCATTCGTCGGCTTCGTCGGCGGATATGTGAAAGCGGTATTCGGCCCCGAACATCTGTTCCTGGCCGGCACAGTGGCCGCGATCATCGTGACCTGGTTCACTTTCCTGCCCTCGTTCATTTTCATTCTCGCAGGCGGTCCGCTGGTGGAAACCACGCACAACGATTTGAAATTCACCGCACCGTTGACTGCCATTACGGGTGCCGTCGTCGGCGTGATCCTGAACCTGGCGCTGTTCTTCGGCTACCACGTGCTGTGGCCGCACGGCTTCAGCGGCGCCTTCGAATGGCCGTCAGCCCTGATTGCACTGGGCGCGGCGATCGCCTTGTTCCGCTTCAAGGCGAACGTGATTCACGTGATCGCGGGTTGCGCCTTGGTCGGGCTGATCGTCAAGACGTACCTGCTCTAGTTCGTCTTCAATGCGCGGACAAGGTCGTGATAGTGGCTGGACGCATGTGCCTTGCATGCGCGCAGATCCAGCCCTTTCCCCATCATCGTCGCATCGCTCCGATCAGCAGCCTGATCCGCGACATACCGCTCGATCAAACGCTGCGCCTCGTTCATGTTCTTTCTCAATCCCACTAGCGCAATGACTGCTTCTACGGAAGTCAGCTCGTGAACAGGAATCGCCGATAAAGCCTCGATCAAGGTAGAGAAGGTATCGGCGAAATACACCACGCGAAGCCGCATGCGATCCTGATGCGTATCGCGGTAGCGATCGTCCAGCAGCTCGATGGCGCTATGGGCGGCGGTCGCAATGCGCATCACAGCAGCTTCCGCTTTTTCACCTCTGGATTCAGCAGAACCTAGGACACTCTCCCAAGCCGCTTGTGCTTGGCGCTCGCCCAGCAAATACGCTCCCAAAACCGCCAACACCGTACTCAATGGGACAAGCCAAATCGCGACATCCGCCGGCCGAGCCAATCCGCTTATGTCCAGCTGCCGAACTAAATATCCGACGGTAAGTACGACAACGACCGGCAGAACCACATACAGACTTCCTTTCCTTATCTCTTTCATTATCTCTCCTGTTAGAACAATGTGACGATAAGTCCGCATTATACGTGACGATTAGTCCGTGTTCGATTAGTCCACAAAGTGGGTTAATGCGTATGTGAAATCTTTATCTATACGCTTTGGCGAACGAATACGAGAACTGAGAAAAGAACGCGGCTTTTCTCAAGAGGGATTTGCTGCGGCTTGCGGATTTGATAGGACTTATATCAGCGGAATTGAAAGAGGAAAGCGTAATCCCTCCTTGACCGCAATAGAAATACTTGCGAAAGGATTGAGGGTCTCGGTAGCAGACCTCTTCAGCGATCTGTAATCAATGTTGGACCGACCGCAGCACAAAGTTTTTGCTCGACTGGCCGCTGACCGCCAGACTGGCGTACGTCAGCGACCTAAAGCGGACCTGCACGATTTTTCCAAGATATGCGGGTTCTCCCCCTGAGTCGACTAGCAGCTGGAATACGTTATTGGCCGTGCGATGACTACTTCCGTCGATTCACCACGCGCAAGTAAAGGTTGTTACAAATGAGCGCGGCGCCTGTAAAACAAGCTCCAGCAATCTGCGAATGGTTCGGGATGACACCCTGAAACGAGGAAATCAGGAAGGCGGTCAGCGGGATAACATCCATGAACAAGACGCCATTCTGAGCGCCGATAGTACGGTTGCCAATATTCCAGCTTAGAACACCAATTACTCCCGCGATGAACGCCATATATAGCAAATGTGGCGTCACCAACAATAACGCCTCGGTTGACGGCGGTACTATAGTCCCGGAAACGAGCAACATTATCTCGATTGCCGCAATGCTTAGTAAACCGAGCCCCGTGGTTACGGTTGTGTATTTATATGGTGACCAATCGGGGAAGAATGCACCACCTACCGTATAAGTTACCCAACATAAAGCACCAAGCAGGATTAGTCCATCGGCTGAGAATGATGCTGGCGCATGCAGCAGCGCGTTAACGTCGCCCTTGCTAATGACCAACGCAATGCCGCAGAACGACAACAAGATAAAAGCAATCGACAATTTTCTGGGCACCACCTTCCGTAGCAGCCAGTTGACCAGTAAGCCAAGTAAAGGCTGCGTTGCCATGATGATGCTGGCAGTCAGCGCACCATCGCGGCCAGCCAATTGCTGTCCCCAGAACACCAGGAAGCCGAAACCGGCGAATCCAGCCGTCCCGAACACCCATGCAAGCGCAGCACGCCGCGCCGGTATCTTCAATGCAGATGCGCCTTCCAATCGAAGCAGCATCAGGAAAAACACCAAACCCGCGAGCGCATAACGCAACAAGGTGAACGTAAAGGGATCGATGTGCTGAAGTGCGCTTCCCATAACCGGAAACATGGCGCCCCATGACAACGTGGCAACGAGGCACAGAACGATACCTTTGAAATAAGCGGAACTGTTCATCGCATCACCTCAAGGAACTAGGACGATGCGGAACTGCGCCTCGTTACGCATCATCCTCGCATAAGCAAGATGAGCGTCTGCCAGAGGAAACGTCTCGATGCGCGTGCGAATATCCTGCATTGCGCTAAAGGCCAATGTCTCTTCGCTTTCGAAACTAGAACCTGTCAGCGAACCATGTATGGAGACGTCGTTCGGGACCAGAGCAAACGGCGATACTTCGATGAGTTCCGCTCCCAGGCCGACGACAATCAGCCGACCGTGTGGCGCCAGGCCGGCAATCATCGACGAAACGGATGATGGCTTGCTTACCGTCGACAGGATGACGTTCGCTCCACCCAACGCCTTTAACGCCGTGGCGGCACTGCTCTCTTCGCCTGTTTTATTGCTATTGATATAGTGATGTGCGCCGAGCTCGATCGCCAACCGCTCTTTATCGGCACCCCGTGCAATCGCGATGGTTCGCAGCCCCATCTTGCGTGCGAATTGCACTGCCAGATGCCCGAGTCCACCGATGCCTTGAATGGCGACCGTCTGTCCGGGCTGTATGCCGCTTTTCTTCAGTGCCTTGAATACGGTCACGCCGGCACACAACAGCGGTGCAGCTTCTACCGCATCGAATTCGTCCGGTACCGACACCAGCCCTCTCTGATCCGCGATAACGACTTCGGCATAACCTCCGTCGTGATGAATGCCGGTCCAGCGCTGGTTGCTGCAGTATGTAAAGTGACCTTGCCGACAGGCGTCGCAGTGGCCGCAGGGACCTGCGAGAAATCCGACACCGACACGCTGATTGATTGTCCAGCCATGAACATCATCGCCGACCGCATCGATGCGGCCGACAATTTCGTGCCCTGGTACGCGCGGATACTCGACATCCACGACACCGCCATCTACCGTCCATGCATCGGTATGGCATACACCGCAGGCTTCGACACGTATGCGTACTTCGCCCCGGCCGGGCGTTTTCAACGGTCGTTCGACTCGTTCAAGCAGGCCTGGCTTGGTCACTTGCACTGCTACATAAGTATTCATGTTCACTCGTTTTTCCCTTCATATCAACCGGCCCGCTCCCGCGTCGGGCCACTGATCGACATGGTAGGGATTCATGCACTGTGCGTAAATTAGCCAATGTTAATCAACGACTGATAAAAAACAATCAGATGTGGGCGAGCAAGGATGGAACGACAGACGCAGTTCTGCTACTGATCCTTACGGAAGTTTTGCCAGCATCGCGATAACTTGTAGTCGACGATGGCATGAAACCATGGCTCGAAACCGATTTTCATAAGGCCAGTATGCCTCTTGTCATGGAGCGAGGTCAGGATGTCGCACAGCGTCGCCTCCGCTTTTGCATCACTGGTTTCATTCAAGCGCTTGCGCAAATAGCGCGCGGTCGCCTGTAAGAACAAACGATAGGCGTGCCGGTTACCTGCTGCGCCCTGTCGAAAAAGTACTGCCAACTCGGGTGGCAGCGTGTTCTCACGCACAAATCCATGATCAGAACGCTGTACCACTCGCTCAAATACTCCTTTCCAGGAAATCACGCATTCTGTTGGCGATTTCCATTGAATGCGTTTCGAGCGCAAAGTGACCGGCGTCCAGAAAATGAATCTCCGCACGCGGCAGATCACGCCTGAATGCCTTAGCCCCCGGTGGAATAAAAAACGCGTCGTTCTGTCCCCAGATCGCGAGCAGCGGCGGCTGGTACTTGCGGAAATAGGACTGAAATTCCGGGTATAAGGCGACGTTGGTTCGATACGAAAGAATCAAATCAAGCTGAATGTCATCTGCACCGGGGCGGCTCATGTAGAAGGCATCCAGGGTTCTGCCGTCGGGCGATACACGTCCCGCTGGTGCACCGTGTTCGTACTGGAACCGAATTCCTTCCTCGCTGAATGCTCCACGACAGGCTTCACGGTGCGCCGGCGTTGGTTCGCGCCAGTATGTCTGCCAGGTTTCCCATTCGTTACTTAACCCTTCGACATAGGCATTCCCGTTCTGGCTAACAATGGCGGTCACGCGCTCAGGATGCGCCATCGCCATCCGCAAGCCTGTCGGCGCACCGTAGTCGAATACGTACATCGCATAGCGTTTCAAACCGATTGCATCGACAAAATCACCCATGACCTTTGCCAAATTGTCGAAGCTGTATTCGAACTCGCCACGGGCAGGGGCCTTGGTCTGCCCGAAGCCAGGAAGGTCCGGTGCGATAACGCGATAGCGATCCGATAATTTCGGGATCAAATCGCGATACATATGGCCGGACGTAGGGAACCCATGCAACAACAGGATGACAGGCGCGTCGATCGGACCGGATTCGCGATAGAAGACTTCCACCTGCCCGACCTTTTGTGTTTTGTACAAAATGTCCTGAACATCCATTTTTGCTGCTGAAGACGTTGCATGGGCAACGGGACCGACGAACATCGTCGCGGCGGAACCTGCAGCGAGCGAGGCAATGAAGGAGCGACGTGAGGTGGTACGCAATGGTGTATTCATTTTCCTATCTGATAAAAATCTCCAGCAATCATAGGGATTTGCCGCTCGTTAAAAAATCCACTAATCTCTCTCAATGGCTGATCAAAAACGCACAGGACTGGATTGGGAGGATGTTCGCATCTTCGTTGCATTGGCTCGCTATGGCAGTCTGTCATCTGCCGCGAGAGCGCTATCGGTGACACACGCCACGATCTCGCGCCGCATTCAGTCGCTCGAAGAAACATTGGGTGAGAAGCTGGTGGAACGCCGTCCGGACGGATATGTGTTGACGCCGGCAGGCGCTCATGTACTTGCACCGGCCAACGATATGGAAGCCGCGGCATCGAGATTGATTCGTGTCGGTCCTGGAGACATGCCAAAGGGACTGGTGCGAGTGAATGCACCGCCAAGTTTGACGCAAAGTTTTCTCGTCACGCGCCTAGCGAAACTTGCACTCGACTATCCATCGCTGGATATCAATACGACGACGGACTTGCGCAATGTGAGTCTGGAGCGTCACGAAACCGACATCGCGCTGCGCCTGGGACGTCCAGATGACGGCGACGTCATTGCAAAGTTTGCAGTGACGCTTGGTTTCGGTTTCTACGCGACAGAAAAATGGTGCAAGAGAATTCAAAAGGGCGAGGCGCCGGAGTTTGTCGGTTTCGATGAAAGCAATGCGCATTTACCCGAAGCGCTCTGGCTGGCTCAACGCTTTCCTCGTGCGCGTATCGCTTTTCGAGCCAACCTGCAATTGGCGCAAGCCGACGCTGCCAAAGTTGGTGCGGGTATCGCGATGCTTCCGCACTTTATCGGGCGCCGACATAGTGCGTTACGTCCCTGCATTCTTGAGCATGTACCGCCGCCTCGAGAGCTCTGGTTGATTACCAGAAGGCAGGATCGCGCGGACTTGTCGATACGAGCGGTATCGGATTACTTGCTTCAGCTTTTTCTTGATGAGCAAGAGTTGTTTGAGTAGTTGATTAGCCAGCGATCCTAACAAATTCGGAATAAAACAACGATCTAGGGTTATTGTTGATAGTTGAATCGATGTCCGCTATTGGCCGATGGCGGACGTTTGAATGGTGTAACAATAATCTTTGGCATCGCTGCATTACACATTTGATGTGCACCTCGTCACCCAGCAAGGCGCCCCCGGCACACACTCCCATTGATGGCTAATCGGAAGCGCGTAAATCGGCTTTATAACCGGCTCGTTATCGGTATCGGTATCAGTGATTAACGTAGTTAGCTGTGGCGCCCAACCATCAAATTCTTCGGCAACACGTTTGAGCGCTAGTATTGGATCAGTAAAATAGCGCATCGATCCAGGTCTTCGGCTTTTTCAACGCGATGTATGCACGCAGTGTTCCATTCGAATGGCAATAAAAAACCCCGCGTCAGCTCATGGTTTGACGCGGGTTATTGGACTTCTTCGAACATCTTAAAACATGGTTCTGGCGGTAAGTGCCTCGAGTTGTTTTTCGAGCTTACGTGTCTGCGAAGGATCAACTCCTTGGGCACCTGCTTTCGAGCTGCTTCTCCTTTCTCTCTGGCTGCGGGCAGTGAAACTTCAGGATAGGTACCTAAGCGAGCAATTTCTCTTTGCCGCCGAAATAGTATTTCATCCGCCAATAGCGGCCACCATTGGGCTTCACCAGTAGGTGCATTCCTGCGCTGTCAGTTAGCTTGTATTGTATCTCTTGGGCTTCGCGTTACGGCAAACACTGTCAGTCAACGGCATAGGGGTATCTATAAACGACGTATAAAAAAGTACCCCGAAAAATGCCCCTATTTTTTTCGGAAGTAAATGAACGTCAGCGAACTTCAAAAACAAAAAACCCGCGTCAGCTCATGGCTTGACGCGGGTCATTGGACTTCTTCTAACATCTTAAAACATGTTTCTGGCGGAGAGAGGGGGATTCGAACCCCCGATAGGCTATGAACCTATACACGCTTTCCAGGCGTGCGACTTAAACCACTCATCCATCTCTCCTGATTCGGTTCGCCGATGGATTTGGCGAAGCCGTGGATTATAGCAAAAGTTTAGCGATACCTAAACTGGCTTTTAGCCAAAACTAAATTCCTCCAACAAAAAAGCCGCCATTTAACATGGCGGCTCTTGTTTGAAGCGACCCAACTTATTGCGCCTGCTTCAACTGCTCCAGAATCGCCGGATTCTCCAGCGTCGACACATCCTGTGTAATCTCCTCGTCCTTCGCAATCACACGCAGCAAGCGGCGCATGATCTTGCCGGAGCGGGTCTTCGGCAGGTTGTCGCCGAAGCGGATTTCGCGCGGGCGGGCGATCGGGCTGATTTCCTTTGCGACCCATTCGCGCAGTTCCTTGGCGATCGCCTTGGCTTCTTCGCCTTCCGGGCGTGCGCGCTTCAGCACGACGAAGGCGCAGATCGATTCGCCGGTGGTGTCGTCCGGTTTGCCGACGACGGCGGCTTCGGCCACGATCGGGTTGGCGACCAGTGCGGATTCGATTTCGGCGGTGCCGAGACGGTGACCGGAAATATTCAGCACGTCGTCGATGCGGCCGGTGATCGTGAAGTAGCCAGTCTTCTCGTTGCGGATCGCGCCGTCGCCGGCAAGGTAGGTAGTACCGCCGAGTTCCGGCGGGAAGTAGCTCTTCTTGAAGCGTTCCGGATCACCCCAAATGTTGCGGATCATCGAAGGCCAAGGCTTCTTGATGACGAGCAGGCCGCCTTTGCCGTACGGCAGATCGTGGCCCGCATCGTCCACCACCGCTGCGTCAATGCCCGGCAAGGGCAGCGTGCATGAGCCGGGCACCATCGGCGTTGCTCCCGGCAGCGGCGTGATGACGTGGCCGCCGGTTTCGGTTTGCCAGAAGGTATCCGCGATCGGGCAGCGCTCGCCGCCAACGTTCTTGTAGTACCACATCCACGCTTCCGGATTGATCGGTTCGCCGACCGAACCGAGCAAGCGCAGGCAGGAGAGATCGAAGTTGCGCGGATGCGCTTTCGGATCGGCTTCGCTGGCCTTGATCAGCGAACGGATTGCGGTCGGCGCAGTGTAGAAGATGCTGACCTTGTGACGCTGCACCATGTCCCAGAAGCGGCCGGCGTTCGGGTAGGTCGGCACGCCTTCGAATACGATCTGCGTGGCACCGGTGGCGAGCGGACCGTAGGTCACGTAGGTGTGGCCGGTGATCCAGCCGATGTCGGCGGTGCACCAGTAGACGTCGTTCGGCTTGATGTCGAAGGACCACTTCATCGTGAGCATCGCCCACAACAGGTAGCCGGCGGACGAATGCTGCACGCCTTTCGGCTTGCCGGTCGAACCGGAGGTGTACAGGATGAACAGCGGGTGCTCCGCACCGACGGCAACCGGTGCGCATTCCGCAGGCTGCTTTTCGACCAGATCGTGCAGCCAGATGTCGCGCTCGGCGACGAAATTGACGTCCGCACCGGTGCGGCGATACACGACGACCTTGCGTACCGTGTCGCAGCCGCCCATCGCGAGCGCTTCGTCGACGATGGCTTTCAGCGGCAGCTGGCGGCCGCCGCGCACCTGGTAGTCGGCAGTCAGCACGGCGACTGCGCCGGCGTCGATGATGCGCTCCTGCAGCGATTTGGCAGAGAAGCCGCCGAACACGACCGAATGCGTGGCGCCGATGCGCGCGCAGGCCTGCATCGCGGCAATGCCTTCCACCGACATCGGCATGTAGATGACGACGCGATCGCCCTTCTGCACGCCGAGCGACTTCAGGCCGTTGGCGAATTTGCACACGCGTTCGTACAGTTCGCGATAGGTGACTTTGGTAATCTTTGCGTCGTCGGATTCGAAGATCAGCGCGACCTTGTCGGCATTGCCGTTGTGCAGATGGCGATCGAGGCAGTTGGCCGAGACGTTCAGTTCGCCGTCTTCGAACCATTTGTAGAACGGTGCGTTCGATTGATCGAGCTTCTTCGTGAACGGCTTGGTCCATTGCAGGTTTTGCTGCGCCAGACGCGCCCAGAAGCCTTCGTAATCCTCGCTCGCTTCCTCGCACAGGGCGCGATACGCATCCATGCCGCTGATGGCGGCGTTGGCGACAAAATCGGCAGGCGGATTGAAGACGCGCGCCTCGTTGGAAAAGCTCTCGATGTCGGACATATGTCCCCTCCAGTACGTATCTTTTATAGTGCTCAGAATAGGTTTGCCCGCTTACGGAATCCTTACGCGATGCGCCGGGTCAGCCGTGTAAAATGCAGCTTCTTTTTTGCCGTGCGTCGCGGAGGATCAGGCCGCAGCTACAGCTGTCATTGTAGCCGGTCTGCTTTTGCCCCGACGCCCCGTTCGCTTCGATCTTCTAGCCGAAACCGCCATGACCATCATCAAACAGGACGATCTGATCGAATCGGTCGCCGCCGCTCTGCAATACATCAGCTACTACCATCCGCAGGATTACATCCAGCATCTGGCGCGCGCCTATGAAGCGGAGCAAAGCCCGGCCGCCAAGGATGCGATCGCGCAGATCCTGACCAATTCGCGCATGTGTGCGGAAGGCAAGCGCCCGATCTGCCAGGACACCGGCATCGTGAACGTGTTCCTGAAGATCGGCATGAACGTGAAGTTCGAAGGATTCGGCGAGCGTTCGATCACCGACGCGGTCAACGAAGGCGTGCGCCGCGCCTACAACCATCCCGACAACACGCTGCGCGCCTCGATCGTGGCTGATCCGCAATTCGAACGCAAGAACACCAAGGACAACACGCCGGCCGTCGTGCATATGGAACTGGTGCCGGGCGATACCGTCGATGTGCAGGTCGCGGCCAAGGGCGGCGGCTCGGAAAACAAATCGAAGTTCGTGATGCTGAATCCTTCCGACTCGCTGGTGGATTGGGTGCTCAACACCGTGCCGCAGATGGGCGCCGGCTGGTGTCCGCCGGGCATGCTGGGCATCGGCATCGGCGGCACGGCAGAGCGCGCGATGCTGATGGCAAAACAGGTGTTGATGGAAGACATCGACATGGCCGAGCTGAAGCAGCGCGGCCCGCAGAACAAGACCGAAGAGCTGCGCATCGAGCTGTGCGACAAGATCAATGCCCTCGGCATCGGCGCGCAAGGTCTGGGCGGCCTGACCACGGTGCTGGACGTGAAGATCATGATGCATCCGACGCACGCCGCATCGAAACCCGTGGCGATGATTCCGAACTGTGCGGCGACACGCCATGCACACTTTGTGATGGATGGTTCCGGCCCGGTCTATCTCGATCCGCCTTCGCTCTCCGACTGGCCGGACGTGAACTGGATGCCGGATACGGAAAAATCCAAGCGCGTGAACCTCGATACGCTGACCAAGGAAGAAGTCGCTTCATGGAAGCCGGGCCAGACCCTGCTGTTGAACGGCAAGATGCTGACCGGTCGCGATGCCGCGCACAAGCGCATTCAGGACATGCTGTCGAAAGGCGAAAAGCTGCCGGTCGATTTCACCAACCGCGTGATCTACTACGTCGGGCCGGTCGATCCGGTGCGCGATGAAGTGGTCGGCCCTGCCGGACCGACGACGGCCACGCGCATGGACAAGTTCACCGAGATGATGCTGTCGCAGACCGGTTTGATTTCGATGATCGGCAAGGCCGAGCGCGGCCCGGTTGCCATTGAGGCGATCCGCAAGCATCAGTCTGCTTATCTGATGGCGGTGGGCGGCGCGGCCTACCTCGTGTCGAAAGCGATCAAGAACGCCAAGGTGCTCGGCTTTGCCGACCTCGGCATGGAAGCGATCTACGAATTCGAGGTAAAGGACATGCCGGTCACGGTGGCTGTCGATTCCACCGGCACCTCGGTGCACAGCACCGGTCCGAAGGAATGGAAAGAGAAGATCGAAAAGATCCGCCTCGCCGGCACCCCACTGGCGAAATAATTCCGCAGACGCGCAAGAGCATGGCACCTTCCAAGAAACGCGATCCTGTCGCCGCAGAAGCGCCCATCGGCATCTTCGATTCCGGCGTCGGTGCACTCTCCGTACTGCGCCATATCCAGGCACGGCTGCCGTCCGAGCATCTGCTGTGCTTTTGCGATTCCGGTCACGCGCCCTACGGCGGCAAGCCGGATGCCGAAATCATTGAGCGCACGCTGGCGATTGCAGCCTTCCTGAAAAGCAAAAACGTCAAAGCGATCGTGGTTGCCTGCAATACCGCGACCGCTGCGGGCATCGAGGCGTTGCGCGCGGCCTACCCTGCACTGATCGTGGTCGGCGTCGAACCCGGTCTGAAACCGGCCGCCGTATTCAGCCGTAGCGGCAAGGCGGGCGTGCTGGCAACGGCGAGCACGCTGGCCAGCAGCCGCTTTATCGCACTGCGCGACCAGATCAGCGTGTCGACGGGCGTGTCCTTCTTCTCGCAGGCCTGCGTCGGCCTGGTAGAGCAGATCGAAAAAGGTGAATTGAATTCGCCCGAAACGACGGCAATGCTCGAGCGCTACGTCACGCCGATTCTGCGTGGTGGCGCCGATACGATCGCGCTCGGTTGCACGCACTACCCGTTCGTGCAGCCTGCGATCGAAGCCATCGCGCAGCGCGAAAGTTCGGTGCCGGTGACGATCATCGATACCGGCGAAGCCGTGGCACGTCAGCTGGAACGTCTGCTGCAGCTGGGCGGCCTGCAGCGCATGGAGACGCGTGAAGGCTCGCTGCAGGCGTTCACGACCGGCAGCCGCGCCGCACTGGTCGCTGCGTTCTTCCGCCTGCTGCAGCAGGCGCCGCGCGTGACGGAAGTCGCAGTGTAAATCGGCGGTATCGGATGGTGATTGCCATCGGCGCCCGGTCTTTGTATAATGGCGAGCTTTCCCGCGTACCTGTTGCAGGAAAACAGTGGTGGCCGTAGCTCAGTTGGTAGAGTCCAGGATTGTGATTCCTGTCGTCGTGGGTTCGAGTCCCATCGGCCACCCCAAATACATTCCAGCCCGGCTTTGATCCGGGCTTTTTTTCCGCGCCCCCATCTTGCGCGGTTGCGCAGTTCGCTCGCGACGCTTTTTCACTTTTTTACAGAAAAAGCTTGAAATGCAGCAATAACGAAGAACGATAGAATCCCCAGTTCTGTCTACCTTCAGTCACTCATTGCAGGCCCGGAGCATGAAATCATCCACGCAAGCTGCAACGCCCAGCATTTCGGAACATGAGCGCTTTCGCTTGTTTGTGGAAGGCGTGACCGATTACGCCATCTACATGCTGACGCCCGAGGGAATGTCGCAACCTGGAATAGTGGCGCGGAACGCTTCAAGGGCTACAAGGCACACGAAATCATCGGGCAGCATTTTTCGCGTTTCTATACCGAGGAAGATCGCGTCCGCGGCATGCCGGCCGTGACGCTGAACACCGCGCTGCAACAAGGAAAATTCGAGGACGAAGGCCGGCGCATGCGCAAGGATGGCACCGTCTTCTGGGCCAGCGTGGTGGTCGATCCCATTTATGACAATAGCGGCGAACTGATCGGCTTCGCCAAGATCACGCGCGACATCACCGAACGCAAGACCGCGCAAGCCGCCTTGTATGCGAGCGAACAGCAATTCCGCCTGCTGGTGCAAGGCGTGACGGACTATGCGATCTACATGCTCTCGCTCGATGGAAGAATTACGAACTGGAACACCGGCGCGCAACGCATCAAGGGCTATGACGCCGACGAAGTGATCGGCACGAACTTCTCGCGCTTCTATACCGAAGAGGATCGCGCCAGCGGCCTGCCGCTGAAGGCGCTGGCGACCGCGCGCAAGGCAGGCCGTTATGAAAGCGAAGGCTGGCGCGTACGCAAGGACGGTACGCGCTTCTGGGCACACGTCGTGATCGATTCGATCTACGACGACCTCGGCGAGCTGATGGGATTTGCCAAGATCACGCACGACATTACCGAAAAGCGCGAGACCCAAATCGCACTGGAGCGCGCGCGGGAAGCGCTGTTCCAGTCGCAGAAGATGGAAGCGATCGGCAAGCTGACGGGCGGTGTGGCGCATGACTTCAACAATCTGTTGAACGTGATGGTCAGCGGCATGGAACTGCTGTCGCGCGAAATACAGTCGCCGGCGGGACGCAAGGTTCTGGAGAGCATGCAGCGTGCATCGGCACGCGGCGCGACGCTAACGCAGCAACTGCTCTCTTTCGCGCGCAAGCAGCCGCTGCAGAAAACCAAACATAACCTGAACCGGATGCTGACCGCCTTTGAGCCGGTGCTGCATCGTATCTGCAGCGACATGATTCGCTTCGATCTCAGTCTGGCGCCGAACCTGCAGGTAGTGATGATCGACGCCACGCAATTCGAAACGGCGTTGCTGAACCTCGTCAGCAACGCGCGCGATGCAATGCCCGACGGCGGCGTGATCCGCTTCATTACCCATAACATCGAATTGACCGAGGATGGCGTCGGCCGCTTGCCTGCCGGCCGTTACGTCAAGCTGACGATCCAAGACAATGGCAGCGGCATGTCGCCCGAGGTCGTAACGCAGGCCATCGAACCGTTTTTTACGACCAAGGAACCCGGCAAGGGAACGGGTATGGGCTTGAGCCAGGTATACGGGCTGATGCAGCAATGCAATGGCGATCTCGTGGTGGAATCCGAGCTTGGCGTCGGCACCTCGATTCACCTATACCTGCCCGCAATCGACGTGACCGAAGACGAAGATATAGCGTCGGCCGAAATCAATACCGGCAACGACAAGGCGCTGGTCGTCGACGATCACCCCGACGTGCTGAAGGTGGCCGTCGAGCTGTTCAACAACATGGGCTATGACGTACTGTCCGCCAACAATTACGCCGAAGCGCTCGATATCCTGAAACGCACTCCTGACATCGACGTGCTCTTCAGCGACGTCGTCATGCCGGGCATGAACGGCATGATGCTGGCGCAGGAAGCGCGCAAACTCATTCCCCACATCAAGGTGCTGCTGGCCTCCGGCTACCCGATGTCCACGATGCAGGAAGCTGACCTCAAGCGCTACAACTTCATCAGCAAGCCGTATCGCATGTCCGAGATCATGAAGATGCTGCGGCGGAGTGACACTGATTAGCTTCCAGCGTTTTAGGACAGAATATCGCTGCGCTTGACTCTTTCCCGCAAACTTTAGCTTGCCGAGCACAGAGCAGTCGCCGCCAGCGCGGTTCTCGAACTCTGTCCGCAAGGTTTTACCGCAAGAGGCCTCACTGACATGACGCATCCCCTGCTCGACACGAAAGCGCTGGAACAGGTGCTCGACGAATTTGCCGACGCACGTCACTGGCGCCGCTTTCACTCACCGAAGAATCTTGCGATGGCGCTGACTGGTGAAGTCGGCGAACTGGTCGAAATCTTCCAGTGGCGTAGCGAAGAGGAATCGTGGCACGTTGCCGAAGCGCCCGAAACCGCCGAGCACGTGCGCCAGGAACTCGCCGACGTCGCGCTGTATCTCGTACGGCTCGCATCCGTGCTGGGCGTCGATCTCGACGCTGCTATCCGCGACAAGCTGATTCTGAACGCGAAGAAATACCCTCCGCTATAATCGCGCGGCCATCTCCGCATGGCGACCGTCATCTCGTCAAGGAAACGCATGTCTTTTACTTCTGAAATCTGGGCGGCCAATGCCGCATTGTACGAAACCATCCGCACCATGCCCTTCAATCAGGAGCTGTGCGACGGGACGCTGAGCCAGGATCGCTTCCGCCATTACATGATTCAGGACGCGCATTATTTGATCGCCTTCGGTCGTGCGCTCGCCGTTGCTGCGGCAAAGGCCGACAACACCGACGAAATCGTGCAATTTGCCGCCGGCGCGCAGACCGCCGTAGTGGTCGAGCGCAGCCTGCACGCCAACTTCATGGAACAGTTCGGCGTCACGCCGGCAGTCTTTGCCGCCACGCCGCTGTCGCCCGCAACGCATCACTACACCAGCTACATCATGGCAAACGCCTGGGGTTCGCCCTATCCCGTCGTGCTGGCCGGCATGCTGCCCTGCTTCTGGATTTACGCGGAGATCGGCTGCGACATCGTCAAGCGTGCCGCCCGGAACAATCCGTATCAAAGCTGGATCGATACCTACGGCGGCGAAGAATTCAACGCGGCGGTGCGCGCTGTAATCGCGACGATCGACCGCGTGGCCGCCGGTGCCAGCGAAGAAACACGTCGCCAGATGCATGCTGCGTACACCTACGCTGCCAAACTGGAATGGATGTTCTGGGATTCGGCCTATCGTCTGGAACAGTGGCCGGTATGAAGATCGGCGAGCATGCCGATCCCTATCGATGATGCAAGGAGCACGAAATGGATGAAGACAACTTCAATCAAAGCCTGCGCAAATTTCTGAAAATGGTCGGCGTCAGCTCGCAGCGCGAGATAGAGAAAGCCGTGCAGGAAGCGCTGGACAGCAAATCGATTGCCGGCAACGAAAGTTTCCCGGCCAAGATGACGCTCGAAATCGAAGGCTTGCGCTTGAATGTAAGCTTCGACGGCAAGATCACGCTGCAATAACAGGCGCAGCGGGAAGAAAGCGCGCCGGCTCTAGGGCCGGCTTTCCGCGCAGCGGCCGCAAGGCCGCACTTCTCCAATAACTTTTTTTACCACTTGTATGGCGGTGCAGCCATGGTCAGCAGTTCGCTGACCTGCGGTTGCAGCACCGGGCTGGACTCGGCTGCTGCAGGCATGGCGTGCAGTGCTAGAAATGCGGCGCAGGCGGTCGCTGCGGCACATGCGATGGCGTAGTAGCGTTTCATGATGACTCTCCCTGTTCAAAACGAACGTCTGATGTTCAGCCGTTCAAGGTTCAATGATTCGACTGCATGTCCTGCAGGCCAATCGACGGCCCGAACGGCAAGATGCTTGCGCCGCGCGCGGTGATCTCCCTGCCTTCCTCATCGATCCCGTTAATGCGGGATTCGAGCCAGGGATTTCTCTGCATGCGACGGGTCGAGTTGTCTTTACCCAACTCTGTCACGAACTCCGGCGTGAAAACGCGCGATTCGGCCTTGCTGTATTTCTCGCCGTACAGGCAAGCCTGTTCGCGCAGATACCGCCTGGCTTCGAGACGTTTGCGGTTCATCAGCTGCTCCTCCTCGCTCATTTCCCGCGCCAGCTGGTCGCGTGCCTGCGCATACGCCGGCCATTCGACATCGGCAGGCTTTCCGTTTGCCAGCGACTGCAAAACTGCAGAAGCATGTTGAGAAGAAACTGTGGTCTGAAGGATGGACATGATGGATCCCCTTTGTTCGCTGTTGCTCTTCAAATCTGCGGCATTCAAAGATCCGGCAATCGCGCCGGATTGCAATTCGGCTAACGGGACAAATCGTATCCAAAATCCCCAAG
>Ga0310811_10005208_pt1 | contig 16425 bp, 14 predicted proteins | sample YCmetagenome_FD_207642 | JGI IMG/M metagenome (GOLD analysis project Ga0310811, IMG submission 207642) | Soil microbial communities from experimental microcosm in Duke University, North Carolina, United States - YC | ecosystem: Engineered > Artificial ecosystem > Soil microcosm > Unclassified ...
GAGTTCGCGCGCAGCCTCGTCGGCCTCGAGCGTTAGCGCGCGGGGCCGGCGCTTCCCGCGCATGGCTCCGCCTGCCCTCGCCATTGCCGGCCTTGGGCGTGCTTTCTACACTCGCCGAAATCGATCTTCCGCCGCGGAGGAATTCATGGCCCAGGCCCTGGCACCGGACGCGTTCAAGGGCGCGATGTTGAAACGACTCGAAGGCAGGCGCCATTGGGAGCAGCCGATCGTGAAGCAGATCGCGGCGGGCACGGCGACGCCGGAGCAGATCGGCTATCTCGGCGTGCTCTTCTACCACTTCACGCGGCACACGCCGCAGGTGCTCTCGACCATCCATTCGCGCTGCAGCGACCGCAAGATTCGCCGCCGCATCATGGATGTGCTCATCGACGAGGACACCGAGCTGCGCTGCGGCTCCGCCGGCCACGACGTGCTGGCGATGGATTTCGCCACGCGCTTCACCGGCCTCTCCGAGGACGAGGTGGAGGGCCATCCGGTGCCCGAGACGCTCGATAAGATGATCGAATACCGCTACGACGTGGCGCGCAACCTGCCGATCCCCATCGCGCTCGGAAATTCGGGCATCGCCGGCGAAAGCCATTTCGCGGGCGCCTGTCGCTTGATCAGCGACGGCCTGCGCGAGCACTACGGCGTCCGGGACGAGGACCAGGAATCCTGGATCGTGCATATCGAAGGCGACGAGGAGCACGGCAACAACGCGTTTGCCGCGGTCTGTGCCTATGCCACCACCCCCGAGCTCCAGGACAAGATGTTCTGGTGCATCGACAACTATCTCCTGCATTGGAACAATTTCTGGACCGAGAGCGGCAAGGGCGCGCTGCTGCGCTTCCCGCGCAACCAGGCGGCCGAATAGGCCGACCCGGCATCGCCGCCGGCGCAACGGAAGCGGCGCGCGGACCGCGGTTGACCGCCCATTGCCCTCGGCTAGGATGCGGACAAACCCGCAGCCTTCAAAGGAAACGCCCATGTCCGCGCCCGCAGCGCTCATGCACGGCAAGAAGGGCCTCATCATGGGGGTGGCCAACGATCGTTCGATCGCCTGGGGCATTGCGCGCATGGCCGCCCAGCATGGCGCCGAGCTTGCTTTCACCTTCCAGGGCGAGGCGCTGGAGCGCCGCGTGCGCCCGCTGGCCGCTTCGGTCAATTCCCCGCTCGTGCTTCCGTGCGACGTCACCGACGACAAGAGCCTCGACGCCGCCTTCGCCGCGATCCAAAAGCACTGGGGCCGGCTCGACTTCGCCGTTCACGCCATTGCGTTTTCAGACAAGGAGCAGCTCAAGGGGAAATACCTCTCCACGACTCGGGACAATTTCGCCCGCACGATGGACATTTCCTGCTTCTCGTTCACCGACGTCTGCCGGCGCGCCTCGGCCCTCATGGACAAGGGCGGCAGCCTCATCACGCTCACCTATTACGGCGCCGAGCGCGTGATGCCGCATTACAACGTGATGGGCGTGGCCAAGGCCGCGCTCGAAGCGAGCGTGCGCTACCTCGCGATGGATCTCGGCGAGCGCCAGATCCGCGTCAACGCGATCTCGGCCGGGCCGATCAAGACGCTGGCCGCGTCTGGCATCGGCGACTTCCGCTATATCCTGAAATGGAATGAGTACAACACGCCGCTCCGACGCAACGTCTCGCTCGAGGACGTGGGCGGCGCCGCGCTTTATCTCTTGAGCGACCTCTCGACCGGCGTCACCGGCGAGGTGCACCACGTCGACGCCGGTTATCACATCGTCGGCATGAAAGCCGTGGACGCGCCGGACCTCGCCCAGATGCAGGCCGGCAACAGCGCCAAGAGCGAGGCCGCGTAAGGCAACGGACCGATGGGCGGAGACGGGATGTCGGAAGGCTGGTTGTTTGTGACGCCGCTCACTTTGCGCATCTTCTGATCTCTGGTTTCTGAGCCCGATGTCCGGTAACTGGTTCGGCCACTCCTTCCGCTATTCGACCTGGGGCGAAAGCCACGGGCCGGCGATCGGCGCCATGGTCGACGGCGTTCCGCCCGGCTTGGCACTGGCCGAGGCCGACATCCAATCCTGGCTCGACAAGCGCCGACCCGGCAGTAGCAAATACGTGACGCAGCGCCAGGAACCGGACACGGTGCGCATTCTTTCCGGCGTATTCGAGGGCAAAACGACGGGCACGCCGATCGCGCTCATCATCGACAATGTCGACCAGCGCTCGAAGGACTACGGCGAGATCAAGGATCTCTTCCGCCCCGGCCACGCCGATTACACCTACTGGAAGAAATACGGCGTGCGCGATTATCGCGGCGGCGGGCGCTCCTCGGCGCGCGAGACCGCGATGCGGGTCGCCGCCGGCGCCATCGCGCGCAAGATCCTGGCTCAGGCGTTCGGCGAGGCGTTCAGCGTGCGCGGCGCCATGACCAAGATCGGGCCGCTGCGCATCAATCCCGAGAAATGGGAATGGGCCGAGGTCGGCGCGAATCCGTTCTGGTGCCCCGACGCCACCGCCGTCGGCCTGTGGAGCAAGTTTCTAGACATGGTGCGGAAGGAAGGCTCATCCGCGGGCGCCGTCGTCGAGATCCATGCGAGCGGCGTGCCGGCGGGCCTGGGCGCGCCGGTCTATTCGAAGCTCGACGCCGATCTCGCCTCGGCGATCATGGGCATCAACGCGGTCAAGGGCGTCGAGATCGGCGACGGCTTCGGCATCACCGCCATCCCCGGCGAAGACGCGCAGGACGAGTTGCGCATGAAAACAGTGCCGGGCAAGAACGCGCGTGAGGTCGAGTTCCTCTCGAACCACGCGGGCGGCATCCTCGGCGGCATCTCGACCGGCCAGGACATCGTCGTGCGCTACGCGGTCAAGCCCACCTCCTCCGTCCTCGTCCCGCGCCGCACGGTCAACGTGCACGGCGAGGACGCCACCGTCGTCACCAAGGGCCGCCACGACCCCTGCGTCGGCATCCGCTCGGTCCCCGTCGGCGAAGCGATGGTGGCGTGCGTGCTCGCCGATCACTGGCTGCGCCACAAGGCGCAATGCGGGTGATTCGCCCCTAGACGATCGTCCCGCCCTGAATGAGATAGCGATAGACTCCCCAGGGCCACAGCAGCGCGCCCACGAACGCGTCGACGAGCGGAATTTCCGGCACGAAAATCAGGAACAAGACGAAGAATACGGCGATGCCGGTCGCGTAAAACGTAAACAGAAATCGAATCATGACGCGGCTCCGGATGGCGGCACCCGAAGAAAACGCGCGGACGATTGGAGCGGTTCCGGCGGCGGCTAGGCGTCGCCGCCCCTCTTGACGTATCCATCCCGGGTCTGCGGGAGCTTCCGGTTGAGGATGCGCGAGGCGACGAGGGTCCGAAGGATCTGCGCGGTGCCGCCGGCGATGGCGAACATGCGCGCATCGCGCACGTAGCGCTCGAGCGGATTGTTGCGCGAATAGCCGGCGGCGCCCCAGACCTGCAGCGCGTCGTTGGTGACACGAATCGCCATTTCCGAAGCGAACACCTTGGCCTGCGCGGCCATGGCCACGTCGGGAAAGCCGCCCGGCGAATGCGCGGCGCTGGCCGCGGCGCGCTGGATCAGGAGCCGCGCGGCCGCGAGTTGGATGCTCATATCGGCCATCATCCAGTGGAGGCCCTGAAATTCGGCGATTGGGCGCCCAAATTGCTCGCGCTTCTGGCTATAGTCGAGCGCGAGATCATAGGCGCCCTGCGCGAGCCCGAGCGCCACGGTGCCGGCGCCCACGCGCTGCGAATTGTACGCATCCATCAAATCGGCAAAGCCTTTCCGCAAACCCCGTGGCGGGATCACCATACGGTCGGGCGTGATCTCCATGTCTTGGAACAGGATCTGCGTTTCTGGAATGCCGCGCAGGCCCATCGCCGGCTCGCGCTTGCCAATGATGAGACCCTTCGTCTCATCCCGGATCGCGATGAAGCCGCCGATGCCTTGCTCTTGGCCGTTCTCGAACACGCGCGCGAAGATCAAATGCAGGCGCGAGACGCCGCCGCCGGTGATCCAATGCTTCATGCCGTTGACGACGTAGACGTTGCCGCGCTTGTCGGCGCGCGTCGTCATCTCGGTGGCGGCGCTGCCGGCGCCGGGCTCGGTGATGCAGATCGCGGGCTTGTCGCCGGACAGCACGAGGCCGGCCGCGAGCTTCTTCTGGTCCTCGGAACCATAGGCCATGATCGCGCCGATGGCGCCCATATTCGCTTCGACGACGATGCGGCCCGAGGGCCCGCACACTTGGGCCATCTCGTCGATGACGAGCACGGTGTCGAGATAGCTCCGCCCCTGCCCGCCATAGCGCTTCGGGATCGTCATGCCGAAGAAGCCGGCCTCGACCAGCTCCTTCACGTTGCCCCAGGGATATTGCTCGGTGCGGTCGATCTCGGCCGCGCGCGCCGCGAAGCTGCCGCGTGCAAGCTCGCGCGACTTCGCCCGCAACGCTTTTTGATCCGCGGTCAGTTCGAAATCCAACGCTGTCCCCTGTCCATGATTGCCGCGACTATGTGTGGCCGCGTCGGGCAAGACAAGCGGGCCGTGCTCGGCTATCAGAAAGGGTGGGAGGAATTGCAATGCCCAAGGATTGCCGGGGACTCGAACTAACCTCCGCCAACGACGCGGCCGCCGCCGCCTACGACCGCACCGTGCGCGCATATCTTTCGTTCGCGCGCGACACCGGCGAACATCTCAAAGCCGTCTACAAGGCCGATGCGGACATGCCCATGGCGCATTGCCTGAAGGGCTATTTCTTCCAGCTCTTCTCCAATCCCGCGCTCGACGCCAAGGCCGAACAGGCGCTGGCGGCTGCCGACAAGGCGGCCGATACGCGCGGGGCGACGGGCCGCGAGCGCCTGCACATCGACGCGCTGGCGGCGTGGCGCAAGGGCGATCTCCGCGGGGCTACGGATCTCTGGGAGGTCATCCTCATCGAGCATCCGCTCGATATCCTCGCGCTGAAGCTCGGCCATTTCACGCATTTCTATCTCGGCGACGCGGCGGAGCTGCGCGACTCGGTGGCGCGCGTGTTGCCGTTGTGGAGCGAAACGGTGCCCGATTACGGTTTCGTGCTCGCGATGCGCGCGTTCGGCCTCGAGGAGGCCGGCGACTATGCGGCGGCCGAAATCGCCGGGCGCCGCGCGGTCGAAATCAATCCGGGCGACATTTGGGGCGTGCACGCGGTGGCGCACGTGCTGGAGATGCAGGGGCGCTCGCGCGAGGGCGTCGCCTGGCTCGAGGGCCTCGCCGCCGATTGCGAGAAGGCGAACAATTTCCGCTTTCACACCCAATGGCACCAGGCCCTCTTCCATTTCGAGCGCGTGCAATACGACCGCGTGCTTGCGCTCTACGACGGCAAGTTCCGCGCCGATAAGACCGACGACATCCTCGACCTCAGCAACGCTATTGCGATGCTTTGGCGGCTCGAGGATGAGGGTGTTTCGGTCGGGCAGCGCTGGGAAGAGCTCGCCGACATCGCCGAGCGGCGCGCCAAGGATCACGTGCTCGCTTTCGCCGATGCGCATTTCCTGATGGCGCTGGCCGGAGCGGGACGGCTCGACAAGGCCACGGCGATGGCGAGATCCATGGCCGGCGCCGACCCGACGACGCATGTCAGCGAGGCGCCGATCCTGGCCGGCATCGGCACGGCGCTTGGCGATGCGATCATCGCGTTCCGCCGCGGCGATTTCACCACCGCCGTCGATCGCCTCTATCCCAAGCGCGCCGAGGTGCGGCTCATCGGCGGCAGCCACGCGCAGCGCGACGTGTTCGCACGCTTGCTGATCTTGGCTGCGCTCAAGGCCGGCAAGGCGAGGCTTGCCCGCGCCCTATTGGCCGAGCGCGCCGCGCGCAACCCCAACAGCGCCTGGACCTGGACGCGCAGCGCCGAAGCCCTCACGGCTCTGGGCGATACCGCCGCCGCGAAAGAGGCAAGCGCGCGGGCCCAACGCCTGCTCGCCGCGTGAACCGATTGGAACGGAGAGATCGATGCCGCAGCCCGATCATGTGATCAGCCTCGACGTGAAGGTGCCCGAGGCGCCGACCGAGCCCGATCTCAAGAAATACTTCGACAAGTGCATGGAGAAGATCGGCTTCGTGCCGAACGTGATCAAAGGCTATGCGGCGCGGCCTTCGCGCTGGCGTGCCTTCGTTACGATGTACCACGCGCTCATGGACAAGGACGCCTCGAAGCTCTCGCCGCTCGAGCGCGAGATGATTGCCGTCGTCGTCTCGGCGGTGAACCGCTGCTATTACTGCCTCGTCGCGCACGGCCAGGCGGTGCGCAAGCTTTCGGGCGACCCCGAGCTTGGCGAGATGCTGGTGATGAACTACCGCGTCGCGCATCTCTCGCAGCGCCAGCGCGCGATGCTCGATTTCGCGTGGAAGCTCACCGAGACGCCGTGGCTGGTCGAAGAGCCTGACCGGCAGGCCCTGCGCGCCGCCGGCTTCGGCGAGGAGGAGATCTGGGACATCGGCGAGACCGCCGCGTTCTACAATTTCTCGAACCGCATGGCCTACACGACCGACATGATGCCGAACCGCCAGTATCACAAGCTGGATCGGTGAGCGGCAGGGGCAAGGCAATGCCGATCCGCGTGATGATCTTGAACGGCCCGAACCTCAACCAGCTCGGCACGCGCGAGCCGCATATCTACGGCAAGGTCACGCTGCCGGCGATCGAAGCAAGTTGCCGGCAATTCGCCGAATCCATCGGCGCCTCGCTCGCCTTCCATCAGTCCAACGATGAGGGCGCACTCATCGAGTGGGTTCAGGCCGCGCGCCGCGAGGCCGACGCGATCATCATCAACCCCGCCGGCCTCTCCTTTACCTCCGTCGCGCTCGTCGATGCACTGGCGGCGTTCCCTGGTCCCGTCATCGAGCTGCACATCTCCAACATTCACGCGCGCGATCCGCTCCATCGGCACTCGCGCATCTCGGCCGTGGCCAAGGTGGTGATTTGCGGCCTCGGTGCCTATGGCTACATCGTGGCGCTGCTGTCCGCGGCGCGCTTGCTGAACGGTTTGCCGAAGACACTCCCCGCGCCGCTGCGCATTGGGCCGAAGTGATTGCCGCTCAGCGCGCCGCGAGCACGACGCAGCGATCGCGTCCAGCAAGATCACGCTTGATTTCGACGATCGCGAGGCCCGCAACGCGTGCGATCTCCGACACAGCTTGGGCCTGTGTCGCGCCGATCTCGAACAGGGCGCGGCCATTCGGCGCAAGTAGCCGCGCCAGATCGGGCAAGATCGTGCGATAGGCGTCGAGGCCGTCGCGGCCGGCGAAGAGCGCACCGTGCGGATCGTGGCGTGCCACTTCCGGTGCGAGCGATGCGCGTTCGCTTTCGGCGATGTAAGGCGGATTGCAGAGAACGAGATCGAAGCGCTCGGCGAGGCCGCGCCCCCAATCGCCGCGCACGAAACGCGCGCGGGCGGCGAGGCCGAGATGAGAGGCATTGGCCGCGGCGACTTTGAGGGCTTTTTCGTTGGCGTCGACGCCGATGCCCGCCGCGTTCGGATATTCATGCAGCGCTGACAGCAGCAGACAGCCGCTGCCGGTGCCGAGATCAAGGATGCGAAACGGCGCCGCGTGGTCCGGAAACAGGGTCAGCGCCGCCTCGATGAGCGTCTCGCTGTCGGGCCGCGGATCGAGCACGTCGGGTGATATTCGGAATTCGAGGCTCCAGAATTCGCGCCGGCCCAGTATGCGCGAAACCGGCTCGCGCCCCTCGATGCGGCGGGCGAACAGCGTCTCGATGCGCGCGCGCTCGGCGGCCGTGAGCGCGCGGTCGTCGGCAACGCGGAGCGCATCGGGCTCGAGATTGAGCGCGGCGGCCACGAGCAGGCGTGCGTCAAGTTGTGGCGATTCGATGCCAGCGGCGCGCAAGCGTTGCTCGGAGGAGCGAATTAGAACGTGGAGCGTGGGACTCGCAGCGTTCACTGCAGCGTGGCGAGGCGCTCGGCTTCGTCGTGGGTGATGAGCGCGCCGATGATCTCGTCGAGCGCTTCGCCTTCCATCACCTTGTCGATCTTGTGCAAGGTCAAGCCGATGCGGTGATCGGTGACGCGGCCTTGCGGGAAATTGTAGGTGCGGATGCGTTCGGAGCGGTCGCCGGTGCCGACCTGGCTCTTGCGCGCGGCGGCGCGCTCGGCGTCCTTTTTCGCGCGTTCGGCCTCGTAGAGGCGTGCGCGCAGCACCTTCATCGCTTTTGCCTTGTTCTTGTGTTGCGATTTCTCGTCCTGGATCGCGACGACGACGCCGGTCGGGATGTGCGTGATGCGTACCGCGCTGTCGGTCGTGTTGACCGACTGGCCGCCCGGACCGCTCGAGCGGTAGACGTCGATGCGGAGATCGGCGTCGTTGATCTGAATGTCGACCTCTTCGGCCTCAGGCAGCACGGCGACGGTTGCGGCCGAGGTGTGGATGCGCCCGCCCGCCTCGGTGGCGGGCACACGCTGCACGCGGTGGACGCCGGATTCGAATTTCAACCGCGCGAACACGTTGCGCCCCGAAATCGTGGCCTGCGCCTCCTTGAGGCCGCCAAGTCCGGTGTCGTTTACGCTCAGCACCTCGAATTTCCAGCCCTGGAGGGCCGCGTAGCGCTGATACATGCGGAACAGCTCGGCCGCGAAGAGCGCCGCCTCGTCGCCACCGGTGCCGGCGCGCACTTCGAGGATCGCGTTTTTGGCGTCGGCCTCGTCTTTCGGCAACAGCATGAGCTGCACCTGGCGCTCGAGCGCCGGCAGCTTGGTCTTGAGCTCATGCAGCTCCGCCTCGGCCATGTCGCGCATTTCCCTGTCGACGCCACTGTCGTTCATTATCGCGTCGAGGCCTTCCAGTTCCTTCTGCGTCTTCTTGAGCGCTTCGATCGCCAGCACGACCGGGCCCATGTCGGAATATTCCTTGGAGAGCTGCCCGAACTGGCGCGCATCGCGACCCGGTCCTTCGGAGAGGACACGGCCCAGATCCTGATACCGCGTCAAGACGCGGTCGAGCGTGGCGGAGAGGTTCATTTCTTCTCGGAAGTGGGGGTGCGCGTCAGCGCAAACAAGTCGGCGAGCAGTATCTCGGCCTCGGCGCGCGCTGCGGGGTCGTCGGCGGCGAGCTCGCGAAGCTTCACCGCCGGCCCGTGCAGCAGGCGGTTCACGAGCAGGCGCGTGGCCTCGGCGGCCCCGTCGCCCGAGACGGTTTCGAGCACCTTGGCACGCTCGGCCTCGAAGCGCGCCCGGAGCGCCACGATGCTGGCGGCGGCTTTGCGCTCGTCGCGGCCGCGCAAGTACGCCGCCGCCGCCTCTTCGACGATGCGCGCGGCAGCCTCGGCCGCGTCGCGGCGGCTCTGCTGACCTTCGAGCGCCGCGGCTTCGAGATCGCCGAGATCGTAGCGGAATATGCCCTCGATCTCGTCGATCGCGGTGTCGAGGTCGCCCGGCATCGCGGCATCGATCAAGAACATCGGCTTGCGGCGCCGGCGGCGATGCGCGGCGCGCGCGCGATCGGCGGTGACGATCAAACGCCGGCTGCCGCAGGCGGAGACGACGATGTCGGCGCGGGAGAGCGCTTCTTCGAGCTTGTGGAATTCCTCGATGTGGCAATCGAGGGCCCGCGCCAACTGCTCGGCCCGCGCGGGCAGTGGCGCCGCGACGGCAACGCGCTTCAGGCCGGCGCCGGTAAAGTGGCGGATTAGGAGCTCGCCCATCTCGCCGTCGCCGATGAGGAGAGCGGCGGAGCGGGAAATGTCGCCGTGGATGTCGCGCGCGACACGCAGCGCCGCCGCGGCCATGGTGACGGGCCGCTCGGCGAGGCTGGTTTCGCTGCGCGCGCGCTTGGCCGCGGCATAGGCGGCGGCGAACAGCGCGTCGAGCTCGGGGCTCGTGGCGCCGGCCGCGGCGGCGGCCGTGTGCGCGTCTTTTACTTGGCCCAGCACCTGCGGCTCGCCCAGCACCTGGCTTTCGAGCGAGGCGGCGATCGCAAAGAGGCGCCGCACGGCGCCAGCGCCGGAGCGCACTTGCAACTCGGCCTCGATCTCGGCGGCGGGCACGCGGCCGTTGCGCGCGAGCGCGGCGCCGACGGCGGCGCGCGCGGCTTCGGCCGACGAATGGCGGACGATCGCCTCGACGCGGTCGCAGGTCGAAAGCAGCACGGCCTCGGCGATGCCGGCCTCGCGCAGCCAGCCGAGCACCACCGGCAGATTGGCGGTCTCGACAAAGACGAGATCGCGCAGCCGCGCGCTCGAGGCGCGGTGGTCCAGCCCGATCACGTGGAATTCCGGCGCGGGCTCCGGCGTGGCCGTCAGTTGCGGGGCGGCGCTGGCCATGGCGTTAGGAGGCCAGCATCTCGGCAAGCTGGCCGAGCGGCACTTCCTTCTGCTCGCCCTTGTCGAGGTCCTTGAGCGCGGCGACGCCTTTGGCGAGCTCGTTGTCGCCGAGAATCACGGCGGCGCGCGCGTTGACCTTGTTGGCGCGCTGCAGGCGGCGCTTCATGTTGCCTTTGTAGTCGAGCTCGACCGGCACGCCGCGGCGGCGAAGGTCGCGCGCGAGCACGAGCGCCTTGCGCTCCGCCGCCTCGCCGAGCGGCACGAGCGCCACCGGACGCGGCGAGGGCGCGGGCTCGTTCGCGAGCATCATCAGGCGCTCGATGCCCGCGGCCCAGCCGATGCCGGGGGTGGGCGGTCCGCCCAGCTCCTGGATGAGTCCGTCGTAGCGTCCGCCTGCGAGCACGGTGCCCTGCGCGCCCAGGCGCGTCGTCACGAACTCGAACGCCGAGTGCGTGTAGTAGTCGAGACCGCGCACGAGATGCGGGTTCACGCGATAGGCGATGCCGATGTCGTCGAGCCCGCGCAACACGGCCGCGAAGAAATCGCGCGCCGCGGGCGTGAGATACTCCTTCAACAGCGGCGCGTCCGGCAGCAGCGCGCGGTCGCCTTCGTCCTTGGAATCGAAGATGCGCAACGGGTTGCGCTCGAGCCGCGAGCGGCTGTCTTCCGAGAGCTTGCTCTCGTGCGCCTTGAAATAGTCGATCAGCACCTTCCGGTGCGCGGCGCGGCTCTCGGGATCGCCAAGCGAGTTGATCTCGAGCACGCAGTCCCTCAGCACGCCGAGCCGATCGAGGATATCGGCGCCGACCGCGATTACCTCGACGTCGGCGCCCGGCTCGGGCGAGCCGATCACTTCGATGTCGAGCTGGTGGAACTGCCGGTAGCGGCCCTTCTGCGGCCGCTCGTAGCGGAACATCGGCCCCCAGCCGAACACTTTGAACGGCACGTTCTGCTGCTGGCCGTTGGTGATGAACGCGCGGCAGATGCCGGCCGTGTATTCGGGGCGCAAGGTGAGCGGGTCGCCGCCGCGGTCGACGAAGCTGTACATCTGCTTCATCACCACGTCGGACGTCTCGCCCGAGGTGCGCGCGAACACTTCGGTGGTCTCGAACACCGGCGTCGCCATCTCGCGATAGCCGTAAAGGCGCGTCACGTCGCGCGCCGTCTCCACCACCTGGGCGAAGCGCGGGTACTCGTCCGGCAAGATGTCGTGCGTGCCGCGGATGGGTTGAAGAGAGGTCATGGCTACGGTTTAGATACCAAACAGAGGATTTACATTAGTTTGTCGTCCCCGCGAAAGCGGGGACCCATCTCTTGGGCCTCGGATTTTCGCTGGAAGGCAGGACTTGCGGTCAGGTGCTGCGACCCAAGGCGGGCAGCTCATACGCGGCGGCATGGGTCTCCGCTTTCGCGGGGACGACAAGAATCGTGTGGCTTAAGAGCTACTCCGCCGCCTGCGGCTGCTTCGCCGCTTCTTCCTTCGCTTTTTGGGCTTCGAGCTCGGCGGCTTTCTTCTCGACCATTTCGACCAGGTGATCGACCATGCTGCCGTCGCGGAGCACGTGGTGCCTCTCGCCGTTGATGTAGATCTGGTGGCCGCTGCCGCCGCCGGTCAATCCGATATCGGTTTCGCGCGCCTCGCCGGGGCCGTTGACGACGCAGCCGATCACCGAAAGCGACATCGGCGTGCTGATATGCGCGAGCCGCTTTTCGAGTTCGGCCACGGTCGGGATCACCTGGAATTCCTGCCGCGCGCAGGACGGGCACGAGATGATGTTGACGCCGCGGTGACGGAGGCCGAGGCCCTTCAGAATCTCGAAGCCGACCTTCACTTCCTCGACCGGATCGGCCGAGAGCGAGACGCGGATCGTGTCGCCGATGCCGGCCCAGAGCAGCGAGCCGATGCCGATCGACGACTTCACCGTGCCGGTGGTGAGGCCGCCGGCCTCGGTGACGCCGAGATGCAGCGGGTAGTCGCAGGCCTCGGCGAGCTGCTGGTAAGCGGCGACGGCCAGGAACACATCGGACGCCTTGCAGCTGATCTTGAAGTTGAAGAAGTCGTTGTCCTCGAGAATCTTGATGTGATCGAGCGCAGATTCGACCATCGCCTCGGGGCAGGGCTCGCCGTATTTCTCGAGCAAATCTTTCTCGAGCGAGCCGGCGTTGACGCCGATGCGCATCGAGCAATTGTGGTCTTTGGCGGCCTTGATCACCTCGCGCACGCGCTCGGCGCTGCCGATGTTGCCGGGGTTGATGCGGAGGCACGCCGCCCCCGCCTTGGCCGACTCGATCGCGCGCTTGTAGTGGAAGTGGATGTCGGCGACGATCGGGACCTTCGCGGCCTTCACGATCGCCGACAGCGCCTTGGTCGAATCCTCGTCCGGGCAGGAGACGCGGACGATGTCGACGCCGGCCGCCTCGGCCTGCTGCACCTGCGCGATCGTCGCCTTGGCGTCGCTGGTGAGCGTGTTGGTCATCGTCTGCACGGTGATGGGCGCGTCGCCTCCGACCGGCACGTTGCCGACGAAGATTTGGCGCGACTTTCGCCGCTGGATTTGGCGATAGGGCCTGACGCTGCTCATCGGAACGCTCTCCGCAAGACGAACCGGGCCGCGCGGGAAGCCCGGCGGCCCGTTGCCGATAAGCTAGTTTCCCGTGGCGGCCGGAGCAAGCGCCCGCGCGCCGCAGCTAACCGCTAGGGAAGGGCTGCCTACGGAAGCTTGGCCAATTCCTTGGGATCGAGCGGCACGCGGCGGGCCTGGCCGGCGCCAGCGATGGGCTTCAGCGTGCGCCCGTCGACGATGATCTGGAGGGCGGCCGGATTGCCGAGTTCCATCACGAGTTCCGGCTTGCTCTGCTCGGGCACCGCGAACTCGTCGCCCTTATGCATGGTTTTGTGGAAGACGACCTTGCCCTTGCCGTCGTGGATGTAGACCCAGCAGGTGCCGGTGGCCCGGATCAACACTTTGCCCTTGGCCGCCGGGGGCGCCGGCGGCGCCGAGGTCGTGGCGCCGGTCTTGCCGGGGTCGGCGGTTTCGCCCGGTTCTTTCTGCGCGGTGTCGGTCTCGCCCGGCTTCTTGGCGTCGGCGGTCGTGAGCGGCACGGGCGCCATCGGCTGATCGGCGTCGGCCGTCGTCGCCGGCACGCTGAACTCGGCCGGCTTCGCCATGTAGAAGTACCAGGCGCCGTAGGCCGCGGCGGCGATCAAGACGGAGAACGTGATGGCGGCGCGGCCCGGAATGCGGCCGGAGCGGATCGGCTCCGGCGGCTTCAGCTTGGCCGGCTGCGGCACGTCGCCGATCTCGCCCTTGAAGCGGCGGACCATCTCCTCGGGCTCGAGGCCCAGGAAGCGCGAATAGGTGCGCACGAAACCGAAGCAGTAGGGAACCTTGGGCAGCGCGCTGTACTGGCGGCTTTCGAGCGCGCGCAGCACGTCTTCCTTCAAGCAGAGATCGCGGCTCGCCTGCGGCAGGGATACGCCGCGCTTTTCGCGCGCCTTCCGGAGCGCGGTGCCTACGCTCTCGGCGGCGTCAGCCGCGGCATCGGCGGGAGATGACATTTCGGAGGCGGTATAGCTGCGCGTTGCGTCGCTCATGGGTCCACCCGATATCGGCCCCATCCCTATGGAAGCGAGACGATCTCGCCTCCACCCCCACCAAATATCGGAAACCAAGCGGCGTCATTGACGCCGATCAACCGTCTTGCCCGAAACCCGCCGTTCGGACGGAAGACTTACTTTCGGTCGAGTACCGCTGCGGTTTCCCCGGCCGTCATCGGCGTTTTGGCGCCGCGCGACCGTTCGAAACATCTTGTAACAATAGTCCGCGAACGCGGCAAGATGGGAAGCGTGTTTTTAACTCTGTTTCTGCATTTACCGTGAAGATTTCACGGTCCTGCCATCATCGCCGCCACGCGATCACCGGCGCCAACTCGGTTAAGTTAGAGTGTAATGCCGTGGTCGCGCGCGAAGCCCAGAAGCTTGGAGCGGAGCGAGTGATCGCAGCTCTCGCGGAGTTCCTCTAGGTATTCCGCGACAAGTCCCGCCTCGAGGCTGCGCACCATGGCCTTGACCGGCCCGACATTGGGCGCCGCCATCGACAGCTGACGGAATCCCAACCCGATCAAGGCCATCGCCTCCAGGGGATCGCCCGCCATCTCGCCGCAGAGCGTGAGCGAGATGCCCTTCCCGCCGCGCGCGGCGCGGCAAGTGGCGACGAGCTGGCGGAGGAGACTCAAGACCGGCGGCGCGAGCACGTCGTAGCGTTGCGCCAGGCGCGGGTTGCCGCGATCGGACGCGAAAAGGAACTGGACGAGGTCGTTGCTGCCGACCGAGACGAAGTCGGCGCGCTCGGCCAAGGCCGGGAGCTGAAACAGCAGCGCCGGCACCTCGATCATGGCGCCGACCCTAAAGGACTTGGGCGGCGCGATACCCCGCGCCGCGCAGCGCGCCAATTCGAGATCGAGCAGGCGCCGCGCCGCCGCGAACTCGGCGACCTCGGCGATCATCGGGAACATCACGTTGAGCTCGCGCCCGGCCGCGGCGCGCACCAGCGCGCGCAGCTGCCGGCGCAGCAGCGCCGGGTGGTCGAGCCCGATACGGATCGCGCGCCAGCCCATGGCCGGGTTGTCTTCGGTCTTCTCGCCGAAATATGGCAACAACTTGTCGCCGCCGATATCGAGCGTGCGGAAGACGACCGGGCGCCCGACCGCGAGATCGAGAATGCGGCCGTAGAGCGAGGCCTGCTCCTCGGCGCTCGGAAAGGCCGGGCGCACCATGAACGGGATCTCGGTGCGGTAGAGGCCGACGCCCTCGGCGCCGGTCTCGGCCAGCATCTGGAGATCGACGAGGAGGCCCGCATTGAGCCGAAGCGCGATCGCGACGCCGTCGCGCGTCACCGCCGGAAGCTCGCGCATCGCGACGTAGCCGGCGCGGCGCGCCACGCGGTCGGACGCGGTCTGGCGGTACATCGCCAGCACGTCTTCGCCCGGACGGACGAAGATCTGGGAATGGTCGGCGTCGACGACGATGGGATCGTTGGGCTCGATGCGCGCGAGCGCGCCGCGCACGCGCCCCACCACGGGGATGTCGAGCGCCTTGGCGACGATGGCGACGTGGGCCGTGGGCGAGCCTTCCTCGAGCACGATGCCGCGCAAGCGCGCACGGTCGTAGTCGAGCAGCTCCGCCGGGCCCATGCTGTGCGCGACGACGACGATGTCCGGCGGCAGGTCGCCCGGGCGCTGGATGTCGGCGCGGCCGTCGCCGCTCGACAGGTGCAGCAACAGGCGGCGCGCGAGGTCGTCGAAATCGGTCATGCGCTCGCGCAGATACGGGTCCGCCACCGCTTGCATGCGCGCGTTGTTCTCGTTGCGCACTTTCTCGGCCGCGGCCTCGGCGGTGAGGCCGCCCTCGATCGCCTCGCGGATGCGGCCCAGCCAGCCGCGATCCTCGGCGATCATGCGGTAGGTTTCCAGAATCTCGCGATGCTCGCCGCCATGCGCCAGCGCGTCGTCGGCCAGCATCATGTCGAGCGCGCTGTACATGCCGGCCAACGCCGCATTGAGGCGCTCGAGCTCGAGCGGGATATCTTCGGCGATGAGGCGCTTCACGACGATGCGCGGCTCGTGCTGCACGGCTTGGCCGATCGCGAGCCCGCCGTTCATCCGCACGCCGGGCAGGCGCAGCGGCAGGAGCGCGATGCCGTCGGCCTCGCGCAGCTCCTCGGCGCTTACGAGCTCGCCGCTTGCGACCATCTCGGCCAGAACCATGGCCACGGTCTGCATCGTCTCGATTTCGTCTTCGCTGTAGTGGCGCTGGGCGCGGTTCTGCACCGCGACGACGCCGACGACCTTGCCGGCACGCAGGATCGGCACGCCCATCATCGACTGATAAGGCTCCTCGCCCGTCTCCGGGCGATAGGCAAAGCGGGGATCCGCGGGCGCGTCCGAGAGCGCCAACGCGCGCGCATGGGCGGCGATGTCGCCGACGATACCTTCGCCGATGCGAAGCCGCGTCTTGTGCACGGCCTCGGGGTTCAAGCCTTCGGTGGCGAAGAGCTCGAGCACGTCGCCGGCGCGGCGGAGATAGATCGAGCACACCTCGGCCACCATGTTGGTGG
>Ga0310811_10005209_pt1 | contig 16425 bp, 16 predicted proteins | sample YCmetagenome_FD_207642 | JGI IMG/M metagenome (GOLD analysis project Ga0310811, IMG submission 207642) | Soil microbial communities from experimental microcosm in Duke University, North Carolina, United States - YC | ecosystem: Engineered > Artificial ecosystem > Soil microcosm > Unclassified ...
CGCGATCGTGAGCTTCGACGCCGTGAAGTCGAGCACCTGCTCCGCCTCGTAGGCCGTGCCGTTCCACACCTGGACCGTCTTCACGCCGTTGTACGTGAGGTCGTACATCGTGAGGTCAGAGGTCTTCATCACCCACGGCAGGTAGTTCGCGTAGACGTCCTCGGCGGTGCCGGCCGCGGCGGCCTTCTTCGCCAGCGCGGCGGCCGACGCCGAGGAGATGCAGTTCGACGACGCCGTGGGCGACGCGCTCGCGCTGGTCGCCGCGGTGCTCGGTGCGGCGGCGCTCGTGGTCGCCTCGGCGGCGGCCTTTGTCGAGGTGCCGCTCGCCGAGGAACCGCTCGACGAGCCGGTGCTCTTCGAGCCCGTGGTCGCCGAGACGTTCTCCACCTTGGCGGCGCTCTTCGTCGTGGAGGCGGTGGCCGGGGTGACGGCCTTGGCCGAGGACGTGGACTGGGCGTCCGCGCCGGTGATCCACGTCCAGATGCCGTTGAGCCAGCCCCAGACGCCGCCGCTGGTGCTCGACGCGGACGAGCTCGCGCTTGCGCCGGGCGAGGCCGAGGCGCTGCCGGTCGAACCGGCGGCGGTCGTGCTCGTCGTGGTCGACGGCGACGTGGTCTTCGCGGTCTGCGCCTTGGCCGAGGCCGGGGCGCTGGACGCGCTCGGGGTGGGCGTGCTGCGCGTCGCCGAGGCGCTCGGCGACGCGCTCGCCGACGCCTTGGCGGAGGTGGGCGCCGACTGCGTGGACGAGCACACGGTCGGGAAGGGAAGCGCGGTGCTACTGGGGTTCGCGGCGAGCGCGGGGGCCGCTGCGAATGCCACTCCGACCAGCGCGACCATCGCGCTCGGCACTCCGATGGCCGTCATCCGGCGGCGGGAGCGCAGCACGTGGGCCCGGCGCCGGGTGGAGCGAGCGTGGGCGGGCACAGTTCACTCCTGTTCGCTGGTGGGCTCGGTTCCGTTCGGGCCGGTCGGGCCCGGGCGGGCGGCCTGCTCGATGATCTGGGTGTTCTCCGCGTGCTCGGCACCGGGCTCGGCCTCGGCGGACTCGGCGCCCTGCGCGGCCTCCGGGGCGGCGGTGAACTCGGCCGTCCCCGCGTCGTCGCCCGCGCCGCCGTCCGCGGACTGCGCCGCGACCCGGTGCCGGCGCTGCCTGCGCGTCTCCGCGGTGTAGTCCGTCCGCGGCGCCCACGCGACGGCGAACGCGCCGCCCAGCATGGCGAGCAGGAAGCCGACGAAGAATCCGCCGAGGTTGGTGGCCACCAGAGAGAGCAGGGCCAGCAGGATCGAGGCGATCCCGGAGAAGACCCGGTACGTGGGGAAGAACCACACGGTGATGCCGAAGACCACCAGGAAGATCGCGATGAAGATGCTGGAGATGCCGGGCAGCCCCATGGAGAGCATCTTGCCGACGCTGCTGTGCGGGGCCCAGTAGATCTCCAGGCCGGCCAGCAGGATGCTCAGACCCGCGCCGAACGGCCGCTCCCGCCGCCAGCGGCGGAACGGCCTGCGGTACGGCTCGGTCGGAGCCGTGAACCGGTCCCACACGGTGCCGGCTCCGTTCCGCTGCTCAGGGGTGCTGATCATGAATTCAGTGCTCCAAGGACGGGCTGTTCGAGTCTGGATTGTCCTTCGCAAGTGTGCAGCGTCGCCGCGCCGCCCTGATACAGCCGACGAGACGACGCTGCGGTTTCCCGGTCCGGACGTGGCGGTCCTCAGGGGACTTAGCCGAAGCAGCCGGTCGCACCGCTGGAGATGCTCAGCGACATGTTCTTCAGATCGAACGTGCCCGCCGTGGTGGCGTTGGAGACCTGCTTGATGTTGGTCAGCGTCGCGCCGTCGGCCTCCTGGCCGAACAACCCGGCTGTGCCCTTGGCGCCGGTGGCGCTGCCGGTGATCGTCGAGGCGTCGACGCCAATGTTGATCTTGGTGAAGTCGGCCTCGCTGGCCTGCAGCGACTGCATGTCGATGATCAGGTCTGAGGCCGTGGCGCCGTCGGCCTTCAGGGTGAGCGTGTAGTTGCCGAGCAGGCCACCGGTGAACTTGCTGAGATCGGTGGTGACCGACTGGCACAGGCCGTTGGAAATCGTCGCGTTCTTGAACGACGAGACGGCCACCGCGGTCGGCGATCCACTCGCGCCCGCGTCCACGCCGCCGTACTGCGCGAAGCCGGTGCCCTGGAGCTGCCCGATCTTCATCTGCGCGGTCTGGCCCGAGATGGCGAAGGAGACGGCGATCGCTCCGTTCGCCATCAGAACGGTCAGAGCGCCCGCCGCGATGACGGTCGGCACCATGACGATGCCCAGCCGCTTGAGCGAGGTGCGCCCCAGAACCTGGGCTCCCGAGGTGTCTTTCATCCGCGTCCACTCCTATGTAGACCAATGTGCAGACCGTAGGTCCGGCTGAAGGCCGGTAGGGGGATGTTCGTAGAGACCCAACCGTATCCACAAGAGTCCCGTTACCGGCTAGTAACCTAGGTATCCACGCAGGGCATGGAGATCCACGTCATCAGGCCCATTCGGTCACCCACCGTGCCCGGGAAAAACCGGACAAAGACCAGGTAAACGCCATGCTGACACGCATCAATATTACGCAGCGTCACGATATTTCGGCGCGTGCGACTTGGTAAAGAGTCGGTAATGTGCCTGCCATAGCCGGATGGTGTGCGCGTGATCAGACACGGTGCGCGACCCGCTATCGACACGCGGTCAAGCCCATCACCAGCGAATACCTCGCGATGACGGGCTCGGCGTTACTGAACACGAACATTGAGGCTGTTCGGGTGGCTCCGCGGGCCGCTCAGAACAGCAGCGCGGCGAGCCGCTGGCGGGCCTTCGGCACCGCGGGGTGCTCGGTGCCGAGCAGCTCGAAGTACTCGATGAGCAGCAGCCGCGCCCGGTCCTTCTCGGCGCCGGTGAACCGGCGCACGGCGTCCAGCAGGAGCGCGAAGGCCTCTTCCTGGTGACCCGACGCCATGAGCACGTCGGCCGCCGAGCACTGGGCCTCGACGTCGTCCGGGGCGTCCTTCGCCGCCGCGAGCACGGCGTCCGGGTCGACCGCGGCCGTCCGGCGCATCAGCTCGACCTGCGAGAGCATCACCTTGGCCTCGGGGTGCGCGGGCTGGTCGGCCAGCAGGTTCCGCAGGGCGCGCGCGGCACCGTCCAGGTCGTCCGCCTCGAGGGCCTCGTACGCGGCCGCCAGCAGCGGGTCCAGCGGCGGCGCGGGCAGCGGCGCGGCGTCCGCCGGGCCGGTCATGCCGAACTCGCGCTCGGCCAGGGCGACCAGGTCGGTCAGCAGCTGGCGGATCTCGGCCTCGGGGCGCACGCCGTCGAACTCGCCGATCAGCTGCCCCTGGATCACGATCTTCACCGCGGGGATCTGCTGCACCCGCATCGCCTGCGCGAGCTGCGGGTTCGCGTCCACGTCGACCCTGGCGAGCACGAAGCGCCCGCCGAACTCCTCGGCGAGCTTCTCCAGGATCGCGCCCAGCTGCGCGGACGGCTCGTACTGCTCGGCGAACAGCTCGAGCACCACCGGCACCTGCGCCGAGCGCTGGATCACCGAGGTCTCGAAGTCGGCCTCGGTCGCGTGGAAGACGTGTGCGGAGCTCCCGCCGGCCGCGGCGGGCGCCGCCGTCCCCGGCTGCGCTGCCGGCTTCTTGAGCGCGGACAGGTCCACCACACCGGCGGTCGAGAACGAAGGTCGCATGGGGCCATTCTTTCACGTCGCGTGAGAGCCCTGGCGCGGCCGGGCCTCATGAGAATCGGGGGGTATCTGTGCTGGTTATTGACGTTCCCATTACCTCAACGCTCTGGTGTAAGCCCTTACCATGGAGCTTCGGCCGACGGCGGCGGGTGGATCCGTCCGCAGCCGCGTGGGTGTCGGTGGAAGGGGAACGCACATGCTCTCGGGGGTGTTCGGGCTGTCCGAAAACGTGCGGGCGCTCATAGACCGCCGTGTCGAGCTCACGACGCTGAGCTGCACGGTGGTGGTGTCGTCGATGCGCAGCACGGCCCGCGCCGACCAGCGCTACCGCTGCCTGTGGCGCTCCGGCGACTGCCGCGAGGAGCGCGCCTCCGCGACCGTGCTGGCGTCCGGCGGTCGCCGCTGGGAGATCCCGTCGCACGCCGGGCCCGTCGTGACCGGCCCCCGCGGCGAGCTGCCGCTGGACGCGATGACCGATCCGCGCGCGATGATCGAGGGCTGCGACGTCCGGCTGGTGGACGAGGACGCCGGGTACGAGGGCCGCGCCGTGCTGGTCGTCGAGGTCGAGCGCCCCCGGTCGGTGCGCGGCTACGACCGGGTGCTGACCCTCGACGCGGAATTCGGCATCGTGCTCGTCGACCGCGACCTGGTCTCCGGCCGCCAGGTCCGGCTGGCCGGCGTCCGCTTCAACGAGGAGCTCGATCCCGGGCTCTTCGACTACCGGCCCGAGCCGTGGCGCACCCTCATCCACGCGCAGCCCTGCTGACGGCCGCGGCGGTAAGAACGGGCCCGGCCCCGACAGCCGTGCCGGCGGGCGCGGCCTTCGGGCTGTCCGGCGTGCTCATCGGCCCGGCCGGGATCGGGCGGGGAAACCGGCCGCGGGCGCTGCGCCCTGGCGATCGCGTTCGTTCCGATCGTCGTCTGGCTGGCCCTCGGCGGCCCGATCCTGCCGGCGATGCTCGCCTTCTGCCCGGCCACCATCGCTCTCGGCGAGTGGCGGCTGCACGCCGGGGTCCAGGTCCCTGAACGCCGCGGCGGGGCGGGAGCGCGCGCTCCCGCCCCGCCGTCGGACGCGGCTGCGGACCCGGACCTCGCGGACCTAGTCCGCCGGATCCGTCCGGGCCGCGGCTCCGCCTCGCCGCCTAGTTGCCGATCACCGCGATCGGCTTGGCGAGCGGCGCCCCGGAACCGTCCCGGCGCTCGTCCAGCGCCGGCAGGTCCAGCGCGCGGCCCTCGTCGTCCACCGGACGCGCCGGGTACTCGCCGGCCCACGCGAACACCAGCCGGTCCTCGCCCTTCAGGAAGCGCTGGCAGCGCACGCCGCCGGTCGCGCGGCCCTTAGACGGGTAGAGCCGGTACGGCGTCACCTTGATCGTGCTCAGCATCACGCCCGGCAGCGTGTCACCGCTGCCCGCGACCGAGACCACGACGGCGTCCTTGTCCGGGTCCACCGCCGCGAACGAGAGCACGACCGCGCCGTCGTCCAGCTTGATGCCGGCCATGCCGCCGGCGGGCCGGCCCTGCGGACGCACCAGTTCGGCCGAGTACTTCAGCAGCTGCGCGTCCGAGGTGATGAACACCAGGTCCTCCTGGCCGGTGCGCAGCTCGATCGCGCCGACGACCCGGTCGCCGTCCTTGAGCGTGATCATCTCCATGGTGTCCTTGTTCGCCGGGTACTCCGGCACGACCCGCTTGACCACACCCTGCTCCGTGCCCAGCGCCACACCGGGCGAGTCCGCGTTCAGGCTCGTCACGCACAGCACCTGCTCGTCGTCCGGCAGGTTGCGCACCAGCTCGCGCACCGAGATGCCGCCCGCCAGGCCGGCCGCGTCCTCCGGCATCAGCGGGATGTCCACCACGGCCACCCGGTAGAGCTGTCCGGCGGAGGTCACCACGCCCAGGTCGGCCCGCGTGGTCACGTCGATGACCGACAGGAGCGCGTCGTGCTTGGCCCGCGCGCGGCCCGGCGCCGGGACGAAGTCCGCCGGCAGCCGGCCGAGCAGGCCGGTCGATGACAGTGCCACCCGGCACGGCTCGTCCGCCACCTCCAGCGGCACGTCCACCACCGCGGGCACCTCGTCGGCCTCCAGCAGCACCGTGCGCCGCGGCGTGGCGAAGTCCTTCGCCACCTTGGCCAGCTCGTCCGAGACCACCTTGCGCAGCAGCGCGTCCGACTCCAGGATCGCGGACAGCTCGGCGATCTCCGCGCGCAGCCGCTCCTGCTCGTTCTCCAGCTCGAGCCGGTCGAACTTGGTCAGCCGGCGCAGCGGGGTGTCCAGGATGTAGTTCGCCTGGATCTCGCTCAGCGAGTACTGCTGGATCAGCCGGGCCCGCGCGTCCGCCGAGTTCTCCGACTCGCGGATGGTCGCGATGACCGCGTCGATGTCGAGCAGCGCGATCAGCAGGCCGTCGACCAGGTGCATCCGGTCCTGGCGCTTCTTCCGGCGGAACTCGCTGCGCCGGCGCACCACCTCGAAGCGGTGGTCGAGGTAGACCTCGAGCAGCTCCTTGAGGCCGAGGGTGAGCGGCTGGCCGTCGACCAGCGCCACGTTGTTGATGCCGAAGGACTCCTCCAGCGGCGTCAGCTTGTAGAGGGTCGCCAGTATCGCCTCGGGGTTGAAGCCGTTCTTGACCTCGATGACGATGCGCAGGCCGTTGGTGCGGTCCGTCAGATCCTTGAGATCGGCGATGCCCTGGACCTTCTTGGCCTGCACCAGCTCCTTGATCTTCGAGATCACCTTCTCCGGGCCGACGTTGTACGGCAGCTCGGTCACCACGATGCCCTGGCGCCGGCCGATCGCCTCCACGTGCGCGGTCGCCCGGATCCGGAACACGCCGCGGCCCGACTCGTAGGCGTCGCGCACCCCGTTCAGCCCGACGATCCGGCCGCCGGTCGGCAGGTCCGGGCCCGGCACGATGCGCACCAGCTCCTCGAGCGTCGCCTCCGGACGCTTGATCAGATGCCGGGCCGCGGCCACCACCTCGCCGAGGTTGTGCGGCGGCATGTTCGTGGCCATGCCGACCGCGATGCCCGCCGTGCCGTTCACCAGAAGGTTCGGGAAGGCGGACGGCAGGACCTGCGGCTCGGTCTCCTGGCCGTCGTAGTTCGGGCCGAAGTCGACGGTGTCCTCGTCGATGTCATTGGTCATCAGCAGCGCGGCGGGGGACAGCCGCGCCTCCGTGTACCGCATCGCCGCGGGCGGGTCGTCGTTGCCGAGCGAGCCGAAGTTGCCGTGCCCGTCGGCCAGCGGCAGCCGCATCGAGAACGGCTGGGCCAGCCGGACCAGCGCGTCGTAGATCGCGCCGTCGCCGTGCGGGTGCAGCCGGCCCATCACCTCCCCGACCACGCGCGCCGACTTCACGAAGCCGCGGTCGGGGCGCAGGCCCATCTCGCCCATCTGGTACAGGATCCGCCGGTGCACCGGCTTGAGGCCGTCCCGGGCGTCCGGCAGGGCCCGGGAGTAGATGACCGAGTACGCATACTCCAGGTAGGAGTTCGACATCTCGTCGGTCACGTCGATGTCGACGATCCGCTCTTCGAAGGGCTCGGTATCCCGGGGTGCGCTACGCCGTGCCATCGGACTCTTCTCGCTTCTCGCCACGTGGGAACTCGCTAGGACCGACCCCATTGTGCCGTCTGCCGAGGACACCGTGTGAAATGCCCCGCCCCGATGTGCGCGCGGGGGCCTTTTCAGTGCAAGGATTGGAGCATGCCGAACACGACCCCGCTCGACCCCGGACTGCGCGAAGCGATCGAGCGCAGCGGCTATTATCCGGCCCTGGTGGCCGAGGCGATCGAGGCGGCAATCGGACCGGAGCCGGTGCTCAGCCACCTGGTGCACCAGGAGACCACCTTCGACAACGAGGAGGTGCGCCGGCACGTGAGCGTGCTCGCGCTCACCGCCTCCCGGCTGATCATCGGGCATACGGACGAGCACGGCACCGAGCCCGCGATCGACGGGATGGACAGCCAGGTCAGCTCGTACGCCTCCACCTCGACCGAGGCGATCCGGCTCGACCGCATCACCACCTGCGTGATCACCAGGGTGGTCGACGACCCGGCCAAGCACGTGCCCGGCACGCTGCCGCGCGAGGCCGTGCTGACCGTCGGCTGGGGCGCGATCGCGCGGATCGACCTGGAGCCGGCCGGCTGCGGGGATCCGCACTGCGAGGCCGACCACGGCTACACCGGCACGATGTCCGGCGACGACCTGCAGCTGCGCGTCTCGACCGGCGCCGACGGGGCCGAGGCGGTCGCCCGGACCCTCGAGTTCGCGACGGCGCTGAGCGCCGCTACCGCCGGACTGCGCGGCTGAGATGGGTGCTGAGGTGGGTGATCCCGCCGTCGACGAGGACGGTCTCGAACCGCCCGCCTACCAGTCGGGCGCGCTCAGCGATGTCGTACCCGCGATCGGTGCCGCGCTGGGCGTGCCCGGGCCGGAGCGCGAATACGGACTCTGGGCGCCCGCGCCCACCAGGAAGGCCTGCCTGTTCCTGATCGACGGCATGGGCCGCGAACTGCTGTCCGCACACGCCCACCTGGCGCCGTATCTGACCGAACTGCTGGCGACGGCGGGCGGCCACACGCTCACCGCGGGCTTCCCGTCGACGACCTCGACGTCGCTGGCCTCCATCGGCACCGGCCTGCCGCCGGGAGCCCACGGCATGCTCGGCTACCGCCTGATGGTGCCCGCGTCCGGGCGGCTGATGAACTTCCTGAGATGGGATCAGAACGTCGATCCCCTCGAATGGCAGCCGCACGAGACGATGTTCGAGCGGATGACCGCCGCCGGAATCGCCGTCACCCACGTCGCCGCCCCGAGGTTCGCCGACTCCGGCCTGACCCGCTCGGTGTTCCGCGGCGCCCGATTCTCCGGCGCCGAGACCGTGGACGACCAAGCGCGCCGCGCCATCGAAGCCCTCGAATCATCAGACCGCAGCTTCGTCTACCTGTATTACCGGGACCTGGATTTCATCGGCCACACCACCGGCGTCGGCTCCACGCGCTGGCGCGAGGAGCTCGCGTACGTCGACAACCTCGTCGAACGCCTGGCCGGGCAGCTGCCCGCCGACGCGACCCTGTTCGTCACCGCTGACCACGGCATGGTCGACGTGCCGACGGACCGCCGCATCGACATGGACCAGGACTGGGAACTGCGCGCCGGCGTAGCCCTGCTCGGCGGCGAGGCGCGGGCCAGGCACGTCTACGCCACCCCCGGCGCCGCCCGCGACGTACTGGCGATCTGGGAAGAGCGCCTGGACGGCATCGCGCTCGTCCGCGGCAGGGACCAGGCCGTGGCCGAAGGCTGGTTCGGCCCGCCCTCCGAGGTCGACGCCCGGATGGCCGCGCGCGTAGGCGACGTCATCGTCGCGATGCGCGACAACTGGGCCGTCATCGCCAGCGAGCGCGAGACCATCGACTCCCGGCAAGTCGGCATGCACGGCTCGCTCACGTCCGCCGAACAGCTGGTTCCCCTGCTGGAGATCCGCAAGGACCGCTGAGGGGGGCGGGCCGAAGGCGTGATGCCCGCCGCCCTCGTCACCATGCTCCCCGGGCGGCTCACCCTGCTGAAAGACCTTCGTCAGCTCCCAGACTCGCGCTCGTTCCCCTTGTGCTCGTCGTTCCCGTCCTGCACGCCCCCCTCGTTCTCGGACTCCATGAGCTTGCCGAGAACCTCGAGGTCGGCCTCGCGGCGGCGGACGAAGGCGTCCGGGTCGTCGAGATCGGCCGCGGTGGGCAGCAGGTTGGGGTGGGCCCACAGCGCGTCGCGGCCCTCGCTGCCGCGGGCTTCGGCGAGCAGGGTCCACAGCTTGGCCGCGTCGCGCAGGCGGCGGGGGCGCAGTTCGAGGCCGACGAGGGCGGCGAAGGTCTGCTCGGCGGGGCCGCCGGCGGCGCGGCGGCGGCGGAAGGTCTCGCGCAGGGCGGAGGCGCCGGGGAGCTTGCCGGCCGCGGCGGCGTCGACGACCGTGTCCACCCAGCCCTCGGTGAGCGCGAGCAGTGTCTCGAGCTGGGAGAGCGCCTCGCGCTGGGCCGGGGTGTCGGGGGCGGTGAAGGTCAGGCCGCCCTCGCCGAGCACCTCCTGGATGTTCATCATCGCCTCAGGGCTCTGCATCGACTGCATCATCTCCTCGATCTTGCCCTCGTCGACGGAGATGCCGCGCGCGTACGCCTCGACGGCGCCGAGCATGCGGTCGCTGAGCCACGGGACGTGCGCGAAGAGGCGGTGGTAGGCGGCCTCGCGCAGGGCGAGGTAGAGGCGCACGTCCGTGGCCGGCAGTTCGAGGCCCGCGCCGAACGCGGCCACGTTCGCCGGGAGCAGCACGGCCTTGCCCTCGGGGCCGAGCGGCAGGCCGATGTCCGAGGAGCCGAGCACCTCGCCGGCCAGCTCGGCGAGCGCGGTGCCGATCTGGTGGCCGAACAGCGTCCCGGCCATCTGACCCACGATCGCGCCCATCGGTCCCGACATGTCGGCGGCCTCGGTCGGCAGCATCCCCTTCATCGCGCCGGTCATGCCCTGCGCCACCGGCTCGACCAGCCGCTTCCACACCGGGAGCGTCTGCTCGATCCACTCGGCGCGGCTCCAGGCGAGCGCGCCGGTGGTGCCCGCGGGCAGGTCGCTGACCTCGTCCAGCCAGTGCTCGGCCAGCCGCACCGCTTCGGCGAGGGTCGCCACCTCGCCGGCCGTGGGGGACGGGTCGGGCGAGGCGGCCGAGGCGCCGCGCGCGATGTCCTTGGCCAGCGCCCAGTTCACCGGGCCCTCGCCCGAGTTCATCAGGGATTGGATACGGCCCATCATCATGGCGAGCATCTGCGGGTCCAGCCCCGGGATCTGGTCGCCTATCCCGGCGGCCAGCTTGGACAGGTCGGGCAGGCCGCCCTCCCCGGTGCCGAGGCCGAAGGAGCCGAGCAGCTGCTGCAGCTGCTCCGGGCTGGGCAGCTGGAAGCCCGGCGGCATGCCGGGGAACGGAGGCCGGTCGGACTCCTCCGAGGCGGCCTTCTCCTGCTGCTCGCGCTCCCGGCGCTCGCGTTCGGAGCGCTCGGCCTCCTCGCGCTCGACGTCGGCGCCGAGCCCCTCGAGCCCCTTGACCACCTCTTCGAAGGGCACCGAGTTCGGGTCGTCCTCCGGGTCGGGGAAACTTTCCGGGTGGTCGTTCACGTTCGATACCTCGACTGGCTTAAGTTCCGGAGCCGTTGCACCGGCCCGCGGAAGGATCGGCGATCATGAGAGGCGGGAAACCTCCCTCTCCCACCGTAACTAACGGAGCGTGCTCTTGAGTTCCCCGGCAGACGACGGCAAGCGTACGGCCCGGCTCCGGCCGGCGGTCGGCGACACGCGGCCCGCCGACGAGGCCGCGAGACCGCTGACCGTGGCCGTCACCGGCGCGGCCGGACACGTCGGCGCGGCGGTGCTGCGGCACCTGGCGCGGCACGACGGCGTCGGCCGGAGCGTCGGGCTGGTCCCGCGCGGATCCAAGCACGAGGGTGAGGACTGGCCCGAGGGCGTGGACCGGCGCGCGGCGGATCTGCTCGATCCCTCGCTCGCCGAGCGGCTCGCCGACGTGGACGTGCTGGTGCACACCGACCTGGACGCCAGCCCGGACACCGATCCGGCCGAGCGGACCAGGCACAACGTGCGCGGCACCGAGACCGCGCTGACCGCGGCGGCCGCCGCGGGCGTGCACCGGGTGATCCTGCGCAGCAGCGCCATGGTCTACGGCGCCCTGCCGGACAACCCCGTGCCGATCCCCGACTCCGCGCCGCTGCGCGCGGTGCCGGACGGGTCGCTGATCGCCGACCTGCTGGAGATCGAGCGCCTCGGCCGCCGCGCGCCGCGCGCGCACCCCGGCCTGCACGTCACCGTGCTGCGCCCGGCGATCGTCACCGGCCCCGGCGTCGACACGGTCTTCACCCGGCACTTCGAGGCCCCGCGGCTGCTCGTGGTCAAGGACACCGAGCCCTGCTGGCAGTTCTGCCACCTCGAGGACCTGGCCGGCGCGCTCGCCTTCGCCGCGGTGCACGAGGAGCTCGAGGGCCCGTACAACGTCGCGAGCCCGGGCTGGCTCGGCCAGCAGATCGAGGAGAGCTCCGGGCTGCGGCGGATGGAGCTGCCCGCCGGCCTGGCCCTCGGCGCGGCCGAGCGGCTGCACCGGCTGCACCTGACGCCGGCGCCGGCGACCGACCTGCAGTACGTGATGCACCCGTGGGCAGTGTCCGCCGAGCGCCTCGAGGCCGCCGGGTACGTGCCGAAGTTCGGCAACGAGGAGGCCTTCCAGGCGCTGCTCGACGAGGTCGCGGGCCATCACGCCGCACTCGCCCGCCGCCTCGGCAAGAAGGACGCCGCCGCCTCGCTCGGCGCCGCCGGCGCCACCGTCGCCCTGGTCGGCACCGCCGCGCTGGTGCGCCGCGCCCGGAAGAAGCGCCGGACCTGACGGCGGACCCGACGCCGTGCACGCATGGTTACCCGGTCGGCGCGCGGATGCGCGATGATGGAGTGGTGACCAGCATCCACGTCGAGATCCGCACCGAACCGCTGTCCGTGGACGCGCTGCTGGCCTTGGCCGCCGATCCGACGGCCGGGGGCACCGCCGTGTTCGTCGGGACCGTCCGCGACCACACGCCCGAGGCCCCGGGCGCGGTCGTCACCGGCCTCGAGTACGAAGCGCACCCGGAGGCCCGCGGCCTGCTGCGCGAGGTGGCCGAGAAGGTGGCCGCCGACCACGCCGTGATAGCGCTGGCCGCCGAGCACCGCGTGGGCCCGCTGCAGGTCGGCGAGGCCGCCGTGGTCGTCGTCGCCTCCGCCGCGCACCGCGCCGAGGCCTTCGCCGCGTGCCGCGCGCTGATCGACACCCTCAAGGCCGAGGTGCCCATCTGGAAGCGCGAGGGCTTCGCCGACGGCACACACACCTGGGTGGGTGTCTGAGGCAGCACGCTTCCCACACTCGGGCCGGCATCTGAGTTACCGTCGGATATGTGCTTTCCATCCTGATCTGGTGGGCGGTCCCGGTGGCGGCGGCGACGGTGGCCGCGATCGTGATCGCGATCGTGCGCCGGGTCCGCGTGGCGCGCAGCGACGTGGAGACGCTCGACCACTACCGGCGCGCCCGTGAGGTGCTGGCCCGCGCCTCGGCCGACGGGGTCGCCGCGAGCCCGCGGCCGGAGGCTACGCGGCAGGAGTAATCCCGCCTGCCGCCGCTCATCCGCGTGCACTAAGGTCGGGCTATGCCTCGTCGACGCGCCGTCACCCTCGCGGTCTCCGGCACCCTGCTCGCCGGTTTCGCCGCGGGGGCGCTGTTCCAGCCCGTGCCCTACGCGGAGCTCACCCCGGGCCCGACCTTCAACGTGCTCGGCGCGCAGGACGGCACGCCGCTGATCACGATCACCGGCACCAAGACGTACCCGACGACCGGCGAGCTGCGGATGGTCACCGTCGGCGTCTCCGAGGAGAGCTACCAGATGCCGCTCGGCGAGGCCATGGCCGGCTGGCTGAGCACCGACACGGCGATCGTGCCCAAGGAGACCATCTACCCGGCGGGCCAGACCCAGCAGCAGTCCGACGCCCAGAACACGCAGGAGATGACCGACTCGCAGGACTCCGCGGTCACCGCCGCGCTGGCCGCGCTGGACATCAAGCCGACCGGCAGCGAGGTCGTGGTGGCCTCGGTCACCGACGGCGGGCCGGCGGCCGGCAAGCTGCAGGCGGGCGACGTCATCCACGAGGTGGACGGCACCGCGATCACCACCGGCGGGCAGACCGGTATGGACCAGGTCACCGCGGCCATCAAGAAGGTCACCCCGGGCGCGCAGGTCACCTTCGTGATCAGCCGCGACGGCAAGAAGCAGACGGTCACCACCAGCACCGAGAACAGCTCGGGCAAGGCCGAGGTCGGCATCTCCATCGAGAGCGAGAACGTCTTCCCGTTCTCGGTGAGTATCCAGCTCGACAACGTCGGCGGACCGAGCGCGGGCATGATGTTCGCGCTCGGCATCATCGACAAGCTGACCTCCACCAACCTGACCGGCGGCCGGATCGTCGCGGGCACCGGCACCATCGACGCGAACGGCAACGTCGGCGCGATCGGCGGCATCCAGATGAAGACCATCGGCGCGCGTGACGCCGGGGCCACCGTCTTCCTGGCCCCGGCGAGCAACTGCGCCGAGGCCAAGGCGAACCAGCCGGCCGGCCTGGAGCTGGTCAAGGTGAACACCCTCGACGACGCCGTCAACGCGCTCGCCGACATCCGCGAGGGCAAGACCCCGCCGCTCTGCTAGCCGGCCGGGGCGCCGGCGGTCGGCCGGTACCCGCTAGTCGTTCAGCGTGTCGGCGAGGGCGCGTACCAGGTTCGGCACCAGGTCCGCGCCGGAGAGCACCTCGTCGTCCTTGTCCTTCACCCGCAGCCGCAGCGCGCAGTCCCGGGCCCCGTCCCGCAGCACGCCGACCGCGATGCGCACCTCCTGCCGCTCCGGATGCGCGGCCACCCACGCGTCCGCGTCCTGCTCGTCCGCCGGGAGCTGGTCCTGCACGCTCGGCGGCAGCATCAGCCGCTCGATGACGAGGGCGGCGCCGTCCACCGTCTCCGGCCAGGCGATCCCGGCCAGCAGCTCGTCCAGCGGACGGTCGGCCGGCACGTCCTCCTGCTCGATCGACGTGTAGCCGCGCAGCGGCCCGATCTGCCCGCCGAACTCCACCGTCTCCGGCGCCAGCGCGGCCGCGAGCCGCGGCTCGGCGGCGATCAGCTGCGCGGTGTCGACCAGCGCGAACAGCCGCACGTTCTGGTCCCAGCCGTCCCTGGCGACGTGCTGCTCCAACTCGATGAGCGCCTGGGTCAGCGCCGGGTTCTTCGAAGGATCCATGCCGACCATTCTCGACCACCCGGATACCGATTTGCGCCGCCGGACGACTTCGACGTACAGTAGAGGAACGCCAACGCGGGGTGGAGCAGCTCGGTAGCTCGCTGGGCTCATAACCCAGAGGTCGCAGGTTCAAATCCTGTCCCCGCTACCAACAGATCCCGGCCAGTCTTCGACTGGCCGGGATTCTTGTCGTTGCAGGCAGTCTGCCTTTGCGCCGGACGGAGCCCGATGATCGTCTCCATCGCACCGCTGAAGGCCCGCGAAGGCCTCAGCCGCGCCGGGTCGGCCGACTACCACGAGAACCACCACGTCCCGCTCATCCTCAGCGTCGCGCCGGCGCTGGACTGCCATGTGCGCAGCTAACTGCCCTCGATCGATCGTGGACCAGGCCGTGGATCGTGCAGGAGCATGTCTCGGGTCCGGTGGAATAGCGTTGAGGCGGAAGATGTTCGGTCAGTTGTTGAATAGTCAACAAATCCGAGAGGGTGAGTGCCGTGCGGTCCGGGATCTTCACCGTCGGGGACGTCACGCCGGATCGGGCGGCGCCGGTTCGCGCACTACGGGCACGGGAGCGAGGCTCTGCGATCACATCGGTGATCACCAGCGCCAGCTGGTCGACGTCGACGTCGGCGGTCTGCCGCTGAAGAGCGTGCTTGAGCAGATCGACCTGCTCGGCGAGAAGGTCGTGCCGGTGCTGCGCGAGGAGTTCGCCAAGAGCCGCCCCGCCACGGTGCCCGATGCCCCGACGCACGCGTCGCTGCTCGCCACCCGAAACCCATGACTCTGAAGGGAGCCCCAGATGGTCGACGACAACTTCAACTTCAACGACTACGCGCCGAACGGAGAGCCGGCCGCCGACCGCTGGGCCAGTGCCCTGCACCTGTTCGACGACGGAGCCGGCACCGCGCAGTACGAGGAGAGCGCGCTCGAGCGGTGGGAGCGGGCGCAGCTGCTCTTCGAGGCCAAGGACTACACCAAGGCAGCGCGCCTGCTCGCCGACGTGGTCGACGAGGTGCCCGAGCTGACCGCGCCGCGCCTGCTGCTGGCGCGCTCGTACTACCACTCCGCACAGCTCAACAGGGCGGAGGAGCAGCTGCGCGTGGTCGTCGAGCGCGACCCGGTCGAGCACTACGCGCACCTGATGCTCGGTCGCACACTCGAGCGCCTGGGCCGGCGTGACGAGGCTGCCGTCTGGCTCCGGCTGGCCGGCGCGTTCTCCGGCGACCTCCCGGAGGATCGCGCTCTGCGCGCGTGAGCCGGCCGATACCCGGTCGAAATACCAAGAGGCCCTTCCGACCAGCTGGTCGGAAGGGCCTCTATCGCGTAGCGGGGACAGGATTTGAACCTGCGACCTCTGGGTTATGAGCCCAGCGAGCTACCGAGCTGCTCCACCCCGCGATGTGGTGTGCGTCCAGTATGCACGAGCGGCGGCCTGATGGCGAATCACTTGCGAACGCCCGGTGGCAGGTCCGCCGGCCCCGTCGGCCCCGCCGGACGGGGTGTCAGGGGGTTGGTACCTCGATTTGACTCGTCCTGCGCGGTTGCCTAATGTTCTCCGAGTCGCCACGACGGGCCTCTGGTCCGCGAGGCGGTAGACGGTCTCGAACCTGTCGGGTCGGACCGGGCGGTGGAAAAAGCCCCCGGGAAACCTGATAGAGTAGAGAACACCGCGAGGGAAACAAAAAGAAGTACCGAGCGCGTGACTGTTTCTTGAGAACTCAATAGCGTGTCATAATGAATCGTTGATGCCAATTGTTTTACTTTGGCTAGTTTGTCCCGACCCCCGTCGGGATGTGAATTAGCCAGGTTTTGAATTCTTTTTTGGAGAGTTTGATCCTGGCTCAGGACGAACGCTGGCGGCGTGCTTAACA
>Ga0310811_10005212_pt1 | contig 16418 bp, 22 predicted proteins | sample YCmetagenome_FD_207642 | JGI IMG/M metagenome (GOLD analysis project Ga0310811, IMG submission 207642) | Soil microbial communities from experimental microcosm in Duke University, North Carolina, United States - YC | ecosystem: Engineered > Artificial ecosystem > Soil microcosm > Unclassified ...
GGCTCAGCTCTTCGGCGTCGGCACCCAGATTCAGTGGTAAACTAGATAGAATGGTGCAGGGCAGTTCGCCGTCTTGCACCATTCTATAGCATTTGAGTCAGCTTAAAGATGCACAGCCTCTACCGCGTCGACAAGGTCAAGCGATCGGCTCGAGCTGGGTCAGCGATGACATGATAGCTGGAAAGCCAAGGCCTTTGTCAGCTGAGATTGCCAGAATGGACCTAGGGCAAATCTGCACCAGGATCCGAAGAGCACGATTCTGCGGGACTTTTCAAGGTGATTTGGCCCGACTCAACATAGCGAAGGAAAGAGGTGGCGCTGCCTTTGCAAGCTGCTCAAGGCAAAGAGGACGCGAGCCGCTGCCTGTGGTTCCAGGAATGGTCCGCAGACGCTACGGTTGCCGCCACTAGTTGCGATGTACGAGAGCGCCACTAGATCTGAGGCTGTAAGGATCGGTGGCGTGTCGGGACACATCGATCGCGACTATGGTAGAGAGTTTTGACCGACATGGGCCTGCTAGGCCGATCGACTGGAAGGCCCTTGAGAAACCATCGTTGGTCATCGACCAAAACCGAGATGTCATGGTTGTGATCATAAGAGAGAAGCAACCAGACACTTGGCATTCGCGGTGTCGTGCGTTGCGGGACCTTCGAGTGCTGCCGATGGCTGTTCGAGAAGTGCCGGACGGACGCCTCGAAGCAGACGCTGAGCCGCAAATTGCTCGCCCTGAGATACCGAGCATTCTCGATGCGGCCCTGCCATCGGGCTCAGAAGCTGGAAAAGAACGATGCCTTTAAAAACGGCTCCGCTGCAGAGATAGACGAGATCGCTACGTACCTCCCGTTCGGCTACCCGATTGAAATCAGGCGATGAAGTGCATAGAACAAAACAGAATTGGCTGCCCGAGGGCTCGACGCGCCTCACGACCGAGGGTATTCGACTTACATCTTTGGGCGCAATCTGCCTAAGGAGGGCAAGCCGGCGGGGTTTATCCGTGCCTCATGCAACAGAACGCCGTTGAATCTTCATCTTGCGGAAATCATACTGCTGTTGCCTCTGGCATCCAGACGGCATTGCTGGTGGATCAGGTTTGATAGTACACGACGCACAAGCTGTATCGTCTCGGCATCTGTCGACCGCGCGTGGACGCGCCGTGTTGTGCTGTCGCATGAGCCGTATTTCTATTCTCGCTGGTGCGGGCTAGTCGGGGCGACGGGGCAAATCGGAGGCCGCGATGTGTCAACTCTCGCAGCCATTGACGACGTCTCGCCAAGAGGTAAAGCGCTCTCGCCTTTCTCTATCGGCTATTGATTCAGACCAATTGTGGCTTTGGATGAAGCGCGAGCTCCTCTTTTGCAAACCCACTACGCCTATGCAATCCGTGACTCGAGGGTTTTCACACGTTATCTGACGCAGCGGCGAGTCCGATTTCGATAATATAGCGCACCGTCTCAGATCGTGTCATTTCCTTATGAGCGGCTAAGGTGTCGATCCGTTCTATGATCTGAGCTTGAATACGAATACGGATTTCTTCACCGGCAACACGCTTCAGCTTGCGCTGATGGACCAATTCCATATTGACCATTGTTGCATCCCATTTTCTTCTCTAGTTATGAATTATCCAACATACGTCACTAGGAAAGTCCAGTTACGGTGTGTATCATCACAACGCTGCCTTGCAGAATGTTTCCGTAGCCCGTTGTTTTTCAACAGAGCGAGGCTTATGCGACAAATTGGGCAAGATTAGAAAGTAACGCAACCGGCCGACCGAGACCGGAGAGTCAATCGCTTCGCCGCGAGGGGAGTTGCCGGGTTGTTGAAGATGAATTGAATATGGGTGCGACTTCCGAAGATGGTCGATCAACCGGTAAGAGCAGACCCAGTAGCCTGTTGCCAGACCTGAAAGCCACCGGTGGACAGATTGGGATCACTACGACATTCTCGCCAAGCGCAGCGCTCGTCTAGCGGGCAATTAAGTGCCGGTCCTTGGAACTTGATATTTGCTGGGGGATCGTCATCCGTGTTTTGAATTATTTAAAAAGGTGTTTGGACGGTCTGGGCTGGTGCATCCTAGCTAATGCTGTCAGGCAAAACCGTTTGGTTGTCCGGCAGTGTCACCGCTTGATTGAGGAATGTTTGAGGGCCCGCGCATAAGCCAGATCCCGCTTGTCGCGGGTGGGATCCAGGGGAACCATGGAGGCAATGAACTGGGTGCGGATTTCGATCGTCAGTTTGTCGATGGTGATCAAGGACGCTTCTTCTGTAGCAGGCGAGAACTGTTCATGATTTGACGTGCAGTTGTCCAATGTTCGGACAATTGGCCCCGGTGAGTGCGGCGGCCTTTGCACCGTGACGAGGCGCAATCGGGACCTGCTTCTGGCTAAGGAAGCCGCAGACGGCGTCGGCGATCAATCCCGAAGCGGTCTTCGATCATCCAGTCCGCAGCGTCTCCCGCAAAAAATGCTGAAGCCGTGCAGCTCGGTGAGAGGCGATGCCTCGGAGTAACTGCGGGAGCGCCATGACGCCAGCGATTTTGCCCAGGTCTCCGCGCCCACAACGTGAGCCTCCGCGTGCTGCTGTCTTGGCACATACCCACCGCTCTATCGGCAAATCGGGCGTGGCATCGTTGAGCGCATGATGCGCGACGGCTGGGGCGCCAAGGTTGTGGACCGTCTCAGCGTCGACCTGCGCGCCGAGCTCCCGGATTCACGCGGATTTTCCTCCGCCTATCTAAGCCATATGCAGGCCTTCGCCGAGGCTTGGCCCGAGCCTGCAATTTGCCAACGGGTCGTTGGCGAAAGCCCATGCGCCGCAAGGTCAGGCGCTGACGAATTTTCACCGGACGCTACCGCGCGAAACCTCTGACCTCGCGCAATAGCTCCTCAAGGTCCCATACCACTTCGATTTTGCGAACCTGAGCCAGCCCTTGCTGGAGCGCGACGTCGAACGTTGCATGATCGCACCGGTGGAGGATCGTAACCGATGCGAGCGCACCACCTGGACTCCTGGCGTATCCAAGCCGAGTCTGCGTGATCTGAGGATGGCGGGGTCGGTCGATGGATAATGCCACTGCTAGTGCCACGCATCAGCACAGGCATGATAGCGATGGGTATCGCCGGATCGAGCTGATCACGGGCTCTGTCCGGCGGCGCCGGTGGACGGCGGAGGAGAAGGCGACGATCATCGCCGAGAGCCTGCAGTCCAAAGTGAATATATCAGAGCTGGCGCGGCGGCGGGGCGTCAACCGGGGGTTGCTACAGACTTGGCGGCGTGAGGCGATGCGTGGTGCGGGCGGGGACGCCATGCCCTTTGTGCCGCTTCGCGTTGCGGAGCAGTCGCCACCGTCATTGCTCGATGAGGCCGTTCCCATTCCGTCCCGGGCTCCTGTGACGGCGGGGTGTACGAGGGGCCACGGGACTATTGAGATTGATGGGGCTGGTCTACGGATCCGCATTTCCGGCCCACTCGATGTGAGCGCGCTCCACGCGGTCCTGGCGCATGTCCGGCGTCGTCCATGATCCTGGGTGTGCCCTCGCGTCCGGGCTTGCGGATCGTCGTGGCGTCCAAGCCGGTCGATTTTCGCAAAGGCATGGATTCCCTCGCAGCACTGGTAGCCCAGGCGCTGTCGCTTGACCCATTTGCCGGGGACATCTTCATCTTCCGATTGCGGCGGATGGATCGACTGAAGGCCCTCATATGGGACGGTTCAGGGCTTTGTCTCGTCTCCAAGTGTCTTGAGAACGGCGTGTTTGCCTGGCTACCGGTTCGCGATGGCGCAGTGACGCTAACGGCTGCGCAATTGCGTCCATTGTTCACCGGCATGCAATGGGCAAACATGGCCGGAGCAGCGCAAGAGGCGGCAGTTTCGAGTGGACAAAACGGCTGCTAGGCTGCCGATTATCTGGTGATCTTCCGGTAGCTTTGGTACACTGTTGGCATGGTCGCCGATGCTGATTCCGTTCCGCGCGAGCCCGAGATCCTGATTGGGATGATCGTTGAGTTGCGCGACGAGGCCATGGAAGGCGTCGCGGTCGCCCGCGGCTGCCACTGCGGTTTGATGAGGCAGACGCGGCGAGGGGCCCGTGCTGGGCGGGGAACGATGACGCTGGATCAGTTGAACAGCTGGCTCAGGACACTCGAACCTCCCGCGCAAGTCGATGGCATGTCGATGCTGGATGGCTATCTGACCGCGATCATCGTCGGACCGTGTTCGATCCCACCGGACGAATGGTTCATCGATCTTCTCGACGAGCACGGACGTATTGCCATGGCCGCGGGCAAGGCACTCGTCGCGATCAAGGCGATCGCCGGCGGTTCAACACGATTAGTGAGGGGCTCTCGATCGCGCCTGAAAAAGACGCTCCGATCTTTGAGCGGACGGCCGACGGGATGGTGCTGCCTCAGCCCTGGTGCATGGGGTTCCTGACCGGCATGCGTCTGCGACAGCAGAAGTGGAACCCGCTCCTCGCCCTCGACCGCATGGATCACGGCCTCATGCTGCCGATCCTGCTCTATTGCACCGGTCCTCTCGGACGCCCAATGCTTGGAACGCCTCGCGAGGGGCCAGAGACCCAGGAATTCTTGCGCGCCAGGTAACACGTCGTCAATCCAGCAATCCCGGATTACTGGATGCCGCAGCAGGTAATCGCCGCCAAAAATCAATCCTAGATTCCGTGGTTCGCTCGCATCGGTTACGAAGGATCTACTGCTCGAGCTAGGAAAAGGGGTTCTCCTTCACCGGCAGCCAGCATCACCTCGAGGTAGGGGGGAGCATTTCTACGTCGATCTCCTGTCCCACCACCGCAAGCTGCGCTGCCTGACCGCCGTTGATTTCAAGACGGGGCCGTTCCATCCAGAGCATGCTGGCAAGACGAATCTCTATCTGGCGGCCCTGGACGATCTCGAGCGTGAGCCCGGCGACAATTTCAGCCTCGGGCTGATCCTGTGCCGCGACCGTAACCGGCTGATCGTCGACTACGCATTGCGCGGCGTCCATACGCCGATCTGCGTGTCGCTCTACGAGACTATGCTGCCCGAAGCGCTACCGGCAGAGTTGGCTGCAGCCTTGCCGTCGTCGGGTGATTTGGAATCCGGACTCCTGACCTACCAGACGATGACGATGGCGCCGCGTGACTCGATTGGCATGCCCATGATCCGGCTGCCCACGACACTTGGGGGGCGATCGTCGAGCCCCGTCCGCTCGGCCTCTTGACAACTGCGCCGGCGACTATCGCCAGGCTTGACCAAGCGCTGGCCGGCCATCCGCTCACCCAGGCTTTCCTCTACACGTTTTGCCTTGGGTCCGTCTGCCGGCAGGCCGCCGTCGCCGGACAACTCATCGATCCTGGCATCGCACGGCAACCCTCGAAGGTCTTCGGCGCGCACGGATCCCTATCTGCGCACCATCGGCCGCGCCGACATCCTGGACCGCGCGAAGACTGCCCTCACGCTCCCTAAATGGAGAAGCGCTTCCTCTCGGTCCCCACGCAATTGGCGACTCACGAAGCGCGTCAAGGTCGCGGCAAACTCAGGAGCTTCAGGAGCTCATGCGTGCAGCTAGCCCGGCTGCTGACCGAGCAGCGACCACTGGCTAGGCTCCGCGGCCGCGGCCTCAATCCCCGGCGAAAGCTGCTTCTGGCTGGCCACCCGACAGCGGAACGACAATGACTGCAGCGGCTTTGGCAGGGGAACTCAAGCTTCCCCTTCTCGGGGTCCTCTACGACGGTCTCATCGGCAAGTTGATCAGAAAGGGTTGCTCAATATGTTCAGGCCCGGAAGTTAAGGCTCTCATTCGCCGAACTGGCCAGACCGACGTAAGCGGCGTCTTCCTGACTATGGGATGCTCGAAGACTATCATGCAGATGTAGCGGCAGGCCGACCACCCCGATCCCCCGATTACCCTCCGAGTCAGGCGGGAACTGACCAGCTGCTCTTCAAACCTGACTAAGGATGGTCATATTCAAACATTGGCTACAGAGAAGTCTACTGGCTGATAGAACGGACAACAGATCAAACTCTGGCTGACTCCCCAGCCAACATCATTTTCGGATCATCGAATATTCTTACCGCCAGACTTGTGGGCACGCGGGCTGATGTTTGTATGGATGTTGCGCCGGACTACCATTCAGGTTGGGTCTATCATGGACTCGTTGTTGGACCGGCGATCGAGGCGTCGCTCCTACTTCGCCACCTTGTGAACAATCGCATTCTAAGCCAGCGCTGTCTCGCTAGGATGCTCCGGGCGATGCCTCTTCCTCGGTTCTACTTCGAACTGCACCCCGATCCGGCATACGGGGTGGGACTCATGCGGACGGCGACCGCGCCTCTTTCTCATCCGATCGGACACAACGGAGGGGGCCTAGCAGTCGGATCACGGTCTATGCACAAGGCGCGAAGGCATCCGCAGTATGGGCCGCTAGCTCCTCCCGTGTCGATCCTGAGAGAGAAGTTTTTCGGAGCCTGCAGGACGCCGCCGGTTAACGATCTCGCTGGGACAGACTGGCTAGAGGCGATCCACGCTCTCCAGGCAGTCTACAAGACGAGCGAGGCATGTCAGCGCTTCGAGCCGCTCAAGACCGCCGCTTCCGTCCAACCGAGTGCCGCGAACTCGACTGCAAAGGAGCTTCGTTGGCCAAGAAGAACTCGCCGAGTTGAGATGGACGGACCGACGTACCGCTCAATATCGCATGCGCTTGCACACGATGGCGAATCTGATGCTGGAAAAGATGAAGCAATAGCCGGTCAGCTCCTTCATACTGAATCCGGCTGCCGCGATGAATGGGCATAAGCCCTCTAAGCGCCGTCTCATCAATCCTATTAGCGACGGGGAGTAGACGTCGATCAACCGCACTCTGTCTTGCCTGAAGTGATGCATCCGCCGGCCTAACGCTTGAAGGCGGTTCTCCCGAGGAACTCACTCAATCTTTGGGATCTAGAATTATAGAACAGCTCCGAGGGCGGCCCCTGCTCCTCGATCTGGCCCTGGTTCATGAACACGATTCGGCTCGACACATCATGTGCGAATCGCATCTCATGCGTGACCAGAACCATCGTCATCCCGCTCTCGGCCAAATTTCGGATGGTGTTCAGCACCTCAGCGACAAGCTCTGGATCCAGGGCCGAGGTGACTTCGTCGAAGAGCATCAGCTTAGGGTTCATCGCGATGGCGCGCGCGATGGCGACCCGCTGTTGCTGGCCGCCTGAAAGCTGGCTTGGATGATGATGCTTCCGCTCCAGCAGGCCCACACGATCCAGCCACTTCTCAGCGAGCACCTCGGCCTCTTCGCGGGAAAGGTTGAGCACTTTCATCGGGCCGAGCATGACATTGCGGAGCGCCGTCATGTGAGGGAAGAGATTGAAGCTTTGGAAGGCCATCCCAGTCATGGCGCGATGCTTTGCAACGACAGCTTCGCGCTCGCGGATGCGGCGGCCGTCGCGCATGCGATAACCGATAGCCTTCCCATCGATCAGGATCTCGCCTTGCTCAAACTCCTCCAGCAAATTTATGCATCGCAGCAGAGTAGTCTTGCCGGATCCACTTGAACCAATGATCGATACGACCTCGCCTGGCGCGACATCAAGATCGATACCTTTGAGCACTTCCAGCTGACCGAAGCGCTTGTGCAAGTTTTTGATCTGGAGAACTGAGCTCATGGCACGGTGCCTTGTGCTGCGGAAACGCGCATGTCGATATACCGGCCCGCGCGCTCGATCGCGAAATCGATGAGGAAGTAGAGGATTGCTATCATCAGATAGAAGGGGAGGCTGAGGAAGGTGCGGCCGATTATCTGCTGGGTCGTGAGAATGAGTTCGGGCACCCCGATGATCGACAGCAATGTCGTCGCCTTAGCGATCTCGACTGCCGCATTGGTCCAGGTCGGAATTGCTTGCCGGATGGCCTGGGGCATAAGAACGTAGACGAAGGTCTTGCGGAACGTGAGCCCAATAGACTTCGCCGCTTCCATCTGACCTTTCGGGATAGATTGAAGAGCACCGCGAATGACTTCACCCACATGCGATCCACAGAACAGGGTCAGTGCTATTATTCCAGCCTCAAGGGCGTTGAGGTTTATGTGCGCCACCGATGGGATATAGAAGGAGGCGAGGATGAGGACCAGGACTGGCGTGCCGCGCAGAATGTCTACATAGACCCTAGCGATGAAGCGAACGGGCCAGGCCCCGTAAGTCAGCGCGACGCCCACCGAGATTCCCAATATCGTGCCTGCTACGATGGCCGTGAAGGAAACCAGGATCGTCAGCCCTAGCCCAAACAGGATGTCAAAACGCGCGAGCCAAATCTCGAGCAAAACATGCGCTAAGTTCATAGATGATTATATCCTGGCATAACGCCTCTCGACCAAGCGCAGGACGAGAGCGATCAGGTAACAGGTCGCGATGTAGAGCACCGCAGCAGTGGACCAGGCCTCAACCACTCTAAATGTTTCCGTGTTGATCTTCGTGGCATAGTACGTCAGCTCGGGTACCGCGATCACGGAGGCAATCGACGTGTCCTTGAACAAGGAGATGAAGTTGTTTCCGAGCGAGGGCAGCGCGTTCCGCAACATAATAGGAAAAATAAGATGGCGCTTGATCTGTAGAGGTCGCAGCCCGATTGCCATACCCGCTTCGACCACCCCCTTGGGGACGGCGAGCAACCCGCCTCGAAAGACTTCGGTCAGGTAAGCACCCGCATAGAGCGAGAGCGAAATGACAAAACTCGTGATCTTGTCGAGCCGAAAGAGCCTGCTGACATCGGGTAGTGCAAAATACACCAGAAGCACGATTACCAGGATCGGCAAATTCCGAACAAGCGTGACGTAGCCGAGGGCAATGCGTCTTAGCGCTCCGCTCTTCGACACACTAGCGAATGCAGCGACGAGGCCGATTATGCATCCGATACCCAGCGATATGAACGCCAGGTAGAGATCGAGGGCCAACCCCCACCAAAGCTCCGGCATATTCTGCCAGATGACCGCGAAGTTGAGATGATAGGCCATCGCCGCTGCACTCTCTTACGCTAAGCTAGTTACCGATACTCCTGAGGGAAGCCGATCTGCGGCGGGGCCGGCGTCGTCCCGAACCAATGCTTGAAGGCAGCTGCATATTCTTGGAAATCGACGCCAGTCATGGCCGTCAGGAGGGCCGTGTTCACATAGTTTAGCCAAACTTGGTCACCCTGGCGCACAGCACAAGCGTAGCTCTGCGGGTCCCAGTAGTAGCCAGAATCCAGATACTGCGAAGGGTTCTGCTTCAGAATCCAGCGCACCGACGAGGCATCAGTCGCTGCCGCGTCTGCGCGGCCCGAGTTGAGGGCCTGATACATCAGATTGGGGCTGGAATACTGGTCAACTTGCGCCTTCGGAAGCGCTTCGTGAACCATCTGGTCTGCATAGACGTTCTGAAGAACCGCAATGGTAACACTGCTTCCGGCCTTCTTGAGCGCTCCGTAATCCGCGTAGGAGCCGCCCTTCCTGATGAGAAGGCCAACACCTTCGCGATAGTAGGGCACTGTGAACGCGACCTGCTGAGCGCGACCGGCGGTCACCGTCAGGAACTGACAGGTGATGTCGACCTTGTCGGTCACTAGGTTCGGAATACGGGAGTCATCCGACTGCGAGACAAATTTGACTTTGTTCGGATCGTTGAAGAGACCCTTCGCCAGGATTCTGGCGATGTCGATATCGAAGCCGACGAGCTTCCCTTGGTCGTCTTTGAAATGCCAGGGAGGATTTGAGTCACCCGTTCCGACGATCAGTTCCCCGCGGCTGAGAACTTTCTGAAGCGTACTCTGTGTATCGGCAGCAAAAGACTTGGTCGCCATTCCGGCGAGTGCCAATCCCGCCGCCGCCACGAAAGCCATCATCCTCTTCATGCTTACCCCCCCGCGCTGAGACCCCGATATTGTCCAATATATTGGACTGCTGTACGACCTGTTGGTCAGCGGAACCTTAGTCGGCTATTTGTTCGGCTGCAAGGTGATATACAGTAGAAACGGCTGTGAGCGGGATGTGGTTGGAGTGAGGATGCATTCACTGGAGGAAGACAGCTGATGGACGATTTCGCTAGTATGGAACCGTCGCCCGCCTCAGCCCCGGCGACCCAGCGTGTTAGGGGGATCGACAGGGTCATCGCTATTTTCCAATGTCTGCATGAGTATCGGAAGCCGCAGCGGGTTTCGACCATCGCGAAGGCAATCGAGGCTCCCCGGTCGACGACCTATGACGTCATCAATCGGCTTTTGGAAGCGGGGATCCTCGAGACCCGCGAAGGTGGCACGATCTTCTTTGGACCGGCTATGCACTTCTACGGGACTGATTACATCAGCAGCAACGACTGGATGCGTGTCGCTGATCAAGAAGTTAAAAGTTTGGCTGAAAAGTGGGGGGAGACCGCACAATTTTGCGCACTGGATGGCAACAAGTACGTCATCCAGCTGACCGCACTTGGCAATCGTACATTCAAGATCAGCTCCGACATAGGTGTGCGTGTGAACATTCCTTGGACCGCATCGGGGCGCCTTCTTCTCGCGAGCATGGCGCCAGAGGAGATCTTGCAGTTTGTTCCGCCAGAGGATTTTCGCCTAGCCAATGGGAGAATGCTTGATCGACAAAAATTTTTAAAGGAGGTCGAAATCGCCAGTCGACAAGGCTACTGCATTACGCAGGGCCTCATAGACCATTTCTCGATGTGCATGGCTGCTCCGGTGAAGCGTAAAGATGGCCGAGTGGTGGCGACGGTTTGTTTCGTGGTAACTAAAGACACAAGCCCAGAACGCCGTGACGCACTTTTGACTGCGCTGTTGGAGTGCGGTACACGCCTTTCCCGGAGCATTTTTTGAGAAGCTGGTCTATGTCGAACCGTGGCTGGCTTTGACGCGATTCCATTTCAGGTGCGCTCTTCGGCGAGCCTGCGGTGATGCTTCAACAGAAGTCTGGAAACTCTGCTGTGGGGCGCCGCCTGTTTGACCTCCTCCGACTACTTGTCTCAATCCCCGGAACCCCAAAGACAAAGCCTCTCTATAGTGTCTCGTGACCTTTACATAAGGAGATGCTTGCGACGACGCCACCCAGCGCAGAGTTTTGCCGCGTCTTGGTATGGAAGCTGCTTCCGGCCCGAGCCGGGCGTTTACTGGTCGATCCATCGACCCCGAAAGCCGGCATTTAGCATGATGCGAAATTCAGAGACTCTGCAAACCCTTGCCGTGTGCAGGATACCAACCGGTGAATTTAACTGCGCCGACAAGCGCCAAGATGATGGCGATGACTCCGATGCGATGCGGTAGGTCCGGGACATAGAGCCACGCCAGCTCGGCTGTCACCATAACAAAGAAATCAAGCGCCCATACTGCCGTGATGACGTAGTTGGTGCGGGCGAAGTCGGAGCTGCTCCAGAACTCAGGCGCGACCTCCTCGCGGGCATATTGCAAGGTGAAGGGGCGTCCCACTGCCATCGTGATGAGGACGATGAGAAACAGGCCGATATCCACGCATAGTCTAACGCCGATGACCGACCAGGTTAGCTCTGCCAAGGCCGCGTAGAGCGCCAGACCTCCGAGTAGCGATGCCGTACCGCTCTCAAGGATTTTGGGTGCCCGCCCAGGGGTGATCCAATCGCGCACGAGCAAGGCCACTGAGATGACGAGGGCCGCAAAAAGACCCTGTGTAGGCCCGACGAGTCTATCGATGAAAGCAAAGGCAATGAACGGCGCGAACGCCATCAGGATTCCCATTGCACTATTCCCCCACCTTGAAGCTATTGCGGGAAATGCTCGACGTGTATCTCGGCCGTGCGGCCGAAATATATGGCGCGACGCCCGCTGAAAGAGACGATGTAACCCGCACACCCCGCGTCCATCACCTTTCGGCAAAAACCTTCATAGGTGTAGCCCTGCACAAGCTGCTGCGCTTCGCGGATCGCTGCTTGGATGGCGGCAGTGTTGAAGGTTTCGGCGACGGGCACATCTATTCGGTGTGTCGCCAGCTCAATGCTGTCGCCGTCCGGCCGGTAGTAGATGGCTTTGGCGCGCCGGTAGTCGATGGAATAGCTTTCAAAGCCCTCCTGCATCAACGTGCCCACGATTTGCGGAAAGGTCATCGTGTTATCTTCCGCGCCGCGCAGGCATTTGTCAGCGACTTGTTTGAAGCGCGTATCCATTTTCTGACCCTTCCGTGGTTATTCCATCGGTGTGGTTGTGATGTCCAACCGGACGACTGCTTCCTTCAAAATTCGCCTTAGCGTAGCGCGATCTTCGCTGCTGAGATGGGCGAAGCATTCGGCTTCGTTCTCCTCGGCCAGTGCAGCGAGATCAGGCACCATGCGTGCCCCTTGTGGAGTAAGCCGCAGAGATTGTGCCCGCCCGTCAGTGGAGCTGGCTTGCCGCGCAACCAGTGACTTCGCGACGAGACGATCCGCCAGCTTGGAGATTGCGCCGCGCGTCATGCCCATCTCATCGGCCAGCTGACTCGGTGCGACGGGCTGCGTGCTGTAAAGCACGCGCATCATGGCCCATTCGGCCACAGTCACGTCTCTTGCCGCCACCCTCCGAGCAAAGGCATGGGACACATGGTTGGAGACCTGACGCAGCCAGTAGCCAAGGTGCGCGGTGAGTTCGGGAACATCAGCAGTCATGGAAATCCATCCGGTTGCCTAGGAAGCTACCTGATGATAGATTCCTAGGCCACTATATTTTGGGTGGGTGCGCGGTTATCTGATCCAGAATACTGGTGGGAATGGCTGGTAGCCGCTTACTCGTCCGCGAGCGGGCAGTGGGCTCATCCCAAAAGCAGGCGGTCGACGCACCTCCCCAGATGCTAAACGAGTGAGACATGACCAAAAATTCTGGCGCATCCAACGCGATAGGAAGCCGACCTGGCAAAGAGGCAAGCCCAGCCTTCTGTCTTCGATCCATCCATGCCGATCCATGAGCGCAATACCTCAGGCGCGCTTCCGCAGCTCGTCGAACCGCGTCGGCAGGCCGAGCATCTTCAGTCGCAGGAAGTCGAGTGCACGGTCAGGCACCAAGCGCGGCAGTAACGTGAGCATATGTGCGTCCTTGCCTGTCGGATAACGCGCCTGCGGGCGCGGCGTGGTCAGTGCGAGGAGGGTGGTGCGCGCCACGATGTCGGGATCGCTGCCATCGGCTTCGCGCGCGCTAGCACGCGCGCTGAAGCGGCGGAACAGGGCTGCATAACGGGCGCGGCCGGCTTCCGGCCAGCGCTCGATCGCCTGCTCTACGCCGCCGAGGGTCTTCTCCACGGCCGGCGTCTTGATCGAGCCGGGCTGGATGATCACAACATGAATTCCGAGCGGACGCAGCTCCATGCGCAGCGCGTCGCTGAAAGATTCGAAGGCTGCCTTCGATCCGCACAGTACGCCCCCGAAGGGGATGGTGATATGGGCACCGACGGAGCCGAGATTGACGATGCGGCCTGCACCCCGTGGCAGCAGCGGCAGGAACGCCTGGATCACCGCGAGCTGTCCGAAGAGATTGACCTCGAAGGCGGCGCGCACGGTGGCGAGGGGAGCTATCTCCATCGGCACGGAGGTGCCGCTGCCCGCGTTGTTGACCAGCCCATCCAGCTGGCCATTGGTCTCAGCGGCGATGAATGAACGGCAGGCGTCGATCGTATCCTGTCGGGTGACATCGAGAATGACGGGCGTGAGCAGATCCGAGGGCGCCGCAGCTTGCAGCGCCACGCTGTCTTCCTGCCTTCGGCATGCGGCGAACACGCGCATGCCGGATGCGGCGAGGCGCAATGCCGTTGCTCGGCCGATGCCGCTCGACGCACCGGTGACCAGCACCTGCTTTTGGCCGTTGAACAAGGTTTCCGCCTTTACTGCCGGATTCGTTTCTCTTACGCTATTCTCTTGCGAAGACCTGTCGCCGGCAATACCTGCATTTGGGAAACGAGCGGCGAGGGTCGTCGCCGCGACGAGAAAAGTCTGTTTTCTACCTCACCACGACACTTACGACCCGCTGCTCGATCCCAAAAGCCGACATTGACAGCATTTTCCACCCAGCACGGGACCACTCCACGGACCAAGCGCGCGCCACGCGCCACGCGCCACGCTGCGGATAGGACCGATGTCAGCGGTGAATAGTGGAAATCGGGTCCCGTCGCGCTGTGATCGCCCAGTCAACTTGTTAACAAGGGTCTCAAAGGCGTTGTGATCGATGTCGATTGGATCGTCATAGTCCGTGAGCACTGCGTCAAACTCTTCCGGACTCAGGCGTAAGGGTGGGAGCGGGGGATACGGATGTTCCAGCTGATGAGCATGCCTACTTCATTTTGTTTTCCATTTTCAACTCATAGCTGGGGGGTTGAAACACGTCCTCAGCGCCCCACGGATAAGCATTGAAACTGCAAGCTTCTCGAATTCAGTCATACGGCTCGGCAGTTCCTCGGTCCGAAGCGCGCGTGCCGCACGAAGATAGGCTAGCCGTCCCTCGATGCGATAAAACGGCCGCTCGTAGGCCGTGATCAACTCGGGAGTGACCCTTTCCTGATGCACCTTGCCCTTGCTAAAGCCCTTGGTCAGGCCCTTCCGCAGATCGAAATCCTCGGCACCAACAATACTGTCCCAGACCGGTCCCTTAAGGTGGGCGATGCCTGGTTCAGGGAAAGAGTCGTACGCGATACTGTCGAGAAGCACGAGGCACGGCGCGGCTTGGGGATCGTTGGCACAGATCAGCTGCCCCACAGGTGCCGATGTCGTGACCGACGACGGCACCTCCGTTCCACGCAAGCTCGCTTCGAGCCGCAGCCACCCGTTGGGCCCGACTGGCGGCCCAAAGATCGATGCTGGAAGGCCTGTCGGAATCCCTCTACCAGGGCAGGTCAACCGCTATGACCTGCACACCTTCATGGACCAATAGCGGGATGATATTGGGCCCAAGGTAGCTCGAGGTTGAAATCCCATGGTGGAGGACGACCGACGGTCCGCTGCCGCGACGATGATAAGCTATCCGCGGCCGGTCGATTTGGGCAAACTGCGGGTTGTTCAGCTTAATGCCCACGTTTCTCCCTTGTGCTGATGCCGGAACGTGTCGCCTTACATCGCTCTAACCTCCTTCTAGGCTCGCTACTACCTAAGAGGGGGAACACCTTCGAAGAGCGGGCCAAGACCTTCTGCGATCGTAAGATGCGCGATGACGGCGTCCCGGAGTTTGGGATAGGACAAGTCAGCAAGCATAGCAGTCTGCATCGCCGCCATGACCTCTCCGGCCTCGGAACCGATCATGGTGAAGCCCAGAATCCGGTCATCCGTCTCGCCAACGAGCACCTTCATGAAGCCGTCCGCTTCATCGGTCGCAAAGGTCCGCAGAACTCTCCGCATCGGCAGCTTCGCGACGCGGAAAGGAATGCCTTGGCGTTGGGCCTCGCTCTCGGAGAGGCCGACGCGGGAGAGTGGCGGATCGGTGAACATGACATAGGGGACAAGGCGGTCGCGCGTGCTGCGGGTTCCGCCCATCATATTGTCCCGTACAATCCGAAAGTCATCGACGGAGACATGAGTAAACTGCGGACTGCCGGCGCATTCGCCAATCGCCCAAACGTCGGGAGCCGTGGTATGCAGCCTGTCATCGACCTTAATAAAACCGCGACTCGTGAGTGCGATTCCGGCCCTGTCGAGGTTCAGATTCGCCGTATTGGCAATGCGTCCAACCGCTACCAGGAGGTGACTGCCCCGAATAGTCCGCTCGCCGGCGACCGTTTCAACTTTCACGGAAACGGATTGACCGTTCGCCCCTTCCACCCGCAAGGGTCGCGCCCCAGTGATGATGTCGATGCCTTCACCGACCAGAAGCTTGCCAATCTCCTCGGCGACGTCGACGTCCTCGCGTCCCATGATCTGCGAACCAGGTTCGAGGATCGTAACCTGCCCACCGAAGCGCCTGTAAGCTTGTGCCATCTCGACACCAATATAACCTCCGCCAAGGATGATCAGGTGCGGAGGGACTTCGTCGAGCTCCAGCGCTTCGATATGGGTGAACGGTCGCGCCTCCCGCAGGCCGGGAATATCCGGCATGGCGGCATGCGAGCCGACATTGACGACAACCTCTTTGCCGACAAGCGCCCGTGTGCCGCCGTCGTTCAAGGCAACCTCGATTGCCTTTGGGCCCGCGAAGCGGCCTGTGCCCATGATGAGTTCGGCACCTGTCTGCTTGTAGAGGTTGAGATGCAATTCGATCTCGATGTCGATCATAGCTTGCTTCCGGCGCCGTACCTGCGCCATGTCAATCCTGAATCCGTCGACCACTGTGCCGAAGTGGGCCGCGTTGCGGACGACATGGGCAACACGCGCCCCCCATATTTCGTTCTTCGAGGGCAGGCAGGCTACGGCCGGGCAGGCACCGCCAACCCATTGGCGCTCCACGACGGCAACTTTTTTGCCGGATCGAGCGAGATGCCAGGCGA
>Ga0310811_10005213_pt1 | contig 16418 bp, 13 predicted proteins | sample YCmetagenome_FD_207642 | JGI IMG/M metagenome (GOLD analysis project Ga0310811, IMG submission 207642) | Soil microbial communities from experimental microcosm in Duke University, North Carolina, United States - YC | ecosystem: Engineered > Artificial ecosystem > Soil microcosm > Unclassified ...
GGCCATGCTCTGGGGCGCCATCGTCCAGGTGGTCACCGGCCTGGGGCTCGCCGCCCCGCTGCGTGGCGGCGGCGAGCACGAACCGCCCACCGCGAAGCTCGCCGTGAAGCTCGTGATCGGGCTCATGATCTTCGCCATGGCCTTTTTCTCGCGCAAGCGCGATGAGGTCAACCGCGGTCATTTCCTGGCATTGGTCGGGTTAACGATCGCTAACGCCGCGGTTGCCGTGTTTTGGCGGTAACTGGGGTGTTACAAGATCGATCCCACGAGGCGAGAGGGACCCACGACTGGTCACGGCCCTATAACGCACTCCTCCCAACCGTGCAGCGAAGGCGGGAACTGCACCACCGAGGGCGTACGCTCCCGCGGTGGGTTCACCGCGTTGGGGCGGTGCATTGTGAAGGGAGACCGTCTTGCGCCGAGTGCGTGGGATGAAGGTTCTCGCGGCCGCCGCGGTGGCGTTTGTCGCGTTGGGTACGGTCGCCGCTTGCGGTGACGACAAGGGCAGCACGGGCAGTGACAACGGCAGTGCGGCGCCCGCCAAGAAGAACGTCAAGGTCGGCCTCGCCTTCGACATCGGCGGCCGGGGCGACAAGTCCTTCAACGACTCCGCCGCCGCTGGCCTGGACCGGGTCAAGAGCGACCTCAACCTCGAGGTCAAGGACCTGGCCGCGGTCGCCGGCGAGAGCGAGAACGACAAGTACTCGCGGCTGAAGCTGCTGTGCACCAGCGGCTACAACCCGGTCATCGCCGTGGGCTTCGTCTACGACGGCGCCGACGCCAAGAACGGCCCGCTCGCGCGCGCCGCCAAGGACTGCCCGAACACCAAGTTCGCGATCGTCGACGGCGGCACCACGGCCGACAACGTGGCCGACCTGACCTTCGCCGAGGAGCAGGGCTCCTACCTGGTCGGCGTCGCGGCCGCCCTCAAGTCGAAGAAGGGCACCGTCGGCTTCATCGGCGGCTGCCAGGTCGACCTGATCAAGAAGTTCGAGGCCGGCTTCACCGCGGGCGCCAAGGCCACCAAGGCCGACATCAAGGTGCTGACCAACTACCTGTCGACCCCGGCCGAGGCCTGCAAGGGCTTCAACGACCCGGCCGGCGGTAAGACGGCGGCCAGCGGCATGTACGACCAGGGCGCGGACATCGTCTACGCGGCGGCCGGCGGCTCCGGCACCGGCGTCTTCGAGGCCGCGAAGGACAAGAAGGCCCTGGCCATCGGCGTCGACTCGGACCAGTACAACACCGTCACCGACGCGTCGCTCAAGCCGGTCATCATGACCTCGATGCTCAAGCGCGTCGACAACGCGGTGTTCAACTTCGTCAAGGACTTCGCCGCGGGCAACTTCAAGGCCGGCGCCACCATCTTCGACCTCAAGGTCGACGGCGTGGGCTACGCCACCTCCGGTGGCCAGGTCGACGACATCAAGGACAAGCTCGACGCGGCCAAGGCCGACATCGTGTCGGGTAAGGTCACCGTACCTACCAAGTAAGTATCGGATGACTTCAGGCGGGGGGATCGCGATCCGGTCCCCCCGCCATCATCTGTTAGAGGAGCCTGGATGACCGCGGATCCGCCCGCCGTCGCACTGAAGGGGATCACCAAGAGGTTCCCCGGCGTCGTGGCCAACTCCGACGTCAACCTCACTGTCCGCAAGGGCACGATCCACGCGATCGTCGGTGAGAACGGCGCCGGCAAGTCGACCCTGATGAAGATCCTGTACGGCATGCAGCCCCCGGACGAGGGCGAGATCGTCATCGACGGGCGGCCCGTGCGCTTCTCCTCGCCGCAGGGCGCGATCGAGGCCGGCATCGGCATGGTGCACCAGCACTTCATGCTCGCCGACAACTTCACGGTCACCGAGAACGTGGTCCTCGGCGCCGAGAAGCTGCACGGCATCGGTGCAGGTGCAAAAGCCAAGATCAGAGAGATTTCGCAGCGGTACGGCCTGGGCGTGCGCCCCGACGAGCTGGTGGAGAACCTCGGCGTCGGCGACCGCCAGCGCGTGGAGATCCTCAAGGTGCTCTACCGCGGCGCCCGGATCCTCATCCTGGACGAGCCGACCGCGGTGCTCGTGCCGCAGGAGGTCGACGAGCTCTTCGGCAACCTGCGCGAGCTCATCCGCGAGGGCCTGACCGTCCTGTTCATCTCGCACAAGCTCGACGAGGTGCGCGGGGTGGCCGACGACATCACGGTCATCCGCCGCGGCACCACCGTCGCCTCGGTCAAGCCGTCCGACGTGACCGCCCGCCAGCTGGCGACGCTCATGGTCGGCAGCGAGCTGCCCAGCCCGGAGGCGCGCGAGTCGACCGTCACCGACGAGCCCGCCCTGGTCGTCTCGGGGCTGACGGTCCTCGGCGCGGAGGGCCGCCCGGTCGTGGACAACGCGACCTTCACCATCCACCGCGGCGAGGTCGTCGGCATCGCCGGCGTCGAGGGCAACGGCCAGGCCGAGCTCGCCGAGGCCATCCTCGGCGTGCGCCCGGCGACCGGCACGATCCTGCTCGGCGGCGACGACGTCTCCGCCTGGTCGACCCGCCGCCGGCGCGAGGCCGGCATCGGCTACGTGCCGGAGGACCGCCACCGCCAGGGCCTACTGCTGGACGCGCCGCTGTGGGAGAACCGGATTCTCGGGCACCAGACCGAGCGGCCCAACGCCCGCGGCTTCCTCATCGACGTCGGCGGGGCCCGCCGCGACACCCAGCGCATCGTCGAGCAGTACGACGTGCGCACACCCAGCATCGACGTGGCCGCCGTGGCGCTGTCCGGCGGCAACCAGCAGAAGCTGATCGTCGGGCGCGAGATGAGCCACGAGCCCAAGGTGCTCATCGCCGCGCACCCGACCCGCGGCGTCGACGTCGGCGCGCAGGCCGCCATCTGGGACCACATCCGCAGCGCCCGCATCGCGGGCATGGGCGTGCTGCTGATCTCGGCCGACCTCGACGAGCTGATCGGCCTGTCCGACTCCCTCAAGGTGATCTACGGCGGCCGGCTGGTCGCCGACGCCGACCCGGCGACGGTCACGCCCGAGCAGCTCGGCGTCGCCATGACCGGCGCCTCCATCGATGACTCGACCGAGGAGGCGACCGAGTGACTTCGGCCACCACCACCGCACCGCCGCCGTTCTGGCGGCGCATCGACCCGGCCAAGCTGGTGCCGCAGCTCCTGGCGCCCGTCGCCGCGCTGCTGCTGGCCGCCGCGATCTCCTCCGTCGCGCTGCTCATCAGCGACAAGGACCCGGTGCAGGCCTTCACCGACATGTACCACTTCGGCATCACGCCGGACTCGCAGGTGGAGATCCTCAACAAGGCGAGCGAGTACTACATCGCCGCCGTCGCGGTCGCCATCGGCTTCAAGATGGGCCTGTTCAACATCGGCGTCGAGGGCCAGTCCAAGATCGCCGCGTTCATGGCCGGCGCGCTGGCCAGCGCCTCGTTCATGAGCTGGATGCCCGGCCCGCTGCGCATCGTGCTCATCATCGTCGTGGCGATGCTCGTCGGCGCGGCCTGGGCCTCGATCGCCGCGCTGCTCAAGACCCAGCGCGGGGTCAGCGAGGTCATCTCCACGCTGATGCTCAACGCCATCGGCGCCCTGGTCGTGACCTGGCTGCTCAACGACCACTGGGGCGTGCAGGAGCCGGGCGCGCAGATCAAGACCACCGGCATCCTGCCGTCGAACTCCTGGATGCCCGGCCTGCCGATCATCTCCGGCACCGACCAGAAGGTCCTGGGCTTCCTGGCCATCTCGGTCGTCCTGGGCATCGTGTACTGGTTCACGATCAACCGCACCCGCTTCGGCTTCGACCTGCGGGCCACCGGCTACAACCCGTTCGCGGCCAGTGCCAGCGGTGTCAACGCCAAGAAGATGATCATCACCGCGATGGTCATCTCGGGCGCGATCGCCGGCCTGGTCAACCTGCCCCGGATGCTCGGTGAGAGCCATACGTACACCGAGGGCTTCGGCGGCATCGGCTTCACCGGCATCGCCGTGGCGCTGCTGGGCCGCAACCACCCGGTCGGCATGGCGCTCGGCGCGATCCTCTGGGGCTTCCTGGCCCGCTCCCAGCTGATCCTCGACCTCGACGGCATCCCGAAGGAGATCGTCCTGATCATGCAGGGCGTCGCCGTGCTGTCCGTGGTCATCGCCTACGAGCTGGCCGCGCGCATCGGCCGCCGCGCGCAGCAGCAACGCGTCGGCGCGGCCACCGCGGCACCGGCCGCCGCGGCACCGCTGGCCACGGCCACTGAGGAGTCCAAGTGAGCACCGACGCCATGCTCTCGACCGCCGCGTCGGAAACGCCCAAGGCGCCCAAGCGGCGCCGCCTGGGCACCGCGCGGATCCTGCTGATCATCTCAGGCGTGCTCATCGGCCTGTCGCTGGTGCACCTGCTCACCGGCGCCGACGACGTCACCTCGCAGGGCGCCATCCAGGCCGCATTGCAGGCGGCCATCCCGCTGGGCCTCGCCGGCCTCGGCGGGCTGTGGGCCGAGCGGGCCGGCGTGGTCAACATCGGCCTCGAGGGGCAGATGATCCTGGGCACCTGGTTCGGCGCCTGGGGCAGCATCGAGTACGGCCCGTGGGCCGGCCTCGCGCTGGGCATCCTCGGCGGCGCGCTCGGCGGGCTCATCCACGCCCTGGCCACCGTGACCTTCGGCGTGGACCACATCATCTCCGGCGTGGCGATGACGATCCTGGCGCCCGGCGTTGCGCGGTACCTCTCCTCCCTGGCGTGGAACGGCACACCGACCCAGTCGCCGACCGTCAAGCCGCTGCCGCGGGTCTCCGTGCCGGGCGTGGACAACCTCGCCTCCCTGGAGAACCACCACTGGTTCCTGATCAGCGACCTGGCCGGCATCCTGCGCGGCCTGCTGGTCGACGTGTCGGTGGTGACGATCCTGGCGGTGCTGCTGATCCCGCTGACCTGGCTGCTGCTGTGGCGCACCTCGTTCGGCCTGCGCGTGCGGTCGGTCGGCGAGGACCCGCAGGCGGCGGAGAGCCTCGGCATCAACGTGTACCGGTACAAGTACTACGGTGTCGTGATCTCCGGCGCGATGGCCGGCCTCGGCGGCCTGTTCCTGTCGACGGTCAGCTCGGTGATCTACCGGGAGGGCCAGACCGGCGGCCGCGGCTACATCGGCCTCGCCGCGATGATCTTCGGCAACTGGCGCCCGGGCGGCCTGGCGCTGGGCGCCTCGCTGTTCGGCTACACCGACGCCCTGCAGCTGCGCCGCGGCTCCGAGTCGGTGCACGCGCTGCTCATCCTGGTCGGCGCGCTGCTGCTGGCGCTGGCGGTGTGGGAGACGATCCGGCGCAACCGCGTGGTCGCGATCGCCTCGGCGGTGCTGGGCGTCCTGTCGTACGTCATCTTCTTCGCGGTCGACAAGATCCCCACGGCGCTGGTGCAGGCCGCGCCGTACATCACGGTGCTGGTGGTGCTCGCCCTGGCCGCGCAGCGGCTGCGCCCGCCCGCGGCCGACGGCAAGCCCTATCGCCGTGGAGGCTGAGCCCGGGAGGGTAAGAGCCGGAGAGGGCAGACTGGAACGGTGAACATCGAATGGGCCGCGCTGCGAAGCGCGGCCATCACCGCCATGGAACGGGCCTACGCCCCCTACTCGAAGTTCCCGGTCGGCGCGGCGGCGCTCGTCGACGACGGCCGGGTCGTGGTCGGCTGCAATGTCGAGAACGCCTCTTACGGGCTCGGCCTGTGCGCCGAGTGCGGCCTGGTCTCCAACCTGCAGGTCACCGGCGGGGGCCGGCTGGTGGCGCTGGCCTGCGTGGACGCCGACGGCCGCCCGCTCATGCCGTGCGGGCGCTGCCGGCAGCTGCTGTGGGAGCACGGCGGCGCGGCGCTGCTCATCGACCACGCGAGCGGCCCGGTGCCGATGTCGGCGCTGCTGCCGCACGCCTTCGACGAGGGCGACCTCGACCGCATCGCCGCCGAGCGCGGCGAGCGGGACCGCCGCCCCGCCGTCCCGGCCGCGCTCGCGCTCAAGGTCGGCAGCGGCACGGTGTTCGTGCACCCGGACATCGCCGACGGCCGGCAGGTCTGGACGTCGTACTGGGAGCGCTCCTCCGGCACCGGCGACGACGAGCCGGCGGGCATCCTGGAGGAGGGACCCACCTTCGCCACCACCGCCGAGGCGGTCGAATGGGGCCGCATCCGCACACCGCGGGTCGTGGTCGTCGACGCGCAGGGCACCGCGAGCTGGGCCGGGGACACCCCGCGCCCGGCCGGCATCGAACGAGACTGGAGCACCCGATGAGCTTCGCGGCCGTGGACGTCATCCGCGCCAAGCGCGACAGGGGCGTGCTGAGCGACGAGCAGATCGACTGGGTCGTCGCCGCGTACACCCGCGGCGAGGTCGCCGACGAGCAGATGTCGGCGCTGGCGATGGCGATCCTGCTCAACGGCATGACGCCGGGCGAGATCGCCCGCTGGACCGCGGCGATGATCGCCTCGGGGGAGCGGCTGGACCTGTCCAAGGTCGGGCGCCCGACGGTGGACAAGCACTCGACCGGCGGCGTCGGCGACAAGATCACGCTGCCGCTGACGCCGCTCGTGGCCGCGTGCGGTGCCGCGGTACCGCAGCTGTCCGGCCGCGGCCTCGGCCACACCGGCGGCACGCTGGACAAGCTGGAGGCGGTGCGCGGCTTCGGCACGCACCTGTCCAACGAGGAGTTCGTCGAGCAGCTGCGCACCGTCGGCGCGGCCATCTGCGCCGCCGGCGAGGGCCTGGCGCCGGCCGACCGCAAGCTCTACGCCCTGCGCGACGTCACCGGCACCGTCGAGGCCATCCCGCTGATCGCCAGCTCCATCATGAGCAAGAAGATCGCCGAGGGCACCTCCGCGCTCGTGCTCGACGTCAAGTTCGGCTCCGGCGCCTTCATGCGCCAGGTCGCCGACGCCCGCGAGCTGGCCCGCACCATGGTCGAGCTCGGCAAGGCGCACGGCGTCACCACGGTCGCCCTGCTCACCGACATGGAGGTCCCGCTGGGCCGGGCCGTCGGGCACTCGATCGAGGTCGAGGAGTCTCTGGAGGTCCTCGCCGGCGGCGGGCCGCAGGACGTCGTCGCGCTCACCCTCGCCCTGGCCCGGGAAATGCTCGACGCCGTCGGCCTCGGCGACGCCGACCCGCAGGACGCGATCGCCGACGGCCGGGCCATGGACTCCTGGCGGGCGCTGGTGCGCGCGCAGGGCGGCGACCCGGACGCGCCCCTGCCCGTCGCCAACGAGGTCGAGACCATCGTCGCGGAAGCGGACGGCTTCGTGTCCTCCATGGACGCCTACGCCGTCGGCGTGGCCGCCTGGCGCCTCGGCGCGGGCCGCGCGCGCAAGGAGGACCCGGTGAGCGCGTCGGCCGGCATCATGCTGCACCGCAAGCCGGGCGAGGCGGTCAAGGCCGGCGACGTGCTCATGGAGCTGCGCGCCGAGGACGCCGCGAAGCTGCCCGCCGCCCTGGAGGTGGCCCGCGGCGCGGTCACCGTCGCCGAGACGCCGCCGCCCAAGCGACCCTTGATCCTCGACCGGATCTCCTGATGTACGGCCACTGCAGGCGGTTGGCTATTGTGCGCGGGTGACCGTCACGGCGCCGGATCCGCAGCGGGTGCGGGAGGCGAGCATCGAGCAGCTGCACCGCCTGCGGCTGCCACTACCCCCGCCGGACTTCCCGCTGGTCTGGGAGCCCGGTGACCAGGTCGAGCTGCGCCCCGGCGGCGAGATCGAGGCCCGTGCCGCGTGCCTGAACGTGGTGCTGGCCCGCGCGCACGGCATGCCGCCGGAGCTCGCCGTGCAGTGGCTCGCCGAGGCGCGGCTCGTCGATCGGCTTACCCCGCCGGAGTGGCAGTTCGTCGCCGACGGCGTCGGCGACGAGCGCTCCTTCGCGCTGCACGTGGAGGCGCTGTTCGCCCTGTCCTGGCTGCTCGGCATCGCCATGGACCTCGACCCGCTGCTGCGCTGCGCCGCGGAGGGCCTGATGGAGCGCCTGCCCAACCTGGCACAGGGCGAGAGCTTCGACGCCTGGCGCCGCCGTACGCTGGCCGCGCCGCGCTCCGCGGTCGCCGCCGCGCAGCAGCTGGACCTGTATTACTGCCTGGACCGCTCGATCCTGGAGGCCGAGCGCGCCGGCCTGCCGCTTCCGGGCCAGGCCGACTCGAACACGACGGGCCAGCGCCGCTGGGCCCTGGAGTGGGCGGTGGTCTTCGCCGGCCCGTACCACGGCGCCGCGCCCGGCTGGGAGCAGGTGGACCTCTCGACGTAGCCGGGCCCGGATAAGCACGTAGCCGGGCCCGGATAAGTCAGGATGCTGGCGCATCCCGACTTATCCGATTTATACATTTGAGCGGGGCAATTGCCACACCGTCAGGTCCACGTCCAGGGTCGCGGCGATCGGCTCCGGCATCGCGTCGAGCGCCTTGGCGATGGCGGCCGGATCGGTGTGCCACGCGCTCGGGCCCATGCCGACGAGTGCGTGCGCGTCGGCGCGCGTCAGGGCGAGGGCGGTGCGTACGCGGCGGGCCGCAGCGAGTACCAAGGCCGGCTCCAGGCTTTTGTGCAGACGCTCCCGTTTGGCCGGATCCACCCGGATCAGGCCCAGGGCGTCGACCAGCTCGGCCAGGTGGCCCTCGCCGGGCGTGGCGACGATCAGGCGGCCGTCGGGGCGCAGCACGCGGGCGAACTCCGGACCCGATCGCGGTGCGAAGACATCCAGGATCGCGGCGGCGGCGCCGTCGGCGATCGGCAGGCCCTGCCAGATGTCGGCCCGGACCGCGCCGATGCGCTCGTCGGCCCGGGCCGCGCGGCGCAGCGCGGCCTTCGAGGTGTCGATGGCGATCCCGACATTTCCGTTCCGGCGGACATATCGCGCCAGATAGTGCGCCGTGCCGGCGCCGACCTCCACCACGAGCCCCGGCCCGGCCGCCTCCTCGGCGATCGCCGCGGCCAGGGGCTCGAAATGACCGGCCGCGAGCAGCGACTCGCGGGCCGCCACCATCTCCGGCGTGTCGCCGGTGTGTGCGGCGCGGCCGGCGGTCAGGTCCACGTAACCCTGCCGGGCGATGTCGAACGAGTGCCCCCGCGCGCAGCGCAGCGCCCGCTCGGCGGGCGACAGCGACTCGCGGCATACCGGACAGCGCAGATGTGTGATGACGGACGGGTGCACAGCACTAGTGTCGGTGCATGGCTGTACCTACGTACGACGAGATCCGTCGAGCGCCTAAGGCCCTGCTGCACGATCACCTGGACGGGGGGCTGCGGCCCGCCACGATCCTCGACCTCGCCGCCGGGATCGGCCACGAGCTGCCGGCGGCCACGCCGGAGGGTCTCGGCGAGTGGTTCGTCGCCGCGGCCGACTCGGGGTCGCTGGAGCGGTACCTCACCACCTTCGCCCACACCGTCGCCGTCATGCAGACCGCGGACGCGCTGCACCGCGTCGCCCGTGAGTGCGCGCTCGACCTGGCGAGGGACGGGGTGGTGTACGCCGAGGTGCGTTTCGCCCCCGAGCAGCACCTGGAGCGGGGCCTGACCCTGCCCGAGGTGGTCGAGGCGGTGCTGGACGGCTTCCGGGCCGGTTCGGCCGAGGCGGCCGAGCAGGGCACCCCGATCCGGGTCGGCACGCTGCTGACCGCGATGCGCCATGCGGCGCGCTCGATGGAGATCGCTGAGCTTTCCATCCGGTACCGCGACGCCGGCGTCGTCGGCTTCGACATCGCCGGAGCGGAGGCCGGATACCCGCCCACGAGGCACCTGGACGCGTTCGAATACCTCCAGCGCGAGAACTCACATTTCACCATCCACGCCGGTGAGGCGTTCGGCCTCCCGTCGATCTGGCAGGCGCTGCAGTGGTGCGGCGCGGACCGGCTCGGACACGGTGTGCGCATCGTCGACGACATCGGGCCCGACAATGCACTCGGCCGGCTCGCCGCGTACGTGCGGGACAAGCGCATCCCGTTGGAGCTCTGCCCGTCGTCCAACGTGCAGACCGGCGCCGCCGCCTCGATCCGGGAGCACCCGATCGGGCTGCTGCGTGACCTGCGGTTCCGGGTCACGGTGAACACCGACAACCGGCTGATGAGCGGCACGAGCATGAGCCGCGAGATGGCCCTGCTGGTGGAGGCGTTCGGGTACGGATGGTCGGAGCTGCAGTGGTTCACGGTGAACGCGATGAAGAGTGCCTTCATTCCGTTCGACGAGCGCCTCGCGTTGATCAACGACGTCATCAAGCCGGCCTACGCGAAGTTGACCTGATGTCCGGGTTTGTCACCCGTGATCATCTGGGTGTATCGGGTAAACCGCCCAGCGTAGGCGGATGATCGTCATAAATCAGTTCTATTTGGACATTTTTGTTGTACATGCACATAAGGCGCAGCAGGATACCTGGGCTTTCTTCTTGGCACGGGACATGGTGGAATCTCGGAGGTCTGGCCCAGTAGGGTCGGCCGGTCGCGGGTGCCTGCTGTTCCACAAGGCGCCGGTTCGGAGGGCGGTGAAGTGAGCAAACGGCCATCGACGCGGGAGCCGGTCTCGTCGCGTCTGCGTTTCCCGATCGGCCGGCTCCGAGACCTGCCGATCTGGTCGAAGCTCGGCCTGATCATGATCGTTCCCATCATCGCCACGATCGTGGTCGGCACGAACGGTCTGGTCGGCAACATCGGCGAGGCGAACGACGCCGACCGGGCGCGCACCCTCTCCGGGTTGTCGGCGCAGGCGTCGGCGCTGGTCCACGAGCTGCAGAGCGAGCGCGCCAACGCGGCGCTGCTGCTCGGCGTGATCAACGACCAGGCCGCCAGCGTCGAGGCCAAGAGCGTCTTCGAGCGGCAGACCCAGAAGACCGACGACGCCGCCAAGCAGTACCGGCTCACCCGGTCCGGCCTGGCCGACCCGCCGGAGGACTTCCGGGCGCAGCTCGCCTCGATCGACACGCAGCTCGGCGACCTCTCGGGCATGCGCAAGCAGATCTCCGACGGCGGCAAGGACGTCCTGGCCAGCACCGTGGTGGGTCGCTACCGCACGCTGATCGACGACCTGCTCGGCATCCGCGACAGCGCGGCCGAGCTGTCGAACAACCCGTCGCTCGGCGCCGACATGCGCGCCGCGGCCGCGATCTCCGAGATGAAGGAGCAGGTCTCGCTCGAGCGCGAGGTCGTGCTCCGGGCGCTCACCTCCCACCAGTTCACGCCGCAGCTGCGCAAGGAGTTCCAGTCCGCCGTCACCGGGCGCGACCAGGCCGAGGAGCAGTTCCGCGTCAACTCCCAGCCGTGGCACCGCGACCTGTACGACAAGAAGATCTCCGGCTCCGACCTGCGCGAGGCCCAGAAGTTCGAGGGCATGCTGTCCCCGCTGACCACCGAGGACCTGCCACCGGGCATCTTCAAGCCGGCGGACTGGGACAACGCCATGGTCAACCGGGCCAACCTGCTGCGCGGCATCGAGATCGAGTTCGACGAGCACAACACCGAGGACGCCACCGCGCACCGCAACGACCTGCAGCGCCAGGTGCTCGTCACCGCCGGCGTCCTGCTCGGCATGCTGCTGCTCGCGATCCTCTTCGCCTGGATCGTGGCCCGGTCGATGGCCCGCTCGCTGCGCGAGCTGCGCCACGGCGCGCTGACGGTCGCGCAGTTCGGCCTGCCACAGGCGGTGCAGCGCCTGCGTGACCCGTCACTGGCCACGCAGATGTCGCCGCACCAGGTCGCCCTGCAGATCGCCGAGCCGCTGCCCATCCGCAGCCGCGACGAGTTCGGGCAGGTGGCCGAGGCGTTCAACGCCGTCCACCTCGAGGCCGTGCGCACCGCGGCCGAGCAGGCCGCACTGCGAGCCAGCGTCGCGACGATGTTCGTCAACCTCGCCCGCCGCTCCCAGATCCTGGTCGACCGGCTCATCGGTCACCTGGACCGGCTGGAGCGCGGCGAGGAGGACCCGGACCGCCTGGCCGAGCTGTTCCAGCTCGACCACCTGGCCACCCGGATGCGCCGAAACGACGAGAACCTCCTGGTCCTCGCGGGCGCCGACTCCACGCGCATCCAGCGCGAGCCGGCACCGCTGATGGACGTGCTGCGCGCCGCGCAGTCCGAGGTGGAGCACTACACGCGCATCGAGTTCGGCATGATCGACCGGGACATCGAGATCGCGGCGCACGCGGTCAACGACATGGTCCACCTGGTCGCCGAGCTCCTCGACAACGCGACGGCGTTCTCGCCGCCGGACTCGGCCGTCATCGTGGAGGCCCGCCGCGTCGGCGACCGCTCGGTGCTGCTGGTCGAGGACCACGGCATCGGCGTCTCGCCCGAGCAGCTGTCCGAGCTCAACGAGCGCCTCGCCAACCCGCCGATGGTCGACGTGGCCGTCTCCCGGATGATGGGCCTTGTCGTGGTCGCCCGCCTGGCGGCCCGCCATGGCGTCAAGGTCGAGCTGCGGGCGGCCCGCGAGCGCGGCACCGTCGCCGATGTGACGATGCCGGCCGGCGTGCTGGTCCCGCGGGCGCTGTCCGGGCGGGCGACCGCCGGGATGCCGACCGCCGGCATGCCCGCCGTCGGCCCGAACGACGTCGTGCAGGCCCGGCCGATCCCGGCCGCCCCGGCGCCGCGTTCCCCGCTGGCCTCGCCGCTGGCGCTGGAGAGCGGCCCGACCCCGGGCGGTCTCGGCGGCGGCGACCTCAGCGGCGCCGGTCGTGGGCCGGGCGGAGGTGGCGGTCCTCGCTTCGGCACCCTCACCAGCAGCGGCCTGTTCGGCGGCGGCAGCAACAGCAACACCGGCGAGCGCCCGACCGTCAACGGCTTCGCCAACGGCGCCCCGCCGCGCCCGGCACCGCCCGCGCCGCCGTCGCGCCCCACCCTGCCGCCCAGCGGCGGCGGGTTCGAGCGCGGCGACAGCTTCGCGGGCCAGGGCGGCTACGGCGATCGCGGCGGCAACGGCTTCGGCGACCAGAGCGGCTACGACCGCGGCGGCAGTGGCTACGACCGCGGCGGTAGTGGCTACGACCAGAGCGGCTACGACCGGGGCGGCAACGGCTTCGGTCGCGGCGGCAACGGCGCCGGCCCCGGCGCGGACCGCGGCACGCCTCCCGGGCGCAACCTCCCGGCCTGGTCGGACCTCACCGGCGTCGGCAACGACCCGCTCCCGCCGAGCCGCTCGGACCGGGACCGGCTGGACCGCCCCGGCGACCTCGGCTCGCTGCCGCAGCGGCGCGCGAACGAGGCCTGGCCGGCCGACGACGCCGAGGGCGAAGAGGTCAGCGGCCCGATCCCGCGGCAGCGTCCGGGCTTCCCGAGCCCCTACGACGACGCCCAGGCTGGCCCGTCGGCGCCGCCCGCGGCCCCGCCGCTGTCCCAGTGGCCCCCGGCCGAGCCCGAGCGGCCGCGCCCCGCGCCGCAGCCGGATGCATACGCGCCCGTCGACATGACGGCGGAGATCCCGCGGGTCCGCCTGGACTGGGATCCGGCGCCGAACGAGAGTGATTCGCACGACTCTCGCCAGCGCTTCGTGGACGAGACGATGGAGCTGCCGATCTTCCGGGAGCTCGAGTCGGCCTGGTTCACGACGACGCGGCAGCCCCTGGAGGACCCCGCGCCGGCGGCTCCCGCACCTGCTCAGCCTTCGTCCAGCCAACGGCCGGTCGAGGTGACGTACAGCGAAGCGCCGTCCCCATACGTGCCCCCGCAGCGATTTGAAACCCGTAGTCCGGGTGAAGCTTCGCGAGGTTCGGCCGACCGGGCGTCGAGTGGTTCGGCAGTAAACTGGCACACTGCGGCAGACGAAGGATGGCAAGCGGCAGCGGCAATCGCCGAAGCGCAGGAATTCTCGACGACCGACATGGGTTTGCCCAAGCGCGTGCCGATGTCGCAGTTGGTTCCAGGCGGAGTTGAAAAGAACACCGCCGTTGCGCACAAGCGGACGCCGGAGTCCGTGCGCGGTCTGTTGTCGGCGTATCACCGAGGCGTTCAGCGCGGCCGCACGCGGTCCGACGACTCGAAAACCCCGGAGCCGACTTCGGCCGGGCCTCAAAACTCGCAGGTTGGCAAGGAGCAAGAGGCATGACATCTACGCAGGATCTCGGTTGGTTGCTCGCCAACTTCGCGGACCGAGTGCCGGGGGTCGCTCACGCGGTCGCCGTCTCGGCGGACGGTCTGCTGTTGGCTGCTTCTCGCGACCTGCCCCGCGACCGCGGCGATCAGCTCGCGGCGATCGCCTCCGGTCTGGTCAGCCTGACCCAGGGCGCGTCGCGTTGCTTCGAGGGCGGTGCGGTGCTGCAGACTGTCGTCGAAATGGACAACGGCTTCCTGTTCCTCATGTCGATCTCCGACGGTTCGTCGTTCGCGGTCCTCGCGGCCCGCGCCTGCGACGTCGGTCAGGTCGGCTACGAGATGGCGCTGCTGGTCGACCGGGTCGGTGACGCTCTCACGCCGCCGCCACGGCCTACCGCTTCGATGCTCGGCTGAAGCTGAACTTGGTGACAGAGCAATATCCATTAGCTGTATCAAACTCATTGGCTGCTTACGAGGCCCGACGAGTGAGGAGGTGAACGGCGAACATGGCCGAACGCGATGAGCCAACGGGCGCGTTGGTAAGGCCGTACGCCGTCACCCGAGGTCGCACCCGGCCCAAGCTGGAGATTGCGATCGAGGCGCTGGTCGAGACCACCGTGCGTGGCCGGGCGGCCAATACCCGGCCGGGCGGTGCTCACGGCCAGGAGCAGCAATACATTTCCACGCTTTGCGACGGGCGCCTGCAGTCCCTCGCCGAGATCGCGGCCCGCATGCAGCTCCCGCTGGGTGTCGCCCGCGTCATCGTGGCGGACATGGCTGCCGACGGACTGGTCGCGGTGTACGAGCCGACCTCGCTCGACGAAAACGAGTCGGTGGGCACAGAACTGCTTGAGAGGGTGCTGAGTGGACTTCGGAGGCTCTGACGTGGCACACCGCCCAGGGCGGGTCACGTCAGCGAAGATCGTCATCGCCGGAGGTTTCGGCGTGGGCAAGACCACACTGGTCGGCTCGGTATCGGAGATCACGCCGCTGACCACCGAGGCCATCATGACCTCCGCCGGTGTCGGTGTGGATGACACCCGCAATGTGCCCGGCAAGACGACGACCACGGTCGCGATGGACTTCGGTCGTATCTCGATCGACCGGGACCTGATCCTGTACCTGTTCGGCACCCCGGGCCAGACCCGTTTCTGGTTCATGTGGGACGAGCTGGTGCGCGGGGCCATCGGGGCGGTCGTGATGGTGGACACTCGGCGTCTCGCCGACTGTTTCGCCGCTATCGACTTCTTCGAGCACCGCCGGCTGCCGTACCTGGTGGCCATCAACTGCTTCGACGGCGTGCAGTACCACAACGCCGACGACGTGCGCGAGGCGCTCGCGATCTCGAGCGACGTGCCCGTCGTGTCGTGTGACGCGCGTACCCGCGAGTCGACCAAGAACGTACTCATCTCGCTCGTCGAGTACGTCCTGTCGATGCGCCGGACCCGCGCGACCGCGCCCGCGTAAGCAGTCACCGCGCACACAACTGCACAACAGCACGGCACCCCTCAGCCGCAGCCGCGCACCGAGTAGCCCTTCTGGGTCGCCCGGTGCGTGTTTGCGTTGTAGGACCTTCACGCAGCGTGTGCATCCAGTCCCTCTGCGGGATTCGCGCTTCGATCCTGTGGGTTTCGCGCTTTCGATCCGATATGTCCGCCACTTCGTGACGGACATATCGGATTTTTCGGTTATGCGCGCTTCAATGGCTGGTGTGGTCGCCGCGCTTCGCGCGAGCCACTCCTCAGCGGGCCTGAGATGGGGCCCAGATGGGCTCTCAGAGGCCCGTAGGGCCGCTCCCCTGCCCGAGGGCCGGCCAGGTCCCCTGCCCGAGGCCGGGGCCAGGAGCCACCGAGCTTTAAAAGGCTCCAGGCATGAACGAGGGCCGCCTCCCGATGAGAGACGGCCCTCGTTCAGACGTCGCTAGCGGCGCGCCGAGCGGTACTCGTACTCGCGCTCCTGGTACTCCCGGCTGTTCGCGTCCCGGCTGAAGTCCCAGCCGCCCGCCGACTCGCGGCCCGGGCGCCCGCCGACCGAGAACCCGCCGACCTCCTGGCCGCGGCGCCAGCCGCGGAAGTAGCCGGTGGTGTGCGCGGCGATCTGGGCGGCGTCGCGGACGATCCGTAGCGGCCGCTCCGGGTTGTTGACCGGCGCGCCCGGCACCAGGTTCTGCTGCGGCACGCGCCGCGGCAGGCCCGAGCGGGTCTCGTCGCCGATCTCCGGCGCTGCGGCCCGCTGTGCTGCCTGCCAGGCCGTGTCGTTCGAGTTCTCCCAGGCGGGGCGCGCGGCCGGGGCGGCGGTCTCGCCGGTCGAGTCCGCGTCCCAGTCGGTGAACCAGGCGGAGCGGGCCGCGGCGAAGATCAGCAGGTCGCCGTCGCCCTCGTCGGCCGGCTTCGAGGCG
>Ga0310811_10005214_pt1 | contig 16415 bp, 19 predicted proteins | sample YCmetagenome_FD_207642 | JGI IMG/M metagenome (GOLD analysis project Ga0310811, IMG submission 207642) | Soil microbial communities from experimental microcosm in Duke University, North Carolina, United States - YC | ecosystem: Engineered > Artificial ecosystem > Soil microcosm > Unclassified ...
GCAGAGCCCCAACCCCTTCGTGCCGGTGATCATGCTGACGGGTCATACTCTGGTCGAGGATGTCAACAAGGCGCGCGATGCCGGCATCAACGAATTCATCGCCAAGCCGGTCTCTGTCAAGACCATGATGCAGCGGCTGACGGCGGTGATCGAGCATCCCCGCCCCTATGTGCGCACCTCCGTCTATTTCGGCCCCTGCCGGCGCCGCCGCGGCGATGGCGATTACCGCGGCCCCGAACGCCGCAGCGCAAGTCCCACCCAGCAGGCCGCGGAGTAAGCGTATGAAACGTGACCGGCCGATCGAACTCTTCATGCCGCCCAACATGCTCAAGGCCAAGGCCGGCGGCGGACCTGGCGGTCTGGACATGGCGGCGGTCAAGCGCGCCGAACAGGCGATGGAAACGCTGAAAAGCGAATTTGCCGACTGGCTGGCCGAGGATGTGCGCGTCCTGGTCGCCGCCCGCACCCGCTATGGCGAACAGCCGGATGCGGCCTCGCGCGCCGCGCTGCTGCGCGCCGCCCATGACATCAAGGGCCAGGCCGCGACTTTCCATTATCCGCTGATCGCGCGGGTGGCGGGCTCGCTGTCACGCATGATCGGCGACCTGCCGGAAAACGCTGCTTTGCCGCTTTCGCTGATTGACGCCCATGTCAATGCGATCCTGGTGATCCACAAGCAGGCGATGCAGGACACCGGCGACAAGATTGCGCTGGCGCTGTGCAAGGAACTGGACGCACGGGTGGACGAACTGCTGCCCAAATAGGCTTCGCCTTGCAGGCCACGGCCCCGTCCGCCTAGCTTGCAGGGGATGGGGATGGTCAGCGAAAACCGGATTTACGCGCGTGCGGGCTGGCGCATTCTGCCCCTGCTGATGGCGGGCTGGCTGTTCGCCTATATCGACCGGGTCAATATCAGCTTCGCCCGCGCCCAGATGGCGCAGGAGCTGGGCTTTTCCGACGCGGTGTTCGGCCTTGGCGCGGGTCTTTTCTTCCTGGGCTATTTCGTTTTCGAGGTCCCCAGCAACCTGATCCTCATCTGCGTCGGCGGGCGCCGCTGGATCAGCCGCATCATGATCAGCTGGGCCATTGCCACCGCCTTGGTCGCGCTGGCCAGGACGCCGGCCCAGTTCTACGTCATCCGTTTTCTGCTGGGCGCGGCGGAAGCCGGCTTCATTCCCGGCGTGGTCTATTATCTCAGCACCTGGTTTCCCGCGCACCGGCTGGGCCGCGTGTTCGGCATCTTCTATCTGGCGCTGGCCGGTTCGGGACTGGTCGGCGGGCCGCTGGCAGGATTGATCCTGTCCACCTGCTCCGGCCTTCTGGGCATGGCGGGATGGAAATGGCTGCTGCTCCTGGAAGCCGTTCCTTCCCTCCTGATCGGTTTTGCCATCCTCGCCTTCCTGCCCGACCGGATCGCGACGGCGGCGTGGCTGAATGCGGACGAGAAAGACTTTCTCGCGCGCGAGCTGGCGCGCGAGGCGGAGCGGAAAAGCCCGCCCGCGCTGCGCGCCATGATGATGGCGCCTGCCCTGTGGATGATGATGCTGATTTATTTCCTGCTGAACTATGCCGCCTACGGCCTGTCCTTCTGGCTGCCGACCTTCATCGCCGAGCTTGGCATCGCCGATCCCATGCAGGTGGGCCTTCTCGCTGCGCTGCCCAGCCTTTGCGCCATGATCGGCGTGGTGCTGTTCGGGATCAGCGCCGACCGGAGCCAGGAGCGGCGCTGGCACCTGACCGCCATGTTCCTGACCGGAGCGGCGGGCTTTTTCCTGTTCCAGCTTGCGGGCGCCTCGGTGACCCTGGCCATGGCCGGCTTTTGCCTGGCCGCCATCTGCACCCAGGCTTTTCCGTCGCTGTTCTGGGCGCTTCCCAACCGCATCTGGCAAGGCGTGGCCAATGCGGCGGGCATTGCAGCCATCAACGCCGTCGGCAATCTGGCGGGCATGCTGTCGCCCTCCATCATCGGCATCATGCGCACGCAGCTAGGCCAGGCCGATGCCGCCATCTTCAGCCTGGGCGTGGCGCTGGTAGCGGCGACCTTGCTGGTGCATCTGCTGCCCAGGGTGCTGATAGATGATTATGGCCGCCAGAAAACATGAAGACAGCATGAAAACGATCAGCGGGCAGGTCAGCAGCAATCCCGATGCGATCACCCTGATCGATGCCCATCATCATCTCTGGGATCTGTCTATGCGCCGCCATCCCTGGCTGGGCGATCATCCCCAGCCCAATTTTTTCATGGGCGACTATTCCGGCATCAGACACAATTATCTGCCGGCCGATTATCTGCGCGATGCCGCGGGCCACAATGTCCTGGCGACGGTCCATTGCGAAGCCGAATGGGACCGGGCCGATCAGGTGGGTGAGACGCGGTGGATTTCGGCCATCAGTGCGGCGCACGGCTTTCCCAATGCGATCGTCGCGCATGCCTGGTTTCACACCCCCGAGGCCGCCGAGGTGCTGGCCCGGCAGGCCGCTTTCCCGCTGGTACGCGGTATCCGCTCCAAGCCGGTGACCACCGCCGGCCCGGCGGAGAAGCCGGCAGGCGGCCCGGGCACCATGCGCGACGAGGCCTGGCTCACCGGCCTGTCGCGGCTGGCGCAATATAATCTCAGCTATGACCTGCGCGTGCCTTGGTGGCATCTGGAAGAGGCGGCGGCCGTGGCGCGGCAATTTCCGGATATCCCCATGGTGCTCAACCACACCGGCTTTCCTTGGGACCGCAGCGAAGAAGGTCTCGCCGCCTGGCGCAAGGCGATGGAGACGATCGCGCGCCAGCCCAATGTGCATGTGAAGATTTCGGAGTTCGGCCTGCGCGATGCGCCCTGGGACTATGACTCCAACCGCCGCGTCGTGCGCGAGGCGCTGGCCATTTTCGGCCCCGCGCGGGCCATCTTCGCCACCAACTTTCCGGTGGCGGGCCTTCGCATCGGCTATGATGAACTGGTGCGCGCGGTGGCGCGGATGGTGGAAGATCTGCCTGTCGGGACCCGCGAGGCCCTGTTCTGGCGCAATGCGGCGCGCTTCTACCGCCTCGCGGTCTGACGTCAGCCTTGCTCGCGGGAATCCGACAACAGCCCCAACAGGCCTGGCGCAAAACTCATGGCCGAGCTGGGTGTTGAGTCATTGGCGCCGAGCAGGCCACCGAACATGCTGTGGCGCGGCTGCCAGTTGATCACACTAGCCAGCAGCATCTGCACTTCCGCGCTTTGCGCCGCCGCGACCTGGGTGCGCGCCGTCAGGACATCGGGCGCGGCCGCCGGCGCAGTGCGCAAGGTATCGCTGCCGCCCGGCTGGCGCAGGGCCCAGTCATAGACCTCACGCACCGATTTGGCCTTGCCGTCGGCATGGAAGAAAACGGATTTGTTGGCGGCGGCCGCCTGCGGAAACTGCGCCGCCGCGCTGGCGCCCGGCTCGCTGCCCGCCAGCCGGATCAGCTTGCAGGCCGCATCGGGTCCCAAAAAATGCGCGGCATAGAGTTCGCCGCCGCAGACCTCTCGGCCCAGGCTGGCGCGCATCTGGCCTTCGGTGCTGCGGGCATATTCACCGGCCATCAGGGCCGAGATGTTGGGATCGCCGCGCAGGGAGAGGATCGCGTCCTTCATGCCCTCGGGCGCGTGATAGTGGCCGTTCGGATCCTTGGCTATGGCGGCGGCGAAACCGGAAAGGCCATGGCGGGCGCCATGCTCCTTCACCAGGCCCAGCCAGGTCTGGTCGATGAACTGGAACAGCCCCACCGCCGACGAGGTGTGCGACTGGGCATTGGGCTTGAGGCTGGACTCCCGCATCGCGGTGCCCAGCAAATAGTGGAAGTCCGAACCGGTGACGGCGGCGGCGTTGCGCAGCGCCGAAACGACATGGGATTCGGGGAGAGATAACGGTACGGCTGCGGCTTCTGCCTGCATGCCGTCACGTTCGCCTCTTATGGTTAACCATTCCTTACCGCGACGCTGAGCGGGGCATGTTCCGGGTCTGACCAGGGCAACGGGTCGCTATGGCCCCAGACCGGCCCCGGCCAGGCCGGATCACCCTTGCGGCGGCCGATCACATGGACATGGAGCTGCGGCACCATGTTGCCCAAGTTGCCGACATTCAGCTTCTCCACACCCGGCAGCGGCCGGATCAGCTCCGACAGGCGCGCGATCTCGGCGATCAGGAGGCGCTGGTCTTCTACCCCCAGGTCGCACATCTCGATCGCGCCGGCACGGCGCGGTACCAGCAGGCCCCATTGATAGCGGCTGTCATTGTAGAGAAAGACCCGGCAGAGCGGCCAATCGGCCAGCTTGTGGGTCAGGGACCGGATGACCGGATCGACGGCAAAATCGCTCACGCAAATCTCCTTGGATCAAATTCTGGAATGACCTTGGCCTTGCCCAGCATGAGTGCGGCCATCTCGTCCGCAATGGCAGGGGTGAAAAGGATGCCGTTGCGGTATTGGCCGCTGGCCACATAGAGGCCGTCGGCGAACTGTCCCAGCAGCGGCAGGCCGTCCGGGCTTTTGGGGCGCAAGCCCGCCCAATGGTCGGCCAGGTCCCAGGCTTTCAGGCCCGGCATCAGGGCCTCGGCGGCGCCGCGCAGCTTGTCCCGGCCCTGTTCGGTCAGGCTGGTGTCGAAGCCGGCTTCCTCCACCGTCGCGCCAACCAGCAGCCTGCCATGCCGCGGCACGCAATAGACGCCCTCGCCCCACACCACGGGTCCGGGCAGCTTGGCCGCTGGCGGCGGCTGCAGCGCGATCACCTCGCCCTTCACCGGCGCGACCGGAATGTCGCCCAGAAGGCCGCTCCAGGCCCCGGCCGCCACCAGGATCGTATCGGCGTCATAGCGGCGATAGGGCGACAGCACCCCCACCGCCCGGCCGCCCTGCCATTCGATCCGCACACCCGGTTCGTTGGGCAGGATCACGCCCCCCGCCTTCAGCACGGCGATGGCCAGGGCCTCGGCCAGCGCCCGATTGTCCACATGGGCCTCGCGCGGCGACCACAGGCCGCCAGCGGTTTCGCCCAGCAGCGGCACCAGCGTGCGCGCCTCCTCCGCCCCGACCAGCTTGAGGTCTTCGCCGGCACGGCCGGCCATCACCTCCAGCTCGGCGGCATCGGCCGCCAGCAGCAGCGCCCCGTCGGAGGCAAGGAACACGGCCCGGCCGCTGGCCTCCTCCAACTCGGCGGCGAAACCCGGCCAGAGGGCGCTGGCCCGCATGGCGAGCGCCCGCTCCGGTTCGGCGGCATCCTCCAGTTCGGCGGTCACCGCCAGCATCCCGGCCGCGGCCCAGCTCGCCCCGGTGCCGGGCTGGAAGCGCTCCAGGATGGTGACACCGCAACCTTGCTGCAGCAGGCGCCAGCCGATGCCCAGACCGGCGACCCCGGCGCCAATGATGACGATGTTCATTCTGGCCCCTCCCCTGTCGTGATTCTATTAGTCAGACAAGTAGGATAGACAGAAGGGCTCATGTAGCTGGTGAGAATTGTGGATAAGGCTATGACAGCAGCAACATCGGGAAATCTCATGCGCTTCTATAGCGGCTGAAACGGCCCGGCGCACCGTCGGTATAGGAGCAGCGGCACCACCAAACTCTCATGTCATGGCCGGCCCCGAGCCGGCCATCCACCTGTCCGGTTGCATCATGGATGGCCGGGTCAAGCCCGGCCATGACAAGAGGGGTGAAAGGCGCAGCCTCACGCCCCATATTACTCACTGTAGCGAGCGGAGATCCGGCGATGGAAAAGGCACTATTCGGAGCGGGCTGCTTCTGGGGCGTGGAGGACTTCTTCCGCCAGGTGCCGGGGGTGATCGATGCTGTCTCCGGCTATGCCGGGGGCACCACCGACAACCCGACCTACCGCCAGGTCTGCAGCGGCGACACCTATCATGCCGAGGTGGTCGAGGTGACCTTCGACCCCGCCGAAGTCAGCTATGAGACCCTGGTCGATCTCTTCTTCCGGCTGCACAACCCCACCACCCGCAACCGCCAGGGGCCGGACGTGGGCACCCAGTATCGCTCGGTGATCTTCACCCATGGCGAAGAGCAGGCCCGTATCGCCAAAGAGGTCCGCGACCGGGTGGCGGCCTCCGGCAAGTGGAAGACCCCGATCGTCACCCAGATCGAGCCCGCCCCCGCCTTCTGGAAGGCCGAGGAAAGCCACCAGCGCTATTTCGAGAAGCATGGCGGGCATTGCCATGTCAGTTATGCGGAGTTACAGGCGGAAGACACCCACTGAGCCTGCCATGCGCTGGATATTCCTGATCTTCGTTTTCGTGCTGACTGGGTTGTTCCTCTTCAGCCTGCCCTATGTGGCGACCATAGGCTGGGAGCTGATGAGCTGGACCGGCTGGGCTCTGCTCCCCGGGGCGCTGTTCGTGGCCTATATCGGCTTTGTGGGCCCCCTGTGGCGCAGGGCGATCAGGCCCTTTCTCCAATATCCGGACCTGCCCTTCTTCCCGACCAGCAAGCCTAAATAAGGAAGCGAGGCGCCGCGGCTCACTTCCCCGCCGCGTTCCGCACCTGGAACGCCACAACCACCGTGGTGCCGTTGGACAGCGAAAAGGACACCGGCACCTTGGCGCCGATCTTCATCTTGGGCTGCTCGCACATCAGGTGATAGCCGGCGGGAGCGAACTTGACCACGCCGCCGGGCTTCACGCTTACCTTGTCCACCATGTCCATGCCGCTCATCCCGCCCTTGTTGGAGGAACGGTGCATCATCAGCATGCCGCAGGCGTCGGACTGGACGGCGGTGATGGCGACCTCGCGGCCCGAATTGTTCTGGGCGGTGAAATAGCCGCCGGCGGGCACCCCGCCGGGCAGGCTGCGAAACCAGGCATCGGTGATGTCGAAGGGGGCCGCGTTGGCCGCAGCCGTGCTGGCCAGCAAAAGCAGAAGACTAAGCTTCACGTTCCTGTCTCTCCTCATTCAGCCGCATGGTCACCAGCACAACGATCATGGCGGCAAAGCTGGTCAGGGTGCCCGGCAGCCAGATGATCAGCCCGCCATAATGCTGGTCGTTCAGGGCCGTCATGTCCAGCACCCGGCCGCAGATGGTGTAGACCGGATAAATGTCGTGCTCGCTGAGCGAGAGGATGGCGCCCAGCACCATCTGGGGCAGCTCGATCACCAGGATCAGCAGCGCCCGCATCAAATGCGACAGCCGCGCCGGCGGCTTGGCCCGGCTGTCCAAAATAAGCGACCAGAACATCACCCCGTTCAGGGCCATGGTCCAGTTCATCAACTCATAGAGGTTCCGGTCCAGCATCACCCGGGTATGGATCTGGGGGATCAGCCAGAAATAGAGCAGACCCACGAACAGGAAAGGCGCCATGGCCGGATGCTGCAGGAAATTCATGGTCGCCTGCACCGGCCGCGATCGGACCACCGGTTTCAGGAACTCCGGCATGCCGGCGAACAGCACCTGTCCGCTCATCCCCAGGGCGATGAAGAAGGCGCCGGCATGATGCAGCACGAAATGCGCCCAGCGATGCACGAAGAACATGTGCTGGGCGTAATAGTCGATGCGGGTCTGCAGCACGATCCAGAAGCTGGCAACGCCGGCAACGAAACAGATCTGCCGCCACAACGGCGGATGGCGGTCTTTGGGCAGGATTTTCAGGCCGCGCGCGAACCAGGCGAAAGTCAGCGCGACAGCGAGATATTCCGGCCAGGAGAATTCCCACGGCATCCAGATCGGCAGGTCGGCAGGGAAAAAGCGGCAGACAAAATCCAGCGCCGCGCCCAGCACCAGCAGCGCGCCATACCAGGCGAGAGGCTTCATGAGCCGTCCATCAGATCTTTATTCATCAAGTGGGCAAGGTCGGTCAGGCCTTCGCGCGCGAAGGCATCGCGCACGCCGGTGCGGTCGGCCGTATCGCGGTTCTGGCTGAGCTTGTACTTGCCTTCCAGCGTCTCGATGGTGAGCTCGAAACCGACAATGCCGCGCAGCATGGTCTCGACATAGTTTTCCGGCGCATCGTTCACCGTCCAGGGTTCAGGCCGCCGGGACTCGTGGGTGTTGCTGAGGGCGGTGACATGGGCGCGCAGCCAGTCCGGTTCCTGCCGCCACGCAATTCGTCCCCGCGCATGCACCGTGATGTAGTTCCAGGTCGGCACCGCTTTGCCGGTCTCGGCCTTGGACGGATACCAGTTCGGCGAGACATAGGCGTGGGGGCCCAGGAAGATCGCCAGCGCCTCGCCTTCGCCCGACTTCCAGACCGGATTGGCGCGGGCGACATGGCCCCGCAACACACTTCTCTCACCCTTGGCCTCCAGCAGCATGGGCAGATGGTTGGCGTCCAGATTCTGCGTCACCAGCGTGGCGAAACCGATCCGCCGCATGGCTTCATGCAGCACATCGGGCCGGTCTTCACGGAAGTGGTCGGGGACGTACATATCTGCGGTCCTTTGGCCCGCGATAATATGTTCCTGTGCCCTCCCCGCCCAGCGTGATAAGGACGCGGCCATGCGACCCCTTCTTCTGGCGCTGTTTCTGGTTCTGGCCGGCTGTTCCAAACCGGCTCCCTGGCATATGACCGACATTTCCGGCGGCATGCCGCGGCTGGATTTCCATTTGTCCGAAAATGGCAAGCCGGTTTCCGCTGAAGGTTTCCGGGGCAAGGTGGTGGCGCTCTATTTCGGCTACACCCACTGCCCCGATGTCTGCCCCACCACCGTCGCCAACCTGACCCAGATGGCGGAGAAGGTGCATTCGCCCGACATCCGCATCCTGTTCGTCACCGTGGACCCCGACCGCGACACCGACGCGGTGTTGAGCGATTACGCCAAGGCCTTCTCGCCGCAAGTGGTGGGTTTGCGTGGCACAGCCAATCAGCTCGCCGATCTCGCCCGCCGCTATCGCGTCGCCTATACGGTGACGAAGGGCCCGCCCTACGAGGTGATGCACTCCAACGCGGTGTTCTTCTTCGACCATGACGGTCGCGCGCGTCTTGTCACCACCGACACCAACGATCCATCGGCTATGGCGGAAGACGTGAAGCGGCTGCTCCAATAACTCTCATGTCATGGCCGGCCTCCGAGCCGGCCATCCACGGTGCCACATGCAAGATGGATGGCCGGGTCAAGCCCGGCCATGACAAGTGGGACTAAATATGCAGCGCCGCGCCGTCGGCGGCGAGAACCGCTTCGTGCATCATTTCCGACAAGGTCGGATGCGGGAAGATGGTGTGCGCCAGTTCCTGGTCGGTCAGCTCGCCGGTCTTGGCCACGGCATAGCCCTGGATCAGTTCGGTCACTTCGGCACCGATCATGTGCGCCCCCAGAAGCTCGCCGGTGGCGGCGTCGAACACGGTCTTGACCAGGCCTTCCGCCTCGCCCAGCGCGATGGCCTTGCCGTTGCCGATGAAGGGAAACTTGCCCACCTTGATCTTGCGGCCGGTCGCCTTCGCCGCGGCCTCGGTCAGGCCCACCGACGCAACTTGCGGCCAGCAATAGGTGCAGCCCGGCACGTTCGAAGTGTTGAGCGGATGCACGCCCTTCACGCCGGCGATCTTCTCGGCCACGATCACGCCTTCATGCATGGCCTTGTGCGCCAGCCAGGGCGCGCCAACCAGGTCGCCGATGGCCCAGACGCCGTCGACGCCCGTCTCGCCATATTTGCCGGCCACAACGTGTGTCCTGTCGACCTTGATGCCCGCGGCTTCCAGGCCGATATTCTCGACATTGCCGACAATGCCCATGGCCAGGATCACGCGCTCGACCGTGACCTGTTCGGTCTTGCCGGCCTTGTCCTGCAAGGTGCAGGTGACGTCGTTGGCGCCCTTCTTGAGTTCCGTGACCTGCGTGCCGACCTTCAGCTTCATGCCCTGCTTGGTGAAGGCCTTGGCGGCGAAGGCGGAGATTTCCTCGTCTTCCACTGGCAGCACGCGGTCCAGCATTTCCACTACGGTCACGTCCGCGCCCAGGGTGCGATAGAAGCTGGCGAACTCGATGCCGATAGCGCCCGAACCCACGACCAGCAGCGACTTGGGGAATTCCGGCGGGACCATCGCCTCGCGATAGGTCCAAATCAGCTTGCCGTCGGGCTGAAGATGGGGAAGCGTGCGCGCGCGCGCGCCGGTGGCCAGCACGATATTCTTGGCGGTGTAGTCGGCGGCCTTGCCGTCTTTCGTTACCGACAGCTTGCCCTTGCCGGCCAGCTTGGCCTCGCCCGGGATGACGGTGATCTTGTGCTTCTTCATCAGGAAGCTGACGCCGTCGGAAAGCTGCTTGGAGACGGCGCGGCTGCGCGCCACGATCTTGGCGGTATCGAACTTGAAATTGTCGGCGGAGAAGCCGAACTCGCCCAGCCGGTGCATCAGGTGCCAGATCTCGCTGGAACGCAGCAGCGCCTTGGTGGGGATGCAGCCCCAGTTCAGGCAGATGCCACCCATGCGGTCGCGTTCCACCACTGCGGTCTTCAGGCCCAGTTGGGCGCAGCGGATGGCGCAGACATAGCCGCCCGGTCCGCCGCCCACCACGATCACGTCATAAGCATCGTCAGCCATGGCGGAGCCTTACAGCAACATCGAAGCGGGTTCTTCTATGAACTGCTTCAATGTCTGGAGGAACTTGGCGCCGGTGCCGCCGTCCACCACCCGGTGATCGGCCGACATGGTGACAGTCATGACGGTGGAGATTTCAACCTTGCCGCCCCGCACGACCGGCCGCTCCTCGCCCGCGCCCACCGCGATGATGCAGCTCTGCGGCGGATTGATGATCGAGGTGAAATTCTTGATGCCATACATGCCCAGGTTGGAGACCGAGAAGCCGCCGCCCTCATACTGGTTGGGCTTGAGCTTCTTTTCCTTGGCCAGCGCCGCCAGGGTCTTGACCTCGTTGCTGATCTCCACCAGCCCCTTGGTCTGGGCCTTGAAGATGATGGGCGTAATCAGGCCGAAGTCCAGCGCCACGGCGACACCGACATCGGCATCCTTGTGCTTGAGGATCGCGGTGTCGGTCCAGGAGGCGTTCACATCGGGATGCTTCATCAGCGCCATGGCCGAGGCCTTCATGATGAAGTCGTTGACCGACAGCTTGTAGGCTGGGGCCTTGTCTTTGCCTTTCGGCGCGGCCGCGTTCATCTTCTCGCGCACCGCCATCAGCGCATCCAGGTTGCAGTCGATGGTCAGGTAGTAATGCGGGATGAGCGTCTTGGCGCTGGTCAGGCGCTTGGCGATCGCCTTGCGCATATTGTCGTGCGGGATTTCCTCGTAGGAGCCCGCCGGATAGAGCAGCCGCGCATCGGGCAGCGGCGCCACGCCGGGGATGCCCGCGCCGCCGGCAGCAGCAGGCGCACCAGCAGCGGCGGGCCTGGCTGCACCGGGCTTGGCATTCTCGACATCGGACTTGATGATACGGCCGCGCGGACCGCTGCCGTTGAGGGCTGAAAGATCGATGCCCTTCTGGCCGGCGATGCGCCGGGCCAGCGGCGAGGCAAAGATGCGGCCGCCATCGGCTTTTGCGGCCGGAGCGGTGGCGGGCGCTGCAGCCTTCTGGGCACTTTCGGCCTTCACCGCCGCGCCAATGTCTTTCATGGCACCCGGAATGTCATGCTTCGCGGCAGGTGCGGCGGCAGGCAGATCGCCCAGATTCTCGCCTTCCTCCAGCAGCACGGCGATGGGGGCGTTGACCTTCACGCCCTCCGCTCCTTCGGGCACCAGGAGCTTGCCGATCTTGCCCTCGTCCACGGCCTCGAATTCCATCGTGGCCTTGTCGGTCTCGATCTCAGCCAGGATGGTGCCGGACTTGACGGTATCGCCCTCCTTGACCAGCCACTTGGCGAGTTTGCCTTCTTCCATGGTGGGCGACAGCGCGGGCATCAAAATATTGGTGGCCATCACACCACCTCCTTTGTCATTCCCGCGAAAGCGGGAATCCAACTTCTTTCCGCCGCGCAGACGCGCGGCGGCTGGATGGCCCGCATAAAGCGGGCCATGACAAGCAAGGTGGTGGGCAACAGCGCAGGCATGAGAATATTGGTGGCCATGCGCTTTAAGCCTTGTAGCAGACGGCTTTGACCGCCTCGATCAGATCATCCACCGTCGGCAGCGCCAGCTTCTCGAGATTGGCGGCATAGGGCATGGGCACGTCTTTTCCGGAAACCTTGGTGGGCGGCGCGTCGAGATAATCGAAAGCGTCCAGCGCGACGCGGGCGCAAATCTCCGACCCGATGGAGCAGACCGGCCAGGCTTGTTCGATGGTGACGATGCGATTGGTCTTTTTCACCGACTCCAGCACCGTATCCATATCCAGCGGACGCAAGGTGCGCAGGTCGATCACTTCGGCCTCGATGCCGTCCGCGGCCAGCTTCTCGGCCGCTTCCAGCGCCTGGCCGACGGTGATGGAGTACGCCACGATGGTCACATCCGTGCCGGGGCGGCAGATGCGCGCCTTGCCGATGGGCAGGACGAAATCGTCCAGTTTGGGAACCGGGAAGCTCTTGCCATAGACGATCTCATTCTCCAGGAAGATCACCGGATTGGGATCGCGAATTGCGGCTTTCAAAAGGCCCTTGGCGTCGGCGGCGAAGTAAGGCGCGATCACTTTCATGCCGGGCACACTCGCATACCAGGCGGAATAATCCTGGCTGTGCTGGGCGGCGACGCGGGCGGCCGCACCGTTGGGGCCGCGGAAGACGATGGGGCAGCTCATCTGGCCGCCTGACATGTAGCGGGTCTTGGCGGCGGAGTTGATGATTTGGTCCATCGCCTGCATGGCGAAGTTCCAGGTCATGAATTCGACGATGGGCTTGAGGCCATCAAACGCCGCGCCGATGCCAAGGCCGGTAAAGCCATGCTCGGTGATGGGTGTATCGATGACGCGGCGGTCGCCGAACTCTTCCAGCAACCCTTGCGAAATCTTGTAGGCGCCCTGGTACTGGGCGACTTCCTCGCCCATCAGGAAGACATTGCCGTCGCGGCGCATTTCCTCGGCCATGGCGTCGCGCAACGCGTCGCGCACGGTCTGGGTCACGAACTCAGTGCCCGCCGGCACTTCCGGCTCGGCAACCGCCTCGAATTTCGGCGCGGTGGGCGCGCCCTTGTCGGCGGGCTTCTCCGCCTTTGTTTCCTTTTGGGCTTCCGCTTTCGGCGCTTCGGCTTTCTTGGCCGGCGCGGCGCCCGGCGCCTCGCCATCAACGAGCAAGGTGGCGATGGGCGAATTGACCTTCACCCCCTCGGTGCCTTCCGGCACCAAAATCTGGCCGATCTTGCCCTCGTCCACGGCCTCGAATTCCATCGTGGCCTTGTCGGTCTCGATCTCGGCCAGGATGGTGCCCGACTTGACGGTGTCGCCTTCCTTGACCAGCCATTTGGAGAGTTTGCCTTCCTCCATCGTGGGAGAAAGCGCAGGCATCAGGATCTCAGTGCTCATCAGGCGTAGATATCCGTATAGAGTTCGGTCAAAGCGGGCTCGGGGCTTTCGGTGGCGAATTCGGCGGCTTGCACCACCACGCGCTTGACCTCGGCATCCATCTGCTTGAGGTCCTGTTCATTGACCAGGCCGCGCTCGATCAGCTTCTTGCCGAAATTCTCGATCGGGTCGCGCTTCTCGCGCACTTCGGTCAGTTCTTCCTTGGTGCGATACTTGGCCGGGTCCGACATGGAATGGCCGCGATAGCGATAGGTCTTCATCTCCAGGATGATCGGGCCCTTGCCGGCGCGGCAATAGTCGAAGGCCTCCAGGCCCGCCTGCTGCACGGCTTCCACATCCATGCCGTCCACGGTCACGCCGGGAATGCCGAAGGAAGCGCCGCGCTTGGAGAAATCCGCCACCGCCGAGGAACGGGCCACGCTGGTGCCCATGGCGTACTGGTTGTTCTCGATCACATAGACGACCGGCAGCTTCCACAGCTCGGCCATGTTGAAGCTCTCATAGACCTGGCCCTGGTTGGCGGCGCCGTCGCCGAAATAGGTCAGGCACACCGCGTTGCTGCCGCGATACTTGTTGGCGAAGGCCAGCCCCGTGCCGATCGGCACCTGGGCGCCGACGATGCCGTGGCCGCCATAGAATTTCTTCTCGGCCGAGAACATGTGCATCGAGCCGCCCTTGCCGCGCGACAAGCCGGTGGAGCGGCCCGTGAGTTCAGCCATCACCGCCTTGGGATCCACGTCCTGGGCCAGCATGTGCCCGTGGTCGCGATAGGCGGTGATCTGCTGATCGCCCTGCTTGGCGGCGCCCATAAGGCCCACCACCACCGCTTCCTGCCCGATATAGAGGTGGCAGAAACCGCCGATCAGGCCCATGCCATAGAGCTGACCCGCGCGCTCTTCGAAGCGGCGGATCAGAAGCATGTCGTGATAGAGTTTTTTGAGGGATTCGGAGTTGCTTTTTGCGGCTTCAGGCATGTTGGGGGACTGCCGTTTCTTGGTTTTGGAAGCTTACAACCGCGTTGTTGCAAGCCGCGCGAGGCTTGGCAAGCACCTTGTTATTTTATTGCGCTGCACCGCCGAACACTGTTCAGCAACATCAGCAATCTTGTTGCGGGAAAGGCGGTTGCCCGTGAAATGTCATGGCGAACAGCACGGCAACTCGGCTCCGAAAGCGCCGCCAATCCTGCGGCATCGTGGCCGCCAGCAAGCTCAGTGGCGAGGGAGCGCGACCTGGTTGGGGGCGCCGTCCATCAGCTGGGTGCGCGCCAATTCTTCCACCAGATCGGGGTCGTTCTTTTCCATCAGGGCGATGCGATGCTCCAGCCGCTGGCGGCTGGCCTGAAGCTCGGAAAGCTGCTGCTGGCGGACACCAAGCTGGGCCTGGGTGTCTTCCAGCGCCAGGACCCCGCGATTGCCCCAGATCGCATAGGCGCCGAAATAGGTGACCACCGCCACGGTGATGGCGGGAACGACCAAAACGGCGAAAAATCGGGAGACCGATCGTTTGATTCGCATCGGTCCACCGAATCACAGAGTGATTCGCGGCGTCAAGGACGATTCAGTAAAGGATTCAAGGAACTTAGCGGGGCGCTCGTTAACGTTTGGCCCATCAGCGGTCAGGGGGTAAGAAAGCCCGGCGAAGCGGAGAAGAATATGCGTTGGCTTCCCACCCTTCTGGGCTTGGTCGCCGCCTTCCTGATGGGGGCGGCGCTGGCCGTCGCCACCAATCCCCGGCCGCTGTTCCGCGAACTCCTGACCATGGTCACCGGCGCCAACGCCTTCGACCGCTGCATCAAGGCCGGCGCCTGCAATGCCGTGCGCAGCGGGCCACACGATGCCCCTGCCCGCATGCCGCCGCTGCATATGCAGGAAGCCCCGCCGGATTTAGACCGGGCTTAGTAGCCACATCCCCACATGTCATGGCCGGGCTTGACCCGGCCATCCATCGAGACGCTGCACCGTGGATGGCCGCCTCAAGGGCGGCCATGACAAGTTTTACTGACCGCGCAAAATACTCCGCCCCGCATAGACCGCGGTGTCGCCGAGCTGCTCCTCGATGCGCAGGAGCTGGTTGTACTTGGCCAGGCGATCCGAGCGCGCCAGTGAGCCGGTCTTGATCTGTCCGCAATTGGTGGCAACCGCCAGGTCGGCGATGGTGGAATCTTCGGTTTCGCCGGAACGATGGCTCATTACCGCCTTGTAGGCAGCGCGATGCGCCATCTCGACCGTCTCCAGGGTCTCGGTCAGCGAGCCGATCTGGTTGACCTTGATCAGGATGGCGTTGGCGGTGTGCGTGTCGATACCCTGTTTCAACCGTTTCACATTGGTGACGAACAGATCATCGCCCACCAGGTTGACGGTCTTGCCCACCGCGTCGGTCAGCGCCTTCCAGCCGGCCCAGTCGTCTTCCGCCATGCCGTCTTCGATCGAAACGATGGGATAGCGTTTGCAGAGATCGGCATAGACCTTGACCATCTCGTCGGGCGCGAGCGTCTTGCCCTCGCCTTCCAGCACATACTTGCCGTCCTTAAAGAATTCGGTGGAAGCGGGATCGAGTGCGAAGAAAACTTCCTCGCCAAGCTTGTAGCCGGCCTTCTCCACCGCCTTGGAGATATAGGTCAGCGCCTCGTCCGGTGATTTCAGGTTGGGAGCAAAACCGCCCTCATCGCCGACATTGGTGTTGTGGCCGGCGTCATGCAGCGCCTTCTTCAGGGTGTGGAAGATCTCCGCGCCCATGCGCAGCGCCTCGCGGAACGACGGCGCGCCCACCGGCATGATCATGAATTCCTGGAAGTCGATGGGATTGTCGGCATGCACGCCACCATTGACGATGTTCATCATCGGCACCGGCAGCACATTGGCCTTGGGGCCGCCGACATAGCGGTAGAGCGGCAGGTTCGCGGCACTCGCCGCCGCCTTGGCCACCGCCAGGCTCACGCCCAGGATGGCGTTGGCGCCCAGCCGCGCCTTGTTGGGCGTGCCGTCCAGTTGGATCATCGTCCGGTCGATCTTGACCTGGTCTTCCGCGTCCAGGCCGCACAGCGCATCGAAGAGCTCGC
>Ga0310811_10005215_pt1 | contig 16413 bp, 16 predicted proteins | sample YCmetagenome_FD_207642 | JGI IMG/M metagenome (GOLD analysis project Ga0310811, IMG submission 207642) | Soil microbial communities from experimental microcosm in Duke University, North Carolina, United States - YC | ecosystem: Engineered > Artificial ecosystem > Soil microcosm > Unclassified ...
ACTCCTGGCACGCGCCGGCGTGTTCGGAGCGTTTCGGCGTGTTTTGACCTTTTTCTGTGCATTTCGGCGCGCGTCCGTTTCGTTCAAGACCAAGGCGCGGCGGCGGACCTAAATTGGGGCGCATGACCACACCACGGATTCGCCTCGACCTCATCGGCCTCGTCGTCGCGGACATGAGCAAGGCGCTGGCCTTCTACCGGCGGCTCGGCATCGAGCTGCCCGCGTCGGCCGACGCGGAGCCGCACGTGGAGGTGACGCTGCCGGGCGGCCTGCGGCTGGCGTTCGACACGATCGAGACGATCCGCTCGTTCGACCCGCGATGGTCGCCGGCGGCCGGCGGCCCGGCGATGGCGCCGGCCTTCCACTGCGAGACCGCGGCGGGCGTGGACGCCGTGTACGCGGACCTCATCGGTGCGGACTACCGCAGCCACAAGGAGCCGTGGGACGCGTTCTGGGGCCAGCGCTACGCCCAGGTCCTCGACCCGGACGGCAACAGCGTGGACCTGTTCGCCCCGCTGGCCGCCGCGCAGTAGAGCAGCACACCGACCGGGCGGAACGGCGGTCAGGGTTCCGGCCGGACGGCGGCGCTCAGCGGGCGTCCCGTCAGGGCCCTGATCTCGCGGGAGAGGTGCGCCTGGTCCGCGTAGCCGGCCGCGACGGCCACGTCGGCGAACCCGGGCCGCTCGGCGGACCGGGCCAGGGCCAGCGCCCGCTGTGCACGCAGGATCCGGGCCAGCGTCTTCGGGCCGTAGCCGAACACGGGCAGGCAGCGGCGCAGCAGCTGCCGCTGGCTGAGCCCGGCCCGCTCCGCCATGCCGGCCACCGCCAGGCGGCCGGCGCGCGCCTGCGCCGCCAGCGCGCCGACGAGCGGATCCGCCGGCTCGGCCCGGCCGGTCAGTTCGACGCACAGCGCCTCGAGCGCGGCGCCGCGGTCCGGCGCGTCGGCGATCCGTTCGGCCGCCCGCCGGGCGTCGGCCGCTGGCCACACCTCGTCGAGCCGTACTCGCCGGTCGCGCAGTTCGTGCGCCGGGATGCCCAGCGCCGCCGGCGCGGCTCCCGGCGCGAACCTCAGCCCGGCCGCCTCGGCGCCGGCGTGCATCCGGGTCGGGTAAGGCCCGGTGTCCGGCCCGGCGATCTGCAGCGCGCCGTCGAACCACATCAGGTCCATGCAGCCGTCCGGGATGATCAGCGCATCGCCGTCCGCGGCGGCGGCGCTGGTCCACAGCACCCCGCCGGGCACACCGCGTGCGGGCCGTTCCCGGTACACGCCTCCAGCCTGTCACACCGCCGCGAGCCGTCGCGACCGTACGCGGGAGTGCGCTCTGTGGCGAGTCGGTGCTGTGGAACGCGGTCAGGGCGTGCTGGTCTTGCGCGCGAGGACGAGCCGGTACTTCGAGCTGCCGTCCTCGCGGCGGCCCAGCGCCGTCAACGGGACGCTCGACACGGTGAACCCGACTGCTGTCAGATCTCTGCGAAGCGCGTGCAAGGGGCAGGTGCGGTAGTACATGACGAACGGGGGCCGCCAGACGGCGTTGCGCACGCGCATGGCCACGTCGAACCCGAGGAGCGCCCAGTACCCCGGCGAGGTAACAGGTTGAGGTGCGCCCATCGGGAAGGCGAAGACCCCGCCGGGCCGCAGCGCCCGACGCACGCCCGCGAACAGTGCGGGCCGCTCGACGGGCAGGAAGTGTCCGAGCGCTCCGAAACCGACCGCCAGGTCGAAGCCCTCGGCGAACGGCAGGGCCCGGACGTCGGCCCGCACCCACTGGGCGTCCGGGTGCGCACCGCGCGCCTGCGCGAGCATCCCGGCGCTGAAGTCGACGCCCGTGACCGGTTCGCGGCACAGGGATTCGAGCACGCGCTTGCCCGCGCCGGTGCCGCAGCACACGTCCAGTCCGCGGCCGAACGGCCCGAGCGGACGCAACGCGTCGGCGCTCGCATCGAGCACGTCGTCGGGCGTGCGAAAAGGCGTGTGATCGAACTTCGGAGCGAGCAGGTCATAGCCGACCTCGACCGAGGACAGCGCTTGCACCGCCAATTCCCGCAGCGATGGGCCCTGAGGCGAGAACATACGCCAAGCGTACTGGCAAAATCGAGGTGCGATCACCTGCGATCACCTGCGATCACCGCGCCTCGACGGGCACGTCGCCGTGGCGGGCGCGGCGGTAGACGATCGATGCGATAAGGAAAAGAACGCCACCGAGAGTGAAATACATATCGATCGCACTTCCCGACCACAATGTATACGCCGACGGGCGGGCCTCGCCGAGTTCCTGCTCGTAGGTGAGACCGGTCAAGCCGTTGCACATCAGGCCGGCACCGCGCAGCGATGTGTCGAGCAGCCCGGACAGTCCGCGCAGCGTGAGCAGAACGCCCCCGGTCCAGCAGCACCACGCCAGCATCCAGGCGGGGACGCGTCCGCCCCAGCGCTGGTAGAACGCCAGCGGGACGATCGTGCCGACCACGAACATGATGTCCACGACGACAGCGAAGACCCACACCGCGGCGTTGCGCCTTCGGCGTGGTCGTAGGGGCGTCGCCGAAGCCGGAGTGGCCGCCGAGCGCCCAGTACACGTGGAAGGCGATGAACACCACGACCCAGGCGAAAAGCAGCCCGACCGGCCGTCCGGAGCGCGGCGGGAGTCTGCCGGACGAAGTCGGAGGTCGCTGAAGAATCCATGTGACCGACGATTCCAGCTCCGCCGCGGACTGACGTCCCTCCGGTGGATGAACCGTATCAGCCCACAGAATCAGGCGCGGCCGCCTTGAGGCTGACGGAAAGGGGAACACGGGCACATGGCTGATCGCGCTAATGGCTGATCGCGGCCTTGGCGGCCATGAGGATCAAGCCGAGCACGAGGTTGAGCGCCCTCCGCCACCACCTGGAGGCGGGGCACCGAGGCCCGCACCGCGCCGAGGCAGGCCCAGCCGACCTGCTGCGCCACCGCGACCGAGATCGCCAGCCACGCCGTCCCGGTCAGGTCGAGGCCCAGCAGCCCACTGACGGCGACGGCGATCGCGGGCAGCAACGAGGCCTCGACGATCGACCACTCGTGCCCGGCCAGCCGCCGGATCTCCCTGCGCGACCAGCGGTCGCCGGACAGCCGTCGCTCGCCGGCCCAGCGCGCGTAGACGTGCGCCGCCCAGAACACCAGCCCGGTGATGACCAGCATGAGCCCGAGCTTGAGACGCGGAAAGCCGCCGACGGCAGACGAGGTCGCCACGACCGAGGCGGCGAGCACAGAGCCGTACACGGCGCCCGCGTAGTCCGTGCGTCTCGTGCGCGGCTCGGTCGCGGAAGACGCAGGGTCGTCGGAGCCGCTCACGCTCTCACGCTAAGTCGCGGCCGCGGCGCGCGGCGCCCGGAAATGCGCCGAACGGCTTCGCCCGCGGGGCCGACGCACCCTGTCCCGTCTCGCCTCGCCCCGCCCACTCCTCGGCCTCTTTCCCGCGCGGCGCGTTTGACAGCCGCTTGAGCGAGGGGCAGCGTGAATAGTCAGACTCGTCCGATTTTGCGACACCCCAGACGAAGCCCTCGTGCGGCAGTGGCGGGAAAGGCGAGCACGGTGGTGCAGCAGGGCCATGAGCAGGCGGGCTCGCGGGCGGGCTCGCACGGCGCCGGTCGTCGCCGCAGGTGGGCCGCGCGGCTTGCGCTGGCCGCGGTGCTGGCGCTCATCGCGCTGCTCGTCGTGTCCGGCGCGGTGGCGAGCATCTCCGCGCTGGTCATCGGGCTCGCGGGGCTGGCCGTCATGTGCGCGGCGACGTGGGCGTACGCGGTGCACCACGGCGTGCGCCGCTGGCTCGCCCTGGCCGTCCTGATCGCCGTGCCGATCGCGATCGTCGCCGTGTACGTCGTGGCCGGGCTGCTGGTGGAGATCATCCTGTGCACCGTACTCGCAGGTATCGCCGTGGCCGCGGCCCGTGCCGCGGGCCCCGGGGGCGATCGGAGTTCGCGAACCTCGGAACGTCCTGCCCGGGCCGCCCGGCAGCCCTATCTGATCATGAATCCGCGGTCGGGGGGCGGGAAGGTCGAACGGTTCGGGCTGCGCGAGCGGGCCGTCGCGCTCGGCGCCGAGGTCGAGTCGCTGTCGGGGCCGGAGCACGTCGACGTGGCCGAACTGGCCGGTGACGCCGTCGACGGCGGGGCGGACCTGCTCGGCGTCGCGGGCGGCGACGGGACCCAGGCGCTGGTCGCCGGGGTCGCCTCGGCCCGCGGCGTTCCGCTGCTGGTCATAGCCGCCGGCACGCGCAACCACTTCGCGATGGACCTCGGCCTGGACCGGGACGACCCGGCACGGTGCCTCGACGCCCTGGACGACGGCGTCGAACTGCGCGTCGACCTCGGGCTGATCGGCGGACGGCCGTTCGTGAACAACGCGTCGTTCGGCGTCTACGCGGAGATCGTGCAGAGCCCGGCGTACCGCGAGGACAAAACCGGCACGACGCTGCGGATGCTGCCCGACCTCGTCACCGGGCATCGCGGGCCGCGGCTCGAGGTCCGCGTCGACGGGCGCGTCGTGCTGAGCGCGCCGCAAGCCGTGCTGGTCAGCAACAACGCGTACGAAGCCGGCGACATCGCCGGGCTGGCGCGGCGCGCGCGGCTCGACGAGGGCGTGCTCGGCGTGGTCGGGGTCGGCGTCTCTTCGGCCGCACAGGCCGCCGCCCTGCTCACCCGGCGCGGCCAGGAGCGCTGCATGACCCGGTACACGGCGCGCGAGGTGGAGGTCGACGCGGACGCTCCGGCCATCCCCGTGGGCATCGACGGCGAGTCCGTGCTCATGCCAACGCCGGTGCGTTGTTCGATCCTCCCGGGAGCGCTTCGGGTCGTGGTGCCGCGCATCCGCCCCGGCGTGCCCGAGCCACACGGGCCGGCGGACTGGGCGGGGACCGTGCGCGAGGCGCTCAACCTTCCCTGGCGGCGTCAGCGGCCTTGAGTGCCGTCCACTTTTCCATCACGGCCGCCGCCTACGCGCCGTTCGACCGGAAGAGCAGGTGCCTCAGCGGCCAGCCGAGCGCCCTCATGAACCGCGTGCCGATCGGGGCGAAATCGAGGTCGAGCGGGATGTAGTGGACGAAGGTCAGGCTGAGCCGCCACGCCAGCATCCCGTCGGTGGCGATCTGATCGCCGATCACCACGCCCGGCCGGGGCAGGTCGCGGTACGGCTCGATCCGCAGCGGCTTTCCGGCGTGCGCGACGTAGCGCACGCCCGGAGTCGGAACGGTCGGCACGGTCGGCACGGTCGGAGGCGCGGACGGCCGCCGGATCGCATTGGTGGCGAACACGATGTGGCGCACGCCCGCACCGGCGGCGTCCCGAGCGAACGCATCGAGGAAGGCGGCCATGCCCGCGTCCAGCGTCCGCCGGTCCGTGTTCCACGCGGCGACCAGGGGCTCGATGTCGACGATGACGGTGGGTGGAGCGATCTCGGCGAGAACGGCCAGCGCCTCGGCGACGTCGTGACACGACCGATACGGCACCCGCGACCCACGGCGCATGCGGCCACTTCCTTCCCTTCCCGGTCGGATCGAGCCCCCTGCACGGCCCGAGCAGGATTTCAGGCCCCGTGAACACGATCGCAGAGGACGATCGTGACCGCTCCCCGCCTGTCGCTTGTTTTCACCCGCTCGGACCAGCACGACGGCCCTGTAACGAACGAATCCCGGTTCTCGCATGTCAGACATAGTGACATCCCGCCGTGGACAGCGTCATGGTATGTCTCTGGTTCTGTCCATCCTGTCCACGGCGATCGCCGTTCTGTCCGTATGTTTCTCCGCGTGGCAGGCGCAGAGTGCGAAGAAGCAGGTCGCGTCGGCAGAACGCCAGGCCCGAGCGCGGAGGAGCAGACTGCGCTGCTCGTCGCGGAGGCCCGCAAGCGGCAGGACGTCCAACTGGCGGACCTTCGCCGCCATGAGAGCCAGTTGTTGCTCAACATCATCACTGCCCGTTCGTGCCTGAGATGGGCCGGACGCGCTGGCGCCGAAACGCCAAACGGGAGGAGTTTGAGGCGGCCTCAGACAAGGCGATGGCCATTCTCGGTCGCATCGACAAGGTACGACTCGCCCGGCTTGGCGCGATCGCCGACGAGATCGGCGAAGCCGACGACACGGACGGTGCAGCCGGGAGCCGGAGCCGGTCGCAGACTGAACTCGGCCTGCTGCTTAAGACGGACGCGACCGCGCCCGCACGGAATGTGAACCCGGGCGGGCGCGGGACGTTCGCGAGAAGGCTGCGGCTGTAGTGCTGACCGGGGCCGTACGTGTGGCCGCAGTACGGCCGCCGTCAGGCCGCCGTGCGCTCGGACGGGTATGTCACGCCGACGACGGCGCGCGCGGCGTCGAGGATCTCGAGGATGGCGATCGTGTCGGCGTGCGGGATGAGCGGGCTCTGCGCCTCGCCGGCGCGCAGGCAGCGGGCGACCTCCTCGATCTCCGGGACGTAGCCGGCACCCTGACCGGCGATCGGATCGTCGATGGCGCGCTCGTTGCCGTCGGTGGTGCGCACGACCAGGCCGGTGGGGCGCAGGGCTGGCGAGAGCACCTTGATCCAGCCTTCGGTGCCGAAGATCGCGGCCTCGTTCGGCGCGGAGGAGGAGACCGAGACCCACACGTGCGCCTTGGGCACCCCGTCGTAGATCCACTGCATGGCCACGGTGTCGTCGGCTCCGGCCGCGGCGAGGGTGCCGGCGGTCATCACCTCGTCGGGGTGGCCGAGGAAGAGGTGGGCGAAGGTCGCCGGGTAGACGCCGAGGTCGAGCAGGCCGCCGCCGCCGTTGTCGATGTCGTAGAGCCGGTGCTTCGGGTCGAACGGAAGACCGATGGCGAATTCGGCGCGCAGGCCGCGCACCTCACCGATCGCACCGTCGGCTATCAGCTGCTGCGCGGTGCGGATGAGCGGGTTGGTCCGCATCCACATGGCCTCCATGGCGAACACGTCGGCCCGCTCGGCGGCGGCGAACACCTCGCGCGCCTCGGCGGCGTTGAGCGTCAGCGGCTTCTCGATCAGCACGGCCTTTCCGGCCTCGATGGCCATGAGGGAGAGCTCGTGGTGGCTCGGGTGGGTCGTGGCGATGTAGACCACGTCGACGCCGTCGTCCGCCACGAGCGCCTTGTAGTCGCCGTAGCTGCGCTCGAAGCCGTGCTTGGCGGCGAACTTGGCGGCCCGGCCGGCGTCGCGCGCGGCGACGGCGGTAACCACGTTGTCACCGCTCAGGGCGATGTCACCGGCCACGGTGTCGGCGATGCCGCCGGCGCCGAGGATGCCCCAGCGGATCGGCCGGTCGGCGGGGAGAGGTGCGGGCATGGTGGTGCCTCCGATAACGGTGACTCGAAAAGTCGTGACGATGCAGACTAGACGATTCATCGGATCTATTGCGTGATCAGAGGTGAAATCTTCAGCCAGGACCCTCACGGGACGTCGATTTTCCAGGACGAATGCGATGAAATACGGCTTCATCACCGGCACACCAGGCAGCCCTCGGCGAACCAGTCGTGTGCGGCCGCGCACGCCTCAGCCGCGTACCCGTGTCCCCACGCGTCCGGCAGGAACTACTGAGAGCGGGACGAGCAGTCGCGGGCGATGGCGGCGCGCCACTCGTCCGGGCCGGCGGCCCAGGCGTCGCAAACGGCATGGATCTCCACCTGGGCGGCGGCGATCAGACACGGCAGCAGTTCGTCCATGATCTCGGCGAGGTACTTCGGCGGCGCGTTGGGGGCGGGGTGGTCGGCGATGAACGCCATCGCCTCGGCGAGGGACATCGGCGGCGCCGGATCCCAGGAGAGCGCCCAAGACCAGGACGCAGGCTCCGAGCCCGAGCCCGAGTCCGGCCCCGAACCCGCCGCCGCGGACTGCGGCTGCGGCTCTGGCTGCTGTTGCCGCCGCCGCTCGATGTGAGCGTCCCAGTGCTCGATGATCGTCTCCGCCTTCGCGCGGAACTGCGGGAACCGCTCGGCCGCCGCCATCACGTTTCCGACGATCTCCGCCAGCGTGCGACCCGGGTAGGCGCTGTCCATCTCGAACGCCAACTGCGTGCGGTCGCGATCGCCCTCGCGCAGCCACCGTAGGCGCACCAGTTCGAGGGCGTGCCCGTTGTCGTCGTTGGTCCAGACGAGGTCGTCGGTCCTGAGACGCCGCGCTGAATCGTATTACCGCCCGGTACGCGCTGCGGCCCTCTCGCCGGCGGAGCACCCGGCGCGAGCGGTGGTCTCGCGCCAGAACTGAAGACAACCGACTGCCTGCTCTGATACATCGGACGAGGCCACCGCACCTTTGGCAGTGCGCGAGTCCCCGCCTCGCCACATCAGACTTCTGTAATACGCCTGGACAAGGTGGGGAGGGCCCCCTATGGTGACGGGTTGTAACGTTTCAAGTGCGCCGACCTGCCCCGCGCCGCGCTGTCCCCGGTGCCAGGCCGACGCCTGACGCATTGCGAGGCATCATGAGCCGGAACCGTCGCTCGCGAGGGCGACTCCTCTCACTGGCCACCTCGGCCGTCCTGATCGGATCGGTCGCCATCGCCCAGAGCTCCGTCGCCGCCCAGTCGAACGGATCCGACACCGCGAAGAGGCCGACCGGCCTCAATGTCAATGATCTGACCACGCCCCTCGACGTCACCGGGACCCCCGCCTTCGGCTGGCTGCCGCAGGATTCGGCCGGCGACGAGGCGCAGACCGCGTACGACATCACCGTCACCGACCGCTTCACCGGAAAGAAGGTCTGGACCAGCGGCAAGGTCCGCTCCTCGAACGAGTCGTACGTCCCCTACGGCGGCCCGGCGCTCACGGGCGGTTCTCAGTACGCGTGGACGGTGCTCACCTGGAACAGCCAGGATCGGCAGAGCCCTGCGGCAACGTCCTACTTCGGCATGGGGCTGAGCAACTCGCAGTGGTCGGACGCGCAGTGGATCCGCAGGCCCACCACGGGAAACGACTCCACCATCGACTACACCCTGGCCCGCAAGCAGGTCACGCTCTCGTCATCCCGCAAGGTGGAGAGCGCCGTGGTCTACCTGGCCGCGCCGATGCGCTCGCAGCTGCATGTCAATGGTCAGATCATCGACACGCAGGACGATTACCAGACGGCCGGCGAGAACTATTACGAGGCCGAGGACATCACCGCCGAGGCCGCCGCGGCGCAGAAGGCCAAGGGCCCGGCCGCGAACCAGTTGGCGCTGGGCGTGAAATACCTGCACCTGGCCGCGGGCGAAGCCCACCCCGAGGGTCCCCAGCCCTACAGTTCGACGCTCGCGGCCGCCGCGCCGGCCGGCTCCACGACCGTGACCGTCACGCCCGCCACCGGCTCCACCTGCACCACCGCACCTTCGCAGTCGTCTGAGTTCTGCGGCGCGTCTTACGACTGGTACGTCGGCGAGACGCTCGGCCTCGGAGCCGTGGGCACCGCCGCGTTCACCACCGACACCATCACCGCAATCGACGGCAACACGGTGACGCTGGCCACGCCGCTGGCCGTCGCACAGGCCGCGGCGAGCCCGGTCACCTCCGAGAACGGCCCGTCCGGACTGCTCGCCAAGGTGGTCGTGACCTACGCGGGCGGCTCGACGCAGACCATCGTCTCGGACGGCAGCTGGCAGGTGGCCAAGGACGCCTCAGAGCTCAACACCACGGCCAAGATGCGCAGCACGCAGAGCGCCGGCGACTTCGTCGAGTACTACGACGCCGGGGGCGCGCAGACGCAGGCCGGATGGGACGAGGTCGGCTACCGGCCGACCACCCCGTGGCAGTCCGCCGTGGACATGGGCACGGCGCCGCTGCCGAACCCTCCGAACTGCGGCAACTACTCGACGACCAACGGCGCCAACACCGCTCCCAAGCCGCCGGCCACCGCGGCGGGCACCCCGGTGCTCTCCTCGCCGTGTGGATTCAGCAACCTGATTCCGGAGCAGGCGCCGGTGACGTACAAGCTGGTGCATCCGCAGTCGGTCACCACGCTGCCCGACGGCACCGCTGAGGCGGACTTCGGCGACGCCATGATCGCAGTACCCGTCGTCAGCTTCCCCGACGCGACGGCCGCCGATGCCGGCCACCAGGTCGACCTGACGGCCAGCTACCGCCTCGCCGGCACCGTCACCACCGCCGCGGCCGACGCCGGGGACACCTCGATCACGGTCGACAACACATCCAAGTACCCTGACTTCAGCGCCACCGGCGCCGCCACCGGCTTCGCCGTCGGCGACCGGATCACGGTCGACGCCCCCGCCGACGGCTACGGCGCCGGACACCCCGAGACGGACACGATCACCGGCATCGACGGAGCGACCGTCAGCCTGGCCACGCCCTTGAAGGCCGCCCACACCTCCGGCGTCTGGGTGCAGGGCTCCCGGGTCGGGACCTCGACGCTCGACGACCAGTCGACCAACCTGAACTTCTACTACACCCAGAGCGGCACGCCCGGCGAGACGTCGAACTTCTTCGTCCCCATGGGCTGGCAGGACCTGCAGGTCTACCAGGCGACCGCGGCGAACGGCGGCAAGCCGTTGACCACCAAGGACATCTGGGCGGTCGAGCAGTACAACGCCGGATCCGGAGTGGGATCGGCGACGTCGGATCCCGGTGAGGACAACGGCGGCGCGAAGGCGGCCGACACCGCCGCCGACGTGACCGGCTTCAGCGACACGGCCACCGTCAACCAGCCCGCCTCGGTGTTCACCGACGCCGCGGCGTCCCCGCTCGACCGGGCAGCGACGTTCACCAGCAGCAACAGCGAGCTCGACTCCGTCTACGCGCTGATGGAGCGTTCGGCGCTGTTCTCCGGACAGCAGGCGTACGAGGACAGCCCCGACCGCCAGGAAGGCCAGTTCACCGGCGACGCGACCGACGAATCGCAGGTGCAGATGGAGAACCTCGGCGAGCGCTCGCTGACCAGGGAGCTGATCGACGACCTGATCTACTCCCAGCAGCGTTGGTGGATCGCCGGATCGGCGGCGCAGGCCTCGACATGGGGTGAGATCAGCGCGATCTACCCCGACAATCTCAGCGACAACAAGCGCGACATCCCCGACTACACGGAGATGTTCCCCGAGCTGGTCTGGGACTACTACCAGGCCACCGGTGACCTCGCGACGCTCGAGGCGGCGTACCCGACGATGCGCAACGTCGTCCAGTACGTCGACGACAACACGCCCGCCGCCGGGCAGGCCGCCGGACTGGTCTGCCAGCTGGCGAGCTTCTCCACGTCCTCCTCCTACCGGTTCGGCATCATCGACTGGCCGGCCACCGACCGCTACAACACGGTCGTGGCCAACAGCGGCGTCGACACGGTCGTCAACATCCGCGCCGTCGAGGACTACCGCGACCTGGCCGGTGCCGCGAAGGCGGTCGGCGACACCGCCGCCGCGAGCGGCTACACCGACCAGATGAATGCACTGATCAGCAGCATCAACACCAGGCTGGTCGACCCCAGCGGCTTCTACGACGACGGCCTGAACGTGTCCGGCGGAAGCGCCGGCAAGGCCGGCGACTGCTCCGCCGGCGCCGCGCTCACCGGCAACTACTCGGAGCACGACCAGACGTTCGCCATCGCCTACGGTGTGGCGCCCGCCTCGTCGTACGCGCAGCTCGGTACGTACATCGCGGCCCAGGGCATGAAGCAGGGCCCGATGGACCTCGGCCAGCTGGAACTCGCGCTGTCCGAGGCGAACCAGCCGGCCGCCCTGGTCACCCTGCTCACCAACACCCAGGGCGACGGCCCGGCGAAGATCCTCGCCGAGGGCGGCACCTCGATGTGGGAGCAGTGGAACCCGGGCTGCTCCGCCGCGGGCGGCGCCGCCGGAGACAACGACGCCTACAACGACGACCAGTGCTCGGGCAGCGCGATTTCGCAGTCGAGCTCCGAGAGCTTCTCCCACGGCTGGGGCTCCGTCGGCGCCTACCCGGTGACGCGCGGCCTGCTCGGCATCACACCGGCCGGTGTGGGCGGGTCGAGCGTCGACATCGAGCCGCCGTCCTCGGGCCTGACCTCCGCCGGCGGTTCCGAGTGGACCGAACGCGGCACGGTGGCCGTGTCCTGGAAGCAGCTGACCGAGGGTAAGGCCAAGGGCGAGGACGTCCTGCACGTGACGGTTCCGGACAACATGGTGGCGACGGTGTCGCTGCCGGCCGGTTCGGTGCCCTACACGGCGCAGGGCACCGGCGCCCCGCACTACGTCGGCACCTCCGGCGGTCGCGCGGTGTACACCGTGGGGTCGGGCGAGGTGACCTTCGAACCAGGTACTGCCCACTAGTTCATCAGCACTGAGATATAGCTGCGCGCTGGTATAGCTGCGCGACTGGTACAGCTGCGCGACGCGTGCGCACTGTCGAGGCGAGGGTGTTTCAGGCCACTGTGACCGGTTCCGACCGGTCGGCCTCGGGCACCCTCGCCTCCGCATCTGTGTACGTTCCCTGGATCTCGCTACCGGTGCCACAGCAGGCGAACGCGGCGGTGGGGACGACGCTTTATGTGGACGGCGCGTCGACGACGTGCAGCGATTCGGGTACGGGCACGCAGGCCGTGCCGTACTGCACGATTCAGGCGGCGGCGAACGCCGCGACCGCCGGAGACGACGTGCTGATCACGGGCGCCGACTACGACGACGAGACGCAGGTGACGATCTCGAAGTCGGGCACGGCCACCGCTCCGATCACCTTCGAATCACGGGCGCGCCGTATTCCGCTCGAAAGTTCACGATCAGCGGCAGCTACGTCACGGTGAGCGGCGCGAACCTCAACAATCTGAACAGTCCGGTGGTAAACGTGACCGGCTCGCACGTGACCCTTGATCATGATGAGCTTTTCGGCGCCGATCTGGCAGTCGTCCAGGCAGGTGCCAACGTGAACGGGTTGACGGTAGAGCGTTCGAACCTCACCGCCTTCGGGAACGTCACGCTCGTCCAGTTGGGCACCGGCGACGCGAACACCGTGCTGAGTACCAACATCCTCGGCATCGGCACGGGCGACGTAATCCCGATCAGCGGCCCGCCCCCTATGCGAACACAGACGTCCCCTCCATCGTCGTCTCGGCGGATTCGAACACGGACATCGCGGGCAACACGATCCTCGCGGAGTGCTTCACAGGCATCTCGGTCGCCCACTCGACCGGAACGAGCATCGAGAACAACATCGTCTCCGACACGAGGTGCCTGAGCAGCGGGCGCGACGACCTGCTCGTGGACGCGGCCTCGGCGCCGTCCACAACCGCGAGCTACAACCTCCTGTCCCAGGACAACGGCGGCGTCACCGCTTACAGCTGGGCCGGCAAGACGTACACGACGCAGGCCGCGTTCAACGCGGCGACCGGTCAGGGCTCTGCCGACGTCGTGGAGTCCTCATCGCCCGTGTTCGCGGGCGAAGGGGACGCCGCAGCAGTCGGCTCGGGGAACGCCGCGGCACCGGGAGAGCTGACCACCGACTTCTACGGCAACACCTGGCCGCGCAGCGCGCCGGACCGCGGGGCGGTCGCCTACCAGGAGTTCTCCGACGCGACCCTGACAGCCGTGAACTACACGTCCCAGGAGACCGAGATCTCCCTGAACCTGCACGGCAACGCCGGGTTCGGCCCGGCGATGACGGTGGACTGGGGCGACGGCGCTCCGGCGGAAACGTCGACCTCGTCGCCGACGTCGAGGGCTACTACGTGGACTCGGGCTCCGGCGACTACTACCTGCCCGACAATCCCGACCGTCTGCTCGACACGCGCAAGAGCACCGGCTCCACCGGACCGGTGCCGGCGAACGGAACGGTCACCCTCAGCGTCCCGCAGTGTGTCTCGGGCAGCGGCGCGTCCCAGGTCACCGCCCCGGCTGACGCGATCGCGCTGAACCTGACGGTGACCGCGCCGGCCTCGGGCGGTTACCTCACCGCCTACCCCGACCAGACCACGGCGCCGACCGCGTCGAACGTCAACTTCACGCCGAACGAGACGGTCCCGCACATGGTGGTGGTCAAGGTCGGCGCGGACGGAAAGGTGGAGCTGCACAACTCCTCCCCCGGCACCGTACAACTCGTCGCCGACCTCGAAGGCTGCTACTCCACGACGCTCGGCGACGCCTTCGTGCCCGTCACGCCGTATCGGGCCCTTGATACGCGCACCGGTCTCGGCCAGAACAACGTGGACGACGACATTCCGATGCCGGTTCCGGGGTACGGCAACGCGAACTGGGACAGCTATGGCTCCGCCCCGGATGGCAGCACCGCCTTCCAGGGCTCTGCCGCGGTCCTGAACGTCACGATCACACAGCCGAAGAGCGGCGGTGTCATCACCGCGTACCCGCTCGGGTCGCAAAGACCGCTCGCCTCGAACCTGAACTTCGGACCGGGTGAGACGGTGCCCAACCTGGTCATGGTCGACGCGCCGGGCTTCGGCGTCGCACTGTACAACGGCTCGAACGGCACGGCCGACCTGATCGTCGACGTCTACGGGTACTTCAGCTGAGGACGGCGCAGTGGGCGGCCACACGACACGTGGTCGCCCACTCGGCGTACGCCGGACGCCGGCAATCGGATGTGGCCGGCCGCCGAATTCTCGCGCGAGATCCGGCAGATGAATGATTACGAAGCGCTTAACTTTTGCAGGCTGCCACCGCGGGTCGCACGTTTGTGCTGGTGGGGGCCATTATCATGTGTACATGGCACAACAGATAGACCCAGCGGTGACTGACGCCGCGGTGGATGCGTACCTCACTTCGACCGTCAGGCTCATCGCTCTTTCTCCCGGCATGTACAGCCGGAACGGCTCTGGCGGCACCATTCTGCAGTTCACCGGCCTGCCCGTCCCGAACCTCAACGTGGTCTACGTGGGAGCGGAGCCGGACCTGGACGAGGTGGACGCCTTCGCCAAGGAACTGTCCGCGACGGACGTCCCGTGGAGCATCAAGCTGCGGGGGGAGCCCGGGCCCGAACTGCTCGAGGTGGCTGCACGCTACGACCGGACGTCGACGAGCACGGGTCCTCTCCTGACGTGGAACACCGACCAGCTCTCGACGCTGCCCGAGCCCGCACTCCCCTCGGATGCCCGGGTGCGCATCCTCACGGGCAGCGACGGCGAGCTGTACGCCGACGCCATCGCGAACGGATTCGGCATGCCGAAGGCGATGGCGGACGTCTTCGCCAACCCGGCGCTTCTCGACGCCCCCGGCATGACCGCGTTCATCCTGGAGGTCGGCGGCGAGACGGTCGCCACCGGCTTCAACATCATCACCGGTGACCTGGTGGGGTTGTTCAACGGATCGGTCCCGCCCGAGCACCGGCGCAACGGCTACTACCGCGCCCTCGTCATCGCGCGGTTGAAGCACGCGGTCGAGGCCGGAGCCCGTCACGCCTTCACCCAGAACTCGCCGATGTCCCAGCCGCTCTACGAATCGCTCGGATTCCAGCTCGCCGCGACGTGGACGTACCTCGGCGCAGAAGACTGAGATCGGGCCCGGGCCGGTGGGTGGCCGCCTCAGCCGGCACTGACAGTGCGGCCACCATCCGCCCGCTGCCTGCGGCCTTGCCCGGCAACGCCGCGACCTGAAGAATGCGCTGGTGCTTGAGTTCGATGGGAGTTGGCGGAACGGCGCCGCCAAAGCGTGTGAGTGCTGCGGCCAGCCGAGCGAGCGGACCTGGTGCATGGTGACGCGCGATCGACAGCCGTATGCGGTGTTCTTCGCGTCGTGCTACGACCATGGCGCAGGCGCACGTGAGAGCTGGATCGACGTGGTGTTCGGAACCTGGGGCGGAGGCTCCGAATACACGGATCACGTGACGTTCGGCTGCCGGTTCGGACCTGTGGCCGAGAGCGACCGGCCGGCGGCGACGGCGGTGGATGCCGCCTCGGTCGCACCCGACAATGCACTGTTCGGCGAGAAGCTGAGCCGTGACGCCGCGCTGCGCCATGACAGGCTGGCCGACTTCTGGGAAATGGTGGACTTCATCACGGAGTCCGACCCGCTGGTCCACCGGCACCACTACGGCCACGCGCCCGCACACGACCCTAAGTAATCTCTGTCGGCCTGTCGGATCCGGAGCGAGCCGTTCGTAGAACAGGTGAGAGGCGGCCCCCGAGGACGAGGCCGCCCCGGGACACAGAGGAGAGTCATGACCGAGTACCTCATCGCCTTCAACGACGAGTGGGTGCCCGACCACACGGTCGAGGAGCTGCGCGAGAAGGCGACGACCGTCCGGGCGCTGGTGGCGGAGATGAAGGCTGCCGGCGTCCTCGTGTTCACCGGCGGCCTGGACGACGCGGCCCCGGTGTTCAGCGTCGACGCCTCGAGCGGCACGCCGCTGTTCACCGACGGACCGTTCGCCGAGACCAAGGAGCACCTCGGCGGCTTCGCGGTCGTGGACGTGGCCGACGAGCAGGAGGCGCGACGGTGGGCGGGAAGGATCGCAGTGGCCTGCGGCTGGCCGCAGGAGGTGCGGCGCTTCCGGGTCCCCGGG
>Ga0310811_10005216_pt1 | contig 16413 bp, 34 predicted proteins | sample YCmetagenome_FD_207642 | JGI IMG/M metagenome (GOLD analysis project Ga0310811, IMG submission 207642) | Soil microbial communities from experimental microcosm in Duke University, North Carolina, United States - YC | ecosystem: Engineered > Artificial ecosystem > Soil microcosm > Unclassified ...
AACTTTAATTTGATGGAAATATTACGTGGGTAAAAATACTAATCCAATCTTTTACATCATTTAACTTAAGATGTAAATCATAAATATTATATGTAATTAAGATTAGTATTATAATTAAGAGTAGTTTGGATATTATATCTAACATATGGGTTATTTTATAATTTCATCTAGTGGATTACCCATAACATCATAATATTTTTTTATTTTTTAAAAATTCTGCGTGTGCTTCTAAATGACCGTGACAAAGTTCAATTAAACCATCTATGCCCATATCTTCAACACTACGCCATGCATTGCAAAGACCAAATTCCAATTTTCCATGTTTATTAACCCTTACCTGTATCCATTGATATAAATCTTCTTCATCTTTATTATTCATACACAATTTCCTCTTTCTCATAATCTACTTTCGTTTTCAATTCTTCTATAGTTTCTATTTCTTTGAAGAAATAATCCATAGAAACATCAAACACCTTACTTATACGATATAAATTAACAGCGGTAATCCTACATTGAGGATTATTTTCATATGTATATAACGCATTATCATGTAATGAAGCAGCTTTTATAACTGCTCTTCTAGTCATTCCAAGTTCGTTTCTACGATGAACTATTTTACGTGATATTAAACTACTTATTTCAGATGGAGTCATATATTATGCTGCATTTGCTATTAAAAACTGCCAATCATCCTCAAAGAAATAACTAACAGGTACATCTAAATATTGTGCAATATAATATAATTTACCGCTTGATATCCTGTTAATCCCAGATTCGTATTTTTGAATCTGTTGAACTGTTACATTTATATGCTTTCCTAATTGTGATAATGAAATACCTAATTCTCTTCTTTTATGCCTTAATCTACGTGCTACTAATTTATCTATCTCATTAATTTCTATCTTTTTTTCTCTCATTTTTAATCTTCTACTTTATATAATTTCTTTTCTGCTAATATATTTAATAAATACCCAGGAATCCATTGTAAATCTTCAATTAATAGTAACTCATTAATCATATCATGTAATATTGTTTTTATAGTTGTAGCTGTATACTTAGCATTATGATATTGCTCCCATGCTGGGTTATCAGGATTATCTGATTTTATTTTTATTATCTCTTTCTCCGCACAATTAATAAATTCTTCTAATATTTCATATTGATTTACTACATAATGAACACATCTTATCTTAAGATCTATCATTGAAAAACTGGTATATTTATTTTCTAACATATTGATAGCATCAAATAACTTCAATTTATCACTATAAGAATATAAATTATCAGGATTATCTAATGTTATGAGAATATCAGGATTTTCTACTAGAAACATATCTAAAGACGAATAAAGCATGATAAGCCTTAGACGATTATATTGATTTACATTAGTCATAATTTTACTCCATATTAATTATGTGACATCATCATAATATTCAACTTATAGTTTGTCAATAACTAATTATGTAAAGTTATGTAAAATATGATTTAATGTAAGTATATTAGTATTAAATAGATTGTTTAGTTTGAAAATAAGAATTATGAAACCTTATTTTGTGTTTTTAGTTTCATTTTGATGGTGTGAACGGAGGGATTTGAACCCTCATTCTTCAGCTTCACATACTGATATCTTATCCAATTAGATGACGTTCACCGTAAATTTAAGATATATTGAAATGTTTTGATATTTCATTCATTTTAGATCTCATTCTTCTCTCATCTTTATCTGTAAAAGATTCTGGATTTGAAAAGTAAGCATTCAATTCTTCCCCTATTTTTATAAATTCTTTTATCAATTGAATTTCTTCCTTATGTTCTTCTGGGTGAAGATTTAAAATATCTAATTTTAAAGCTAATAATTTATTTTGATCTATTGTCATTTTACCCTTTCTTTATATTTACAATATTACTTTCCATAATGCCGATTATAAAACATAATCTATATGTTTTTTATATAAAGTTTCTAACTCTAAACGTTTATTTTTCCACCATTTGGAATTATATTTATCGCACTCCCATGCAGCTTCTAGAAGGACCATATGAGCTAAGACAGTTGTAAAACGAATAAAATTTATACCATTATTATCTTTTGACTTCGGTTTAAAATGATTATCGAAATTTAAAACATCCTCCAAAGTTTCGTAACCTTCTCCCTCTCCTTTTTCATTCAAATGACGAAATAAATCATCTATACAATCAAATTCTATTTCATTCATTTTTAACTCTCTCACAATTATCAGCTTCATACTTTTTATATTCTTTAGCTAAAGAATTCAACCTATTATAAAATGTTAAGGTACTATAATCTTCATAAATTTCATCAGGTGCATTATCTATTAGTTCTATAAATCTTGTAAGAAATTGCTGTAATTCTTGTCTCTTTTCAGTTTTAGTAAGATTATCCCTTTCTTCAAATAATTGTTTTAATCTTTTAATATTACGATTTTTTAAAACTTCTAATATTTCAGGATAAAGATAGTATCTTTCTATAAATTCCGCGTCTATAAATTCCCCATCTTTAAAAGGATTAAGTTCTTTATGTAAAACATTTATACCTTTTTCCCTTAATTCAATCATTCCTTCTAAAATAAGTTTATAAGCATTTATTGCAGTTACTTCATCTTCAATAAATCTTAATTTACAAATTATATTAAATAATGTTATAACATTATTATGTAATCCCGTGCTAATATCCTCATAAATTTTATATTTATGATCCCCTATATCTGCTGAAGATATAGGTACAGGTAATAAATTTTCCTCATTAAATAATTCCTTAATTAAATCATCAACTTCTAAATTATCCTTTAAAAGTTTTATTTCTTCATCAGAATATCTTAATACATCTATCCCTAAATATTTAAAATCAGATATTTCTAATTTCATGTCATTCTAGCTTGTTCTATATCTAATTTATGTTGTTTAAGTTCTAATTTGCCCTTAATAATTTAAGATATCTCAATCCTTGTCTCTTCGGAATTATTATCATAAATCAAATCTTCTATCTGTTTTAACCTTATATCAATAGATTTAATATTATCTTTATTATAAGAATCAAAAACTATCATCAGTGAAATAATAGTAAAAAATACACATAACACACCCCATAACGTATGAGCTCTAAAAGCAAAATTTATTGCCACCATAGAACTTATTATCATTACAATAAATATAATAAATTGCATATTATTCTAACCCTTCAAAATATTCTTTATACATAACTCCAGCTATATATCCTATTAGATTTGCAAGAAAGAAACTTAATGAAATTATAGAAAGAGTATATCCCCCTCTAAATGTAAAGAAATAAGGTTCACATTTATCAATAAGCATAGGTTCTATTATTAAAAAAGTAATTATTGTAGAAGATAATATTATAAATTTTATAATTAATTTCATGTTATATATTTCTAATTTATTATATCTTCACTCATATGAAAAAGGCGTATTAATTCTTGGTATTCTTCTTGGTTTGTTTCTACCCACTTTTCACCTGTATATTTTTGTAAAGTCATTTTCCCTTTATTAAAAGATACTCGTGTAGAACCTTCAAATTCCTCCCACTTTTTACCCAATCCCCATTCTGGGGGAATAGTATAATTAGTAGGGATAGATAACAATTTTTTTTGTAATCTTATAGATTCCTCATAAAACTCTTTCTCTTCTTTAGGTTGATGTTTTAAATATAACTCACAATGTTTATCATGATTTTCGTGCCTTTTAGCTTTATTAAATTTATTCATAGCTTCTTTCCATTTAGGTAAATTATGTATATTTATTCCTCTTCTTCATTAAAGGTTGGATTTAATGGAAGCTTACTACTCCATCCCCACTCTGCGGAAGTAGTATAATTAATCAGTGTAGATAACAATTTTTTTTCATATTCATCATTTTCCCAATCATAAATAGGAATTCCGCTATAAAATGCTGTTTCACTAGTAAGATAATGATTTATATGATATGGATTATGTATAGTTTTATCTTTCAATTTTCTTCCTTTAATATATTTTCTAATTTTTGTATTCTTTTTTCTAAATATATTGATATATCACATATTTTTTCTCCTATATAACCAAGAAAATTATAAAAGTATCCCAATGAAAAACCTAATATCATAAACGGAACAAATATTAAATATAAAGATACATATAAATTTACATAATTATAAATGGTTTTCATATCTTCTTCTCTTCCTTTTTATCAATACTCTTATTTAAAACTTCATCACAAAGAGATCTTCCTACTAATGGCCAAGGGTTTGTAAATAATCTACGTCGAACTTCTGGGTCCGTTAAAATCTTATCAATTAATCCAATATTTTTATTTTCTTCTTTTAATGTCATATCTTCTCCTTTAAATCTCTTATCTGTTGTATAAGTTCAACCTTCTCAAGCAATGATTCTCTAGTCTCCCTTATCTCTTCAGTCTGTTCATTTAATACCTCATTACCTTTAACAGCATTTAATACTTTTAATCTATCAAGCGATTCATCATGTGTAACTTCATCAAATTCAGGTAATATGCTTGTAAGTACTTCAATTTGACCATCTATACTTGTTTCTTTATTAGTAATAATTACACGCTTTTCATCAACATGCTTAGGTAAACTATAAAGCTCCTTAAAATATATCTGATATGCCCATGATTCGCCTTTCTTCATAGACTCCCATAGCATATCTAATGCTTCTTCAGCTCTAGTCGATGCTATGTCCCTTAACTTTATAAAGCTTAATGTAGCTTCACTATAACCACCCTTAGGTCTACCCTTAGATGGCGGTTTATGCCCTTTAACGAAATTAGGATTACCCGCTTTTTTCCTTACTCTACCTCGTATTGTTACCATGTATTAAAATTAGTTAATTAATTATTTTGTTAATATTTGTTAATATTTGTTAATTAGTCCATATATTATCCATCTTAACTAGAGATAATGCTTCTTTTATAATTTTAAAATCCTCTTCTTTCCACCATCCTTTCTCTTCTATGTTAAGAAGTATAGAATCATGTTTAGTAAATCTAAATGTATTCACCCAATGAGCTATAGGTACCCTATTATGCGATTCATAGGGATGGGGCCTCCATTTGATAAATTCATAAGTTTTTTTCTTAGAAAATATAATATATTCTTTTTGTTTCTCTTTTTCTTCTAATAAAAGAAAAAGATAATTAACCCATCTTTTGAAAGCAGCGCCATATTTTAATATTTCCCCTAATAAAAACATATCTACTTTTCCATCTTTTATAAGCTCAGATATTTTAAAACGTTTATAAAATTTATCTTCAAAAGACGTTTCAATAGAATATTTAATAGCTTTTGTGTATTCTATCGTAGGATACTTATGTTTAATCGCTATTTTATAATAATGTGAATATAATTTAGGGGCATCTTTCGCTATAAGTTTAATTTTCATTATCTTTTAACTTATAATTGATATCATTTGGTATATACAACAAAGGTTTCACAGAAACATTAAATTCTTCAAAATATTGATATCTTGTGACTGCTTTTAAGTACCATAATATATTTCTATCTATTTCTTCCTCTGTATCATCATGACATAATCTAAATATCACTCTTTCTCTTAAAACCATACCTTCTTCTAATCTATCCCTTAATAATAACCTAATTTTACCTATTACTGGAATAGCTGATTTTTCTACATTTTTCCAATCCTCTTGAGTAATATTTCTAGGATAGGTATCAGTTAAAAAAGGATAAGCCTTCAGATAATAGGTTACATGCATATCTTCTATTATCTTATTAACTCTACAATCAGCTTTAGTTTTAAATATAAAAGTTTCGTCTTCCCACGAATCCCTTATTTGTATGTCAATGATATATTTATTTTTATCTATTTCATAAAATGGATTTTTCATTATCTTTTAACCTCTTGACCGCTAATTTTAGCATTCTTAATTAAATTTTGAAAAGCATCTTTTAAGTTTCTAATAATATAATTCTTTTTAGCAGGATAGGTGAGATGATCTTCAAATTCTTCTTTACTAAAAAGTGCAACCTCTCTAGTTCTATAAAATAAATGAGGTGTTTCTTCTACATTTGTAATAAAATTCACAAACAACTGTTTATTGTTATTCAAATTCTTAGTAAATCTTTTATATATATTTTCCCTTTCTTCCTCTAAAAACTTAAACATCAATTTTTCAGTTTCAGTTAAAGAACTTTTATCAAATATCTCAATTGGATAATTATCTGCACCTTTAAAAATTATAATATCTATATGTAATTCAGGTTCTATCTTATCCTTACGAAAAATCCTAAATTTAACTTCTATGCTATTAAAATTTGTATTCATTATTATTCCTCTTTTTTAATATTTATCTAAAACTTCTTCATCAGTATATAATTATGTATAATATCTCTAATCACTTCATCATCCCATAAAGAAGATATTTTCAATATATTCAGGATCTCTAGTTTTTTAAATTCCCCACGCTTTATATTCCTTCTTATTAAAGTAGGTCTATTTCCGTCTAATTTATGTTTATTAATTATTTTATCCAATGCTTCATTAATATACATTTCAAATTTAGAAGCATACTTATGATATTTATCTAAAACTTCTTCATCGGTATATAAAGGATTACTATATGAAACAACATAAGATATTTCATAATAAATATTATGATCGCCCTCTTTTATATAAAAGATAATTTCAAACTTATTCTCTTCACTTAGTTCTCCCATCTTATTTTCTTATCTCCGTAAGTATATTGCATAATATTATCTACGAAATTTTCAATATTTTCATCTAATTTCTCTTTAGACCATTTAGATGACATCCCTATTACATAAGAAGAAGGTTTTACTTTCTTACCTTTTTCCCCTTTTATATCTATTAAATGTTTTATTCTTGATATAATATAAGATGATGCCCAACTTTTAAAATCAGGTTTATTACTAATAGGACGTTTATATACTTCACATTTATATAATAAATGCTTCCACCATAAGAAATTATTATTTTCTGCATTAAAAGTTACTATTAGATTCTCATCTTCTTCGTCTTTACATTTTCCCATGTTAAAAACCTATATTGTTTATTGCTCTTTTATTTGGCATATACCATCCTCTTGGTTCTTTACTTCTTTTAAACCCATAAGAATCTAATATCTTTGCCATTTCATTAGTCAAATTCTTCTTATGTGCCATATGATTTATATTAAATCCTAACTCTTCAAGAATTCTAGTAGCATTATATATCATCATTGTGCTTTTAGGTTGAACTAAAATGTTTTCTACTTCAAATATTTCATTTAATTTCTCTTCTAATACCGAAATGCTTTTAAATTGCGAATTCATTTTCTTCTGAACATTTAAATCTTCAGAACTTAAAAAATAATTATTGTCAGTTTTTGCTATTTCTAAAAGTTCAGCATATATCTGTTGCATATCCATATTATGTTTATAATTACAACTAATAATTGGTAAACATATAAACCTGGTATTATCTGTTTGATCTTGTAAAAATTCAGTCTCATTAACTGATCCAAAAAATACTGTACGACGTCTATAAGTAACAGGATGAGTAACATATTTCATATTCAAAATATCTTCGGATGAACTCAAAAAATTCTTAAGCTCATCTATATCAGATTTACGCATAGTTGAATTAATTTCACCAAGTTCAACTATCACATGTTGAATACATCGTAAAACTGTCATACTATCTGAAATCTTTAATGTAGCACCTTCAGTAACAAAATTGTTATGAATAGAAGGGACTAATGATTTAAACCAACTAGTCTTACCTGAATATTGTTTTCCTTGAAAAACAAGTATCATCCTGGCAACTTTACCTTCCTCCTCATCATTAAAACATGTAATGTTGATTAATTGTAAAAACCATTTCTTTAAATATAAATCCCTAAGTTCCTTAAATTCAGGTAACACTTCTACTGTTTGACAAAAATCATCAAATCTTTTTATTCCGTCCCACGGAAGGGAACACACCCAATCCTTCCAACTATTAAAAGTATTTTTTCTTGCTACTAATCCTACAAACTCATTAACAGGATTAGTTTTCATCCCATTAAGTTCACAAAGAGATTTAATTAATGTAATTCCATCATTAATATCAACCTCTTTTATTTCATTAAATTTGATTTCAATATTTTTTTTTATTACGTCAAATCTAATACTAATTTTATATTCTTCTAATAAAGTTTTAAAATTAGAATAAGTAAAAAGAGGGGTATTAGTCTTACCTCTAGTATCTTTCCATTTGCTCTTAGCTAATGGTCTATATTCTCCTGATGTTTCCATCGGTAAATTATTAGTACTTTTATAAATTATAGTTGCAAAAGTTATAGGGTTTTCAATGTTCATTTTAAAGCTATTCCATTTAGCCTCTAATTCATATAACCCTTTATATTTATCTGGCCTAGGATCTCGTTTAGACCACATGTTCCACATTATTAACCCTTCAGGCTCACCCTTATATTGATGATGTAATGCTGCCCCAACTTCTAACCATTCGTAATAATCTCTTTCTTCCACAGGATACTTATTTAGATAGCTAATAATATTTGAATCATTAATATCTAATGGATTGTTTTTTACTGTTAATGCAAATTGATCTTTTTCTACAATAGGTAAATTAGAAGATTCCATATAAAAGATGGGATCTATTAATTTTCCATCCTGATGAGTATGCCAAGCTATGTAATCTTTATGGGGTTTAATAGGAAGGTACATAATTTGATTACGCTTAATACAAGTAGGTATCTGAAGTGTTTTTTTAAAATCTTCAGATAAAGAATTAATAAAATTTAAACTAACATCAGTATAATCTTCTGTTTTTACTTCGGTAGTAAAAAATAACACAATTCGAATTCTAGGGGTGTTTATAGCGTGAGATGCTGTTGAATAAGCAATGTACTTATAAAAATGCAAATCCCTCTTAAAAAGTACCTCTAAATCGTTTATTGGGCCTTTGTAATAATCTACATCTAGTATTAACAGAGTACGTGCATGCAAATTATGGGTATCTCTTGTTTTTCCATTAAAGTAACCTCCTATTATTCCAGGGGCGTTATCTTTATCTGAATCTATGAAATTGCTTAAAATAGTAACTAAATCCTCGAATGATAGCAATTTATCGATAGGATTAATATCTTTATTGTTCTTTACAAATGCTACTTTGGTATACATTTACCATCTCTTGTTTCCCATTAGGGTAGGAATATTAGAATATAAAAGGAATTAGTCAATGATTATTGAATTAATGTCTATTAAGGATTATTACTTATTCTTACTTCTTTCTCTTTATATACTATATATACTTATATGGCTTATCTAGGGCGTATCTATGGGCGCATCTTTTCCTAAGCTTTATGCGCTATTGGGCGCATGGGTGCATCTTTTCTATATAAAAGATATTCGTGAGAAAAAATTTTTTAAATAAAAAGAATATTTATATTTATATGCGCCGGATGCGCCCTTATGCCCCTAATTAATTCTATAAGTACACATCTAGGGCGTATCTATGGGCGCATCTTTTCCTAAGCTTTATGCGCTATTGGGCGCATGGGTGCATCTTTTTAGTAAAGTCTTTGTAAAACTAACAATATAAATGTTAAATATTTAATACATGTAAACTTTATTCAGTACGTGATTTTTGGATGCGATTTTATGTATTTCGCAGCGATTTAATAAAAATCGCATTCAAATGATTTTAATCAGGAAGAATTCGGGAAGATTTACTTTTATTCGTGTATATAATAATTTAGATGTTCATCATTGCTAAAGCATCTAAACCGTCTAAAGTTAAAATGAATAAGAGGTCCCTTCCAATCTGAAGGGACCTCAAGTATGCAAAAAATAAAAAACCATATTGCTGATATCAGCAATATGGTTAGAAGCTAATCAATAACAGTGTATATGACTATTTTAATGCCTATACATGCGGGGGTAATATATAACAGAAGAGGATTTAGGTTCTTTTTCTTCTAAATCCTCCATTATAGATGTAATTAATAGATATAATAAAAATCCGCCTAATGTTAGTAGTAATGTTCTTCCTACGTATGTACAAAATTTATTCATTATTTTTTTCTTTATTATGTTTTTGATCTTCTATCCAGTTATTAATATTTTCAATCAATTCTCTTGGGATAGGTTGACATTTATTAAGATAAACTTTGATTGCATCATTAAAAACTGCATTTAATGATCTTTGTTCTAACAAAGCTTGTTTTTTAAATTCCTCTGATAATTCAAGTGGTAATGTTCCACTGAATCTAATTAATTCTTCTTTTTTTGTCATATAACCTTTCTATAAGATATGCGACTATTTTACTGTAAAATTATATTTAAGTCAAAATATCTATTGACAGCAGAATAATTTTACATATTATGCAAAAACTTAATTTAACCTAAAGGTAAAACAATGGAGGAGAAATGAAAATAAAATATAGCAAAAGGGAAACTAGGAATTTGGGTAACTATGAAAATGTTACGGTAGAAATATCTGTTGAAGATACTATGGATTTAACTGAAACTAAAGAAGAATGTTTTGATAGATTGAGAGAATTTGTGACAAGTAGATTACCTTTTCAATTTAATAAGACTGAAGATAAGATACAAGAATTAAAAACTGAAGAAGTAGATATTGAAGAAGTTAAAAATAAAGTACTTAATTTAATTGATCATGATAACAATAATAGGCAAATAATAAAATCAATACTCGGAGAATTTAATGCTGAAAAATTACAAGAATTAAATCGATCACAATTAAAAGAATTTAATAATAAAATAATGAACTTAAGATAAGAATAAATAATATGGAAAAAGAATTAGATGTTAAAGATTTATGTAAACAAATTACTAATTATACAGGTAATTTAATTAGATTAATAAGAAGAGATCATCATGTTGAAATTAAAAATATTGCTAAGGAATTAGGAGTAAGTATTCAACAATTTAGAAAATATGAAATGGGAGAAAATAGAATTTGTATAGCAAGACTATTATTGATCCTAAATCATTTAAAATATGATATTCATACATTTATTGTAGATCTAATGAAAATTCATGATATAAGTTATATGCCGATTCAAAAAAAGCCAGCATTTAAAAATGTAGAGAAATTAAATTCAGATCAATATAAATTGGTTGAAAAACTAATTAAAAATTTAACTAAGAATAATTAAAGGGTATAAAATGGAAAAGGAAGAATGGAAGGTTATAGATGCTGAGTTAGACCTAGAATTACTAAATTCAGTAACCATGTTAGAAAAACGTATCAAAAATATAGAACAACTTGAATCAATTAAATATCCAACTCATTTAAAAGAACTTATAAATGATCTTATGGATAGAGTAGATGAACTTGAATTTAAAGTAGCAAATAAAAATTATGATTAAGTAAGGAAAATCATTATATGAAAAATATCCAAATACAGTGTGTAATTAACTATGAAATTAAAGATGGTAAGATAACTTCACAGTTAATACCACAATTAGCTGAAACTTTTGATTTTAATTCATTAGAAGAAATTTTAAAAGAATACAGACCAATTATAGTGTCAAAAGAAGAAGAAATAGAAGCCCTTAAAAAAATAACAGATATGTTGTTAATTCATATTGAAGATAAAATTTTATGGCAAAAAGAGAAAATAAAACATCATGCATACTAAAGATGAAATTATAGAAATTAATATTGAAAATTTAGAACGTAATTTGGATAAAATAAATCGTACTTTTATTTTTATAAGAGAAGAATTATTAGATGCAATAAAAGCTAAATATCATTTAATTGAAGATAAAGATTATAAATTTTCAAAAGAACAATTTATAAAATTAAAACAAATTGATGAAATGAATTCTTTATTAATTATGAAAATAACTAATGTAAAAAGCTCAATCAATAACATACATAAAGATATTAAAAAAATTGCTTATAAAGAAATAAAGGAAAAATATGAATTTACATGATTTTTACGCATGGGCGCTTAGAAAACGTAATGGTTATAGAGATCAAGAAATTGCAGACTTATTAAGTGAAGTAGCTGAAATAAGTGAATTGCATGATGAAAATGGTGATTTAAAATTAGAATATAAAATAGATAAAGAAAAACTTAAACAAGAACATGAGAGAATTAAAAATAAATACAAATGACTGAAGACGAAAGAAACCAAGAACTTGAAAAGATTGAAAAAGAAATTATAACTCGATTGAAAGATATCGAAAGAAAAACTAAAAAAGTAATAAGGAAAAAATATCTAAAAGTAGATGATATTGAAGAAATCTATGAGATGTTAGAATCTATAATAGATTTTCCTTTATATAATATGAGATCTTTAGTGAATAAAAAATGACTAAACATGCAAAATTAAGTGCAAGTGGAAGTGAAAGATGGATTTTATGTCCTGGTAGTGTCAAAGCAGAAGAAAATTTACCAGATATAAAAAATAAATATTCTTCAGAAGGAACTTTCGCACATGAAATAGCTGCAGCTTTACTTAATAAACAGGACATCAATAATTATGATGTCTCATCTGAAATGTTAGATAATATTCAATTGTATGTTGATTATGTAAATAATATTTCATCTAAGACAATATTTTATCCTGAAATACATATAGAAAAAGAGGTAAATTTTTCCCATATTGTACCGAAAGGTTTTGGTACTGCAGACAGTATAGTTATATCTGTTAATACCTTACATGTGATAGATTTTAAATATGGTATGGGTCATAGTGTATCTGCTTTTGAGAATACACAATTACTTTTATATGCTATAGGAGCTTATAATGAATTGAAAAATAAAGATGTTATTCATGAAATAGTTTTACACATTGTACAACCTCGTAAAAATAATTTTGATAAATGGACATTATCTATTAAGGAATTATCATATTGGGAAGGATATATAAAAGCTAAAGCTGAAATGGCACTTAGAAAAGATGCTGTACGTATTCCAAGTGAGAATGCTTGTAAATGGTGTAAAGCAAGTTCTACTTGCCCTGCGATATATGATTTTACTTCTGAAGTTTTAGAAAAATCTAAAGATATTGTAGAAGATGATAAAATTAAAATCATTTTAGACAATTCTAAGATGATTAAAAATTATTTAAATTCCTTAGAAGAAAAGATTTATGATAAATTATCTTCTGGAGAATATTTCCCTGGATATAAACTGGTAAAGGGTAGAAATATGCGTAAAATTAAAACAAGTAGTGAAGATAAACTTGTTGAATTATTAGGTGAAAAAGCGTATATTAAATCCTTAATAAGAGTTACAGATCTGGAAAAGTTAGTAGATAAGGAAACATTAGAATCTTTTATATATATTTCTGAGTCAAAACCTTTAATGGTTACAAAAGATGACAAAAGAAAAGCAATAAAAATAGAAGAATTCGATTTTACAGCTGAAGATATCTTATTATAAAATATGTTCAACGTTTAAATATTAAAAATAAAATGTCATCAAAAACTTCACCTCGCATTAAACTTAATGATGTAAGATTATCTTATCCATCTTTATATAGAAAAACAGTTAACCCTAAAGCTGGTCCAAATGGTAAACTTAGATATGAAGCTACTTTCATATTAGATAAAGATCAGCATGCAAAAGAAATCGAAACTATTAAATCATTTATTAATGAAGTAACAACTGAAAATAAAATTTCTTTAAATAAAATAGATAGAAAACTTATTTGCATAAGAGATGGGGACGAATCTGAAAAAGAAGAATATAAAAATAAATATACTTTAATAGCTAGATCAGAAAATAGATTTCCTATAGTAGGGAAAGATGGTAAAACCCCTGTTGGAGAAGAGGACGGTATATTTTATGGTGGATGTTATGTAAATGCTTATATTAGTCTATATTTGTATGATAAAATGAGTACAGGTATATCAGCTAATTTATTAGCCATTCAATTTAAAAAAGATGGAGATCCATTTGGATCTGGTCCTTTTAACATAGAAGGTGCCTTTGAACCTGTAGAATCTTCAAATGATTTATTTTAAATAAATTTAATTGAAGTATAAAGGCAAAGTTACGTGACCGTGGTGGTCGTCTTTATATAGACATTAAATTATATACATGTTATCTGTATTTTTATCCTAGGTATAGATAACATGTATTTTATGGGGTAAGAGCCGTTATCTCTTCTCTTTAAACGGGGAAATGGTCGAGAGGTCAAAGGCACCTGACTGTAAATCAGGCCGTTATACGTTCGAAGGTTCGAATCCTTCTTTCCCCACCATAATGGATATAAATAGATATAAAATGCAATTAACTAGAGAAGAAGCTGAATACTTATTTGAAAATCATAAGGGAATAATAAAAAATTATATCAAATATGAAAATTTAATTTATTTCAGAACTACAGAGGATCTTAAATATGATCCTTTAAATTTTGAAGATTCTTTAAATGGTATAGTAAAATTTTAAATAATGAGTAAAGAAGTATTTTTAGATGTAGAATGTTATCCTAATTACTTTCTTATTTGTTTTAAATCTAATACTAAAAATCGTTTTTATGAAATAACTGATACTTCTGTTCTTAATTATGCAGAAATATCAACTATCATGAATAATTATCTTACTATAGGTTTTAATTCTAAAAATTATGACCTTCCAATGATTACATATGCTTTAACAGGTGTTAATCGTAAACAATTAAAAGAATTCTCAGATCAAATAATAACTTCCAAAAAACCTTCTTGGGAAATTTGTAATAATTATAATATTCAAATTCCTTATAAATGGAATCATATAGATATTATTGAGCCTACTCCTGGTGTTCGCACAAGTCTTAAAATGTATGGTGCTAGAATGCATACAAATGTACTTCAAGATTTACCATTAGAGCCAGATAGCATCATAGAAAATAAAGATCATGATATTATTAGGGAATATTGTTTTAATGATATTACTATTACCATGGAGCTTTATAATGAGATTCAAGATAGAATAGAATTACGGGAAAAAATAGGAAAGATTTACAATCTTGAATTAAGATCGAAATCAGATGCTCAAGTAGCAGAAACTATAATTAAGAAATTATTATCTATTAAATCTTATAATAATGTAATTGATTTAGAAAAAACATATAGATATAAAGCGCCTGAATTTATTAAATTTAATTATTTAGAACTTATAGAATTATTACATTCATTACAAAAAACTGATTTTAAATGTAATGAAAAGGGGATGCTTATAAAAAACGAAGCACTTAAAAAACAAATTAAAATAAATAATACTACTTTTACTTTAGGAATAGGGGGATTACATTCTAATGAAAAACATCAAGCTACTTTAATTAATGAAGATGAGTTTTTAATCGATATAGATGTTGTTAGTTATTATCCTTCTATTATTTTAAATAATAATTATTATCCTGAAAAATTAGGTGGTAATTTTATAAATTTATATAAGCTTTTTTATAATGAAAGAATAAAAGCTAAAGAAAATAATGATAAAATAAAATCAGATACATATAAAATTATTTTAAACGGAAGTTTTGGAAAATTTGGATCTCAATTTAGTAGTTTATATTCTCCTAATTTATTGTTACATACTACCTTAACAGGTCAATTAAGTTTATTAATGTTAATAGAAAATTTATCAGCGTTTGAAATTATATCTACTAATACAGATAGCATTACTATTAAAGGTAAGAAGGCATTAATGGATGTTTTAGATAAAATTTTAAAAAGATGGGAAAAGACTACTAATTTTAAATTAGAAAAAACATATTATAAAGCTGTATATCATGAATCTGTTAATTCATATATTGGAATACTGGAAGATAATAGTATAAAATGTAAGGGTCTTTATGCATTTGAAGGATTAGATAAAAACCCTGTGAGTACTATTTGCATTGAAGCAGTAATAGAATATTTACAACATAAAGTTGAAATAGAAGATACTATATTTAACAACCAAGATAACATTAAAAAATTCCTTTTAATTAGAAAAGTAGAAGGAGGGGCAATTTACAAAGATCAATATCTTGGAAGAATTGTAAGATGGTATTATTCCACTGAAGGTGATAAGATAACATATAAGACAAGTGGTAATAAAGTTGCAGATAGTGATGGTGCAAAACCTCTTATGAAATTAAAAGGTGAAAAAATACTTGATATTGATTTTAAAAAGTATATAGATAAAAGCTATAAGATGTTAAAAAATTTAGGGATAAAATGTATAACGAATTAAAAGAAACTATAATAACAATATTATTTACTTCCTCAATATTTATATTTTTATTCATATTAACTGCCTTACTTAATATGAGTTCAAAAGTAATATTCTGTTCAGGTATATATATTTTACTAGCATTAACTATAAACTTATTATCTGAAGTATATAATAAGAATGAAGCTATGTTTGCTGTTACGGCTTGTGTATTACCTAATATCATTTTATTAAGTAGAACCC
>Ga0310811_10005220_pt1 | contig 16407 bp, 14 predicted proteins | sample YCmetagenome_FD_207642 | JGI IMG/M metagenome (GOLD analysis project Ga0310811, IMG submission 207642) | Soil microbial communities from experimental microcosm in Duke University, North Carolina, United States - YC | ecosystem: Engineered > Artificial ecosystem > Soil microcosm > Unclassified ...
GGCCCGCGTCAACGTCGTTGCTCGTCCGCCGTTCACGCGCCGAAGGCGCTCCCAACGCGAGGGCCGAAGGCCCGAAGCTCCCAACCGGCCGCGCCGTGCGCGGCCTCCCCACCGCCGCGCGCAGCGCGGCTCCCCACCCGCTCTACTTCGCCTCCATCTCCCTCATAACAGCGCCCCACGCATCGCGAACGCACGGCGCCGCCGGCCGCCAATCCGTCACCTCGCGAAGCTTCTTGTTCGACAACCGCTGTGACCGCGACAACAGCTCTGACGTCGATCCGCCGAGTTTCGCCAGCCACCAGGGAATCGGCCGCGGCGTCCCGACGCCGAGCGCCTTGGCGAGCGACGCGATCCATTCGCCACGCTTGAGCGGCTCGTCATCGCTCACGTTGTAGATGCCGGCTGGCGCATGCAGCGCCTCGACCACGGCGCTGGCCGCGTCGTCGTGCGAAACCGACGAGAAATACGCCTCGGCCGGACCGACCAGCGGATTCACGCCCTTGCGCACCATGCCGAAGATCTCGCGCGTCGCGAAACCGTCCGGGCCGTAAAAGTTGGCGAATCGCAACACGACGCCTCGCCCGCCGAGTTTCGTGAACTGGGCGGCGGAGCTCTCGGCATCGAGCACCGTGCGGTTGTAGCGCGCCGGCCGGACGGCCCACTTCTCGTCGATCCACTTGTCGCCGCCTTCCTCGTAGATGCCGGCGTACGATTCCTGGATCACGCAGTCCGCGCCACCCGACCGGGCCGCGACCACGATGTTGTTCGAGCCGACCCGGCGCACCTGGTCGTTCTCACGCCAGGAGGAAGGCAGCAGCATCTTCGTCGTGCTCGACGGCATGTGGGTCGCGAGATTGATCACCACGTCCTGCTTGCCCACGGCGCGGCACACGTCCTGCTCGTCGAGCATGTTCATCGCGACGGCTTCGGCGCCTTGCGCCGCGAGCCGTGCCCGCCCCTCGTGTGAGCGCGACGCGGCGGTCACGTGATGACCGGCACCGACGAGCGCTGGCACGACTCGCCGTCCGATCACTCCCGTTCCGCCCGCGACGAAGATGCGTAGCATCGAGTTCCTCCCGCGGAGAATATTATCGGGGACGGAGAACGTTAATGAGACCGGCGCGCCAATGTGACCGGGGCGCTCGCCGCCGCGGCCGTGTCGCGCTGCGCGACCCAGACCTCCTCGTCGCGCGCCATCTCCGTGAGCCCGTCTGGAATCGGCGTCCGCGCCTGCCCCAGCATCCGGGCCCCCGGCTTGAGGCTCGCCACGAGCGACTCCACCATCGGTGGTTCCGCGCCGGCATCGAGCGCCACCGCCGCAACCGCGTTGTGCGCCACCGGGGCCGCGCGGCTCGAGCGGACTATCGATACGCCGTCGCCGCTGGTGATGCCTGGGGGCGGGTTCAAGAGCAGGAGCTGGGCGGGTGTGAGCCCGCGAAGAATCGGCGCGTAGGCGCCCCACGCGCCGTGCAGCAGCGCGGTCATGCGCGCATCGGTCAGATCGAGAGCCGCCGCGAGACGAACCGCGTCTTCTTCCCGGGGCGCGGACTGAATTGAATTGTCGGGAAGCGCCGCATCGTCGAACAGGACGACGCCCTCCCGAATCGGGTACTCGGCGAGACAGATCGGACATCCCAGTGTCCCGCGCACGATGTCGCGGTCCATCGACTCGTCGATGGACGCGACGAGCCAGGTGTCGTCGTGCCCGCGAGGGCAGCGAAGGAGATCGACGAGCGGAATGAACATCGTTCAGGTGCGCGAGAGCCGCACCTCGTCGACGTTCACGTCGCGCGGCTGCTCGATCGCGTAGAGCACGGCCGCCGCGACCGCATCCGCCTGCAGCATCTCTGAACGGGGCGTAAAGCCCGCTCGCTCATCCGGATTGACCGCGTCCCACATGCCTGTGTCGACCGGACCAGGTGAAACCAGCGTCGCGCGCACGCCGGTGCCGGCAAGCTCCGTCCGCAGCACTTCGTGAAAACCGCGAAGTCCGAATTTACTCGCCGCGTAGCCGCTGTTGCCCGGAAGCGCGACATGGTCGGCGACCGATCCGATCGACACGACATGTCCGCTCCGGCGCTCGCGCATCGCGGGAAGAAATGCGCGAACCAGGCGAAATGGTCCCACGAGGTTCACCTCGAGCGCGCGCTCGAAATCCGCGGCATCGGCGAGGTGCGCCGGCGCGAGCGCGAAGACGCCGGCGCTGTTGACCAGCACGTCCGGCGCGCCGCCAAAGCTCTCGCCGGCTCGGTCGACGAGCGAGCGCAGTGCCCGTTCGTCGCTCAGGTCGCAGGCCATCGAAGAGGCGTCGCCGCCGACGACGCGCGCCGCGTCATCCAGCGCTTCGGCGCCGCGCGCCACCAGGCCGACACGCCAGCCGCCCGAGGCGAGCGCTTTGGCGACGGCAAGGCCGATTCCTCGTGACGCGCCGGTCACGAGGGCCGTGCGCGAGCGAGTCATCCGCCCGCGTACTCGACGTAATTGTTGGGCGTCTCCCAGAGCACGAGCCGAGTGAGCCGCGCCGGAGCGATCGCCGGCTCGAGCACGCGCCAGATCGCGACGACGATGTTCTCGGTCGTCGGGATGACGCCCCGCATGAAGTCGACTTCGAGATTGAAATTCTTGTGGTCGACCTTGTCGATCACCTCGCGCTCGACGATCCGTTTGAGCAGCCCGAGATCGATCACGTAGCCCGTGCGCTCGTCGACCTCACCGGTGACCGACACGTCGAGCGTGTAGTTGTGGCCGTGCCAGTTCGGATTATTGCATTTCCCGAACAGCGCCTTGTTCTCGCCTTCCGACAACGCGGGGTTGTGCACGCGGTGGGCTGCATTGAACAGCAGGCGCCGCGTGATCGTGACCTGGGGCATGGATGTGGCGCGTAAAGAACGAGCCCCGCGGCGTCAACCACGGGGCTCGAAAGTTCGGTCCGGAGAGGGTTTTGTGAAGCCCAGTCGAATGTATGAGGTCCTCACCACCAACCTTTCGCCTTCCCCCGCACTGGGGGCATGACGTCGGTGATAGATTGTCGAACCCACCCGGTGGACTTGTTGGCTCAAAAACGGAGTTCTCCGTCCCGAGTAGTTGCTTCTATTGTCTGTGAAGGCAATTTAGGGACCAGCACCCACTCGGTCAATTCAAGATTCACCTACACGGCACATGGACATCGGCATACTCGTTGGCGTGGGACTCCTCATTGTGTGGGCCGTTGCCGCACTCGTGCTCGACGGACCGGGCTGGGTCCATCTCCTCTTGACCGTCGGTGTGTTCGTCATCATCTGGCGGGTGGTGGTGCGCGGCGACCGCCGCCATCCATCGCCGCCCGCATGATGACGCGTCAGCGTGCGACAAGTATCAGCGACGCGATGCCCCAGCCCAACGTGAGCAGCGTCACGGGCACGCCCGCCCGCAAATAGTCGGCGAACCCGAGCCGTTCTCCGCGCGCTTCCGCCCGCTCGGCGACGATGAGATTCGCCATCGAGCCGAGCAGCGTCAGATTGCCCGCGAAGGTCGAGCTCATCGCGATGACGAGCCAGATGAACGTCGGGGCCGCCAGTGCCGATACCACAGGCAGCCACAGGATCACCGCTGGCACGTTGGAGATCAGGTTGGAGAGCCCGAGCATCGCCGCCGACGTGACGACGGCGTCGTGAAGCGGCGCGCCACGGATCTGCGCACCGGCAGCGGACGTCAGGTCGGCTACGAGCGGAAGATCCCGCGCGCCCCGCATCACGACAAACAGCGCTCCGAAAAACAGCAGCAACGACCACTCGACCTTCTCCAACGCCGTTGCGGGATCGCGCTTGGCGATCGCCAGCAGGATGGCCGCGGCCGTGATCGCCACGAGAGGCAGTGACAGGCCGGCGAGCCAGCACACGAGCGCGCCCCCGAACACGGCAAGCGACTTCGTGACGAGGACGCCGTCGAACGGCGCGTCGGGCACGTGCACCGTGTCGGGGAGTGGACGGGCGACCTCCGCGCGGTGAAGCAGCCGCACCACCACGAACACGATCACGAGCCCGCCCAGCGACGGCAAAGCGAGCGAGGCGAGAAAGCGCGCAAACGTGAGCCCACTCGCCACGCCGATCAGCATGTTCTGCGGATTCCCCGTTGGCGTCATGGCGCTGCCCACGTTCGCCGAGAGCGCGAGCGCGATCAGGTACGGCCGCGCTGGCAGTCCCAGCGGGCGCAGCACCGCGATGAGAAGCGGCGTCAGCACGAGACAGATCGTGTCGTTCACGAAGAACGCCGACAGCAGGCCGCTCACGATCACGACCGATGCGAGGAGCGCCGTCGCGGAACGCGCCCGGACCACGACGAAACGCGCCACCCACTCGAAGAATCCACCTTCCTCGAGGAACCCGGTGAGCAGCAGCACGCCGAGCAGAAACACGATCACATCGCCCGAGATCGCCGCGTACGCCTCGTGCAGCGGCAAGCCTCCGATCGTCACCATGGCGACCGCGCCGAGCAGCGCCGCGGCCGGCCGGTTGAGACGCAGCATCGGGACCTGCTGTATGGCGATCAGCAGGTACGTAACGAGGAGGATGACGAGGCGAGTGGTCGCCACCCGTTCGGACTATGGATTCCGGACCGTAGCGACGCTTTGTCGCAACGTGGACGCGACCAGGAATTCGATCATCTGACCTTCGCCGACGCTCAGCGATCCCGAGCTCGCGAAGCCTCGGCCGCCGATCGGCGTCGCGGTAATCACGATCGATTGGCCGACGGTCAACATCCAGTCGATCTTGAAATCCGCCGATGAATTCCCCGAGACCTGGCCGAGCCGCCGGCTGACGCCGCTGATCACTACGGCGATGTTCATGTCGAGGAAATTCTCATTCTTGACGTGCAGCGGGATCGGCTCCGGGCGCGGCTCGGGCGCGGCCCCAGGCTTGTTTCGCGAGCACGCGATTGCGGCAAGCAGCAAGACCGCGACGAGGCGGCCACGAATCCATGGTGAACGCATAGTGCTCCGGGGTGGGCGGAGGGAATTCAGCTCAGATCTCCCAATTGGACAAGACGAGTCCGCGCGCCGGTGGTTTCTCTTCGTACCCGGCGAGCGACATGCGCAGGTCGGTCCAGCGCACGTGACCGCCCAAGGTGATCACGCGTTGATACGCGGCGACGAATTCGCTCTGCAGGCGAAGCGCGATGCGCCTCGTTCCGCACCGGCGCGCGAAGTCGGCGATCGCCGCGAGCATGTCGTCGAAAAACGACTCCTCGGCGAGCGCCAGTTTGAGCACGCGCAGCTCCTCGCGCGCGCGGCCTTCCACGAGCGGCGCGCTGTGCGCCAGGGCGAACCCGACCAGCCGATCACCATCGTACAACAGAATCGTGTCGCCGAGCGCGAGCTCCGCCGTGAGACTGATCTCACGCGTGTAGTCGTACCCCGGCAGCAGCTTCTGCACGAGCATGCGGCATTCGCGCACGGCGTCGTCTCGAGCTCGCGGCGACAGCCGGCCGAGGACGAGCGCCGGCGAGTCGGCGTAATTGGCGTCAAGCGTCGTTGTCAGGGTCAGCCGTCCGGGTAAGAAACCCAGACGCGAGTAGAAGCCGATGTTGTCCATCGTGCGCGGCATCGTCTCGAGACCGATCACCGACGCGCCTCCCCCCTGTGACTTCAACCACTCGACGCCGCGCGTCACGATCTCCTTGCCGGTGCCGCTGCCTTGAAACTCGGTGCGAACGGCAAGAGGTCCCATCCACCCTTCCCTGCCCGATCGGTGCACCATGTTGAAGGCGACGAGCTGGCCCCGCTCGTCGCGCCACAGCATCGCGCCGCCATCGGCGTCTTCGATCGCATATCGCCAGATCGTCGGGTTGAGGAACGGCACGCGCACGCCCACCATGCCGTCGCGGCGATAGCGCTCGGTGAATGAGTCGCTGAAGACCTGATTCAGTTCCGGAATCTCGTCGAATCGCGGCCGGAACGGGCCGTTGAGTGAAGCCGGGCGCCACGCGCGCGACGTCGCCATCAGTCCGCCGCGCCGGCGTGCGCGTCGAGCAGCGCTTCGGCGCTCCGACTCTCGGTCTCCACGCGCGACGATCCCGTCTCTTCGTCGTATCGCACCGTCACCACCCGATCGAGGCCCTCGCGCACCGACTCGATGTGCGTGATGAGAATGACCTGCTCGAAGCGATCCTGCAAACGCCGCAGGAGATCGACGACGTTGTGACGCCGCGCCTCGTCGAGCGAGCCAAAGACCTCGTCGAGGATCAGTAGCGAGAATGCCTGGCCCGCGCGCTCGGCGATCATCTCGGAGATTGCAAGCCGAAGCACCAGGTTCGCCAGATCCTCTTCACCGCCGGAGATCACCGGCTTGGGAATCGCGTCCTCCAATACGATCACGTTGTACTGGTCGTCGAGCTCCAGTTCCGTGTACCGGCCATCGGTGAGCTCGCGAATGTATCGGCTCGCAAGATCCGAGATTTCGGGCCTGAGTGCCTGATTCAGATCGGTACGAAGGTCGGAGAACACGCGATCCAGCTCGTCGTGGAGCCGGCGCTCGCGCCCCAGCGTGCCGAGGTGCTCCTCGTTGCGCGCCAGCTCGGCACGCGCCCGGTCCGCCGCTTCCAGCGCCGCCCGCGCCGCGGCCAGCTCCGCGTCGGCCGCCACCGCCCCGAGCTCGCCAGCGCGCAGCTCCGCCGCCGCTCGCTCGTACCGCTCCCGCATCTCGGTGAAGGACGCCTCGGAGAATTGCAGCGCGTCCCGTTTCGTCACCAGATCCGCGCGACGCGCCTCCACCTGCTCCGACGTTACGCGAATCCGTTCGCGCTCGGCTACCAGACCAGGCTCGCGCTCGAGTTGCGTCGTCAGCTTGGTCGCCTGCGCGGAAAGCGGCGCGAGGCGCTCGACGATTGCACGCACCTCGCCGTGGCGCACCGCATCGTAAACCACGGAGATCGTCTCCAGCTCGCGACGGACGGCGACCTGTCGCTCCTGCTTCGCGGCCAAGTCCTGGCGAAGCGACGCAAGCTCCTGAACGGCGGCCTGGATCTTGGCGAGCCGTCGTTCCAGCTTGCCAACGTTCTCGAACAGCAGCCGACGGCGTTCGTCGAGGGCTTTGATCTCGGGAGGCGTGGCCTCGAGCTGCTCGATCCGCGCGCGGAAGTACTTCCCGTCCACGGTGATCGTTTCGATCTGCGTGTCGAGCACCTCGAGCACGGAGCGGAAGTGCGTGCCGAGCGGCCGCGCGCAAATCGGACACGTGCCGCCTTCGCCAAGCTCCACGATCTGCTCGCGCTGTTTCTGGACGTCGCGCAACTGGTCGAGCAGAGCCTGCCTTTTGGTCTCGGCTTCCTGTTTGTCGCGAATCCAGTCGCCCTGTGCTTCCTCGAACTCGTGCTGGGTCTGCTCGAGCTCCGCGCGCCCCTGCGAGAGCTGCTGAGTGACGTCCGGCTCGAGCGACGGCGCGGTCTCGATCTTCGAGATGCGGTCGTCCAGCCGGGCGATCTCCTCGGTCAGCGATCGCTCGGTGTCGACGAGCGTGCGGCGGCGCTCGGCTTCGTTGCAGCTGCGGTCGAGTGCCTGGAGCTCGAGCTGCATCGCGGGAAGCGGCGCCAGCTCGGCCGTGAGGCGCTCGAGCTCGCGGCGAGCGGCTGCGGTATCCGAAAGCTCGCGCGCCACGCGTTCCGCGTCCCGCGCCAGCGCCGAGCGCTCGCCGTCGACGACGCGCAGGTCGGTCGTGATCGCCAGCATCGCGTCGCGCTCACGCTGCACCGACTCCCAGCGAGGCGTCACGACGTCGAGCGCCCGGCGACACTTCTCGCACTGCTCGGCGGCGTCGTGGGCGCGACGCTCCGATGCCGCGACTCTGGTTTCGGCGGCCACGAGCGCCTGGTTCACCGCGTCCGCGTCGGCCATGCCGGCGCGCAATCCGGCGATCTCGGCGATGATTGTCTTGCGCCGATCGCGGGCCAGGCCCTGCGCCGTTCGGAGGCGCTCATAGCCCAACACTCGCGACAGGAACTGCGCGCGCTCGGCGGGGCCCATCGCCGCCATCACGCTGAGCTCTTTCTGTCCCGTGAAGTAGGTGTTGAAGAACTCCTCGTGGCTCATCCCGAGCCGGCGCCGAAGCAGCTCGGTGACGCCCGAGATCGACGTCGCGATCGGCTGCGTGGCGCCATCCAGATACAGCTCGGCGCTCGTGAGCCCTCGAGTGACGAGGTAGCGGTGCCCGTTCAGCTCGAAGTCCAGCTCCACCTTGACCGCCGCGCGCGGACTGGCGCGGTACGATCTGATCGACTCACGCGTACCTCGCGCCGCCGGCATGCCGTACAGCGCCCAGGCGATCGCCTCGAGAATCGTCGACTTCCCCGAGCCGTTGGGACCGATGATCCCCGTGATCCCCGGCTCGAACTCGATGCGGGTATCGACGTGCTGCCGAAAATTGCAGAGGTGCAGGCTGTTGAGCCGCATTCAGATATCGACCAGCACCGATGGAGCCGTCGTGGCTTGCGCCTCGTCGAGGTACGCGAGCGCGCGCTCGACGAGCGCCGTCCTGTCCACGTCCGGATCGAGAGCGCGCGCGAGCAGCTTCTCGCGCACGATCTCATTGAGCGACGGCCGTCGCCCCGGCGAACCCGTGCCGTGCAGACGCAGCAGTTCCGGCCGCCGCAAATCGAGCTGGAAGTTGAGCGCGCGACGCTTGAACTCGCGAATCGCTCGATGGTCCAGCTCCCGCGACACGTGGCGCGGTACATCCCGCACGGTCAGCCGCACGATCTTCTCGTCGATGCCGCCGTCGCAGCCCTCGACCGCCGAGCGAATCCGCTCGTCCACGTCGGCGGCCGACAGGCCTCGCGCGTTGATCGGGGGAAGATCGACGAGCGGCCGCGCCGGCGGCAGCACGTGGAACCGGTGCTCGCCCGTGGACAGATCACACTCGATGAAACCCTTGCCGCCGATCCTCGCGATCCGCTCCTCGTACAGCTCGCCCCACGTATTGGCGCTCGTGTAGTCGATCGAGCCGCTGTAGTAGGCGTTCGGCGCGACCTCGCGGTAGACGTGATAGTGCCCCAGCGCCACGTAGTCCCAGCGCGAGGCGCCCAGCTCCTCGTGCGAGATCTCCACCGACGCGCGGTCCGTCGCCGTCACGTTCGCCGGGAGCATGCCCTGCACTTCGCCGTGCAGCACCAGCACGTTCGCCGCGGCGTCCGGATCTGGGGTGAGCGATGGACGGACCATGTTCGGCACGTCCGGCACGGCGAGGATCGACAGGCCGCGTTCCGGAAATGAGAGGCGCCGCGCCTCCTTGTCGACGACCTGCAACCCGAGCTGCGCGAAGAGCTGCAGGATTCCTCCCGTCTCGGCCGACCGCGGCGTGTCGTGATTTCCCGCGACGAGCAGGACGATCGCGTCCGGCAGCGCGTGCACCAGGCGGCCGAACTGGATGAATGCGTGGAGGATCGCCTGGTTGGTTGGGCGAACGCTGTGAAACACGTCGCCGGCCACGACTACCACGTCCGGCCGGATGGCCACGATGCGGTCGATGGCCGTGCGAAACGTCGCGGCGACGTCCGCCTCCCGCTGAATGACACCGCCGGGAGTGAGCCGCTGATACTGCCGGTAGCCGAGGTGGAGATCAGAGAGATGGACCAGACGCATACGGCGAGGGTGCTCCGCCGAAATGTACTCTAGCGCCGCTCCATCGTCTGCATGTGCTGCGTGATGCGCATCTGCATTCGAATCGGCTGCGCGCTCTTGGAAGCGGCGGCTCCGAGCGATGACGTGACGACGATGCTGAACCGCGACTCTTTCAACCAGCCGCGGCGCTGATCCAGCACCATCGTCCCGCTCACGAGCCCCTTCTCGAGCACGGCACCGGACGCGGCCCCCGGTCCGGTTGCCGGATGCATGTCCCCGCGCACGGACACGAATGCCAGTTGGCCACCGCGCGTCACCGAGTCGAGCCGGAACTTCACTTGCAGCTTCGCCGACACCTGTGCACCGAACTGCGGCCCCGCCGGCAGCGACATCTCGCGCGTCCACACGTCGCCAACGTTGATCGGTGTCCTGGGGAAGGTCGCCGGCATCAGCGAGACGACCTGCGCCACTTCGCGCGGCGCGCCGTCCATCTGCATCATCGACATGCTGCCGTCGGGCGACACGCGAAAACGCATCTGCTGCCCGCGCATCTGCGACTGCAACAGCTGCGCGTCACCGCGCGTGCGATCGTCCGTCGTCGACGTGAGCACGGAATCAGTTACGGCGAGCACGGCGATCCCATCGCCGTTGCCCGCCCAACCCTCGACGATCGCGCGCGAGAACATCCTCATCGTCGTCAGTACCATCGCGCTCGACTCGCCGGTGTCCGTCCGCCGCACGCCGCTCATCTCGGTTTCCTGATCGAGGCGCATGCGGATGGTGTCGCCCACGTGCGGCTTGATCTGCAGCATCGTCGGCTGAGCTGCGATGGCGCGGATCGGCCCCGAGAGAATGATCAGCGCCGCGGCGGCGCGCTCGTACCAGGATCGCGTCACCGGCTCAGAACCCGTACGGATCGTCCGAGGGCGCCGTCCGCAGCGGCGGACCCGAAGGCCGCGACGCGCTCTCGGCCGCGACCACTGGGCGCAGCTGCGCCGTGAACGCCTTGCGCACGTCAGCGGGCCGCTCGCGCAGCACGGCATTGCGCGCGCGAATCACTTCGTCGTCGTCGCGAATGCCGATCGCGTCACGCACCCAGCCGAGCGTCAGCGACGGATCGAGCGTGCGCAGACTCCTCAACACCGCGGTCTCCAGGTCCACGTCCCCGGCCTGCGGGTAGCGCTCGGCGCCGTCCCGGCCACGCATGACCGCCGGCCGCGGAAAGCGAACGAATATCGGCTGCGTGAAGTGTGGATGCCGCACCATCAGCTGCCCTTTCTCCAAGGTCGCCAGCTTGGTCTTTACGGCCGGGCTCAGCACGGAGTAGCCGGGGGTCGCCAGCTCGTCGGCGTCCATGCGTCCGTAAAGAGCCGTCCCGGAATTGCCTACCACGCGCCGATGCACCTGCGACCGGAATTGCTGCGCGCTGAAAAGCACGAGACCCAGATAACGGCCCCGCTCGGCGAGGTCGAGCAGCATTTTTCGAACGTACGTATCCTGGCCGTCACTTGGCGCATACTTGTTCAGCTCGTCGACGAACACCACGACGTGATTGACGCCGAGGTCCCGCTTCTCGAGGTGCTCGCGAAGCCTGGTGACCACCCGCGCGAAGATCAGATCCTGCGCGGCCTCGTCCAGCGAGGCGACGTCGATCACATACACCGTTCGGTCCTCGAAGCTCCCGAACGGCAGATCGCTCACGTTTCCACTGTCCGTCACCAGCCCGGCGCAGCGCGTGGAGATGTTCGACAGGCGATTCCGCACTTTCCGGATCGTGGCGATGTGGTGCGTCCTCCACCCTTCGCTGTTCTTCCCCTCGAGGGCGGACAACACGTCCCGGAACCAGTCTTCGAGGTCGGCGAACGACTTCACGAAGTAGCGTCGGTTGCCGAGCATCGCATCCTGGAACTCGCGATCGACGACGCGCTCGCGGATGAAGTCGATCAGCGCGTCGGCCTTTGCATCGACGTCGTCCTTGTTGAGCAGCACCTCGGCGTACTGCAGGACCTCGCGGAGGCCCCATGTGAGCGAGGTCACGTTCTCGAGCAGCGCCTCGTTCGAGCGAAGCGTGTTGAGTGAGAAGCCGTCCGGCTTGTATGGCGCGAAGTATTGCACGCTCTCGAACGGTCTCGCCGGCACGCCGCATTTGTCGTACAGTGCCCGGTCTGCGGCGTCGATCTCGCCAGGCTTGTCGAGGAAGCAGAGGTCCGGGCCTTTGACGTTGAAGCACAGCGCCGCCACCGAGCCCTTTTGTGCCGGGAAGTGCGCGAAGATCGATGACAGGATCCATTCGATCGCACTCGTCTTGGTGGCGAGCCCGGACACACCGGTGATGTTGAGGTGCGCGGCCTCGGGACCGAGCAGGAAATCAGCGTCCAGGTAGATGGGCGCGTCCGTCCCGCCGGCGCGGTATACGCCGACCGGAATCCCGGTACGCGCGTCCTCGCGCAGGTAGCCGTCCATGCGCAGCGCGATCGCGACGTCCTGATCATCGGCAAGGAACACTTCGCCCATCGGCACCGGCTGGAGCGGCTCCTCGGGCACCTGGCGCAGGACAGCCGCGCTGTAGAGCCGAATCTCGGCGCGCTTGGTGGCGGCGAGCGACGCACCCGCGGGTGTGCCGTCGTGCCCCAGCACGTCGTGCAGCGGCGTCTGCAGATCCGTGTAGCTGAACCCTTCGACGACGATGCCGTAGATCCGCGGCAGCTGCCCATTCACCGCCTGGTCGCCATCGACGCGAACGATCGTCCCGATCCCGACCGGAGAGTCGAGCGCGGTCCAGAAATGGAATTCGTGTGGCGTGTTGGGCTTTCGCTCGGTAGCGACGACGCGACCGAGTGCCGCGGCTTGCTCGTCGTGCATCTACGTCACCTCACATGACGGCGCGAAGGAATTCTTCACAGTCGCGTATGCCGTAGACCATCTTGTCCCATCGCGAGTCCGGCAAGGCGATCGGAGCGACTTCGGCCAGAATCCATCGGGATGCGTCGTCGGCCCGGGCGCCGATGCCGTGCTCCTCGGTGCGCTCAGGATGTGCGATCTCCACGCGAACGAGGCCCCACATCGGGTCGGCGCCGCTTCGATCACGCAGACGAAGGTACCAGCTCGCCACGGTCGCCCGCTTGGGTGACGTGATCCGGAATACGCTCGAGCGTTCTCCCCGCCTGAGGCTGAGAATCTGAGCCAGGGCGTCGCCTTCGGCGTACAGCGTACGGTGCGTCTTCACGATGCCGATCGCGCAGGGCGAAGCCGCGACCCGCTCCGATCCGCTGATGCCGCCATCGATCAGGAGCGGCTTGGCCTCCCGCGCGCACCATTCCGCGGCGAGCTCGATTTCGGCGGTCTCCCGATCCTTCTGGAGTAGATGAATCGCGGCGTCCCGGAGGGCGAAGGGATGATCGCCGAGGGGCAGCGCATCCTCGTCACGATCGCTCGTGTCGCGCAGCTCGATTCCGCTCTCCAGCAGCCCAGTCCACAACGCCGGTTGAAGGCGCGAGCGCGCCGCGTACAGCCGGTGCCTCACGACGTGCCGCCAGGTATAGAGCCTCTTGCTTCGGCGCTCACGCACGACGGCCGCCGCGGTTCCGTGCACGATCGGAACGCCGGCCTCGCTGGCATAGAGCACCCGGCTCGCCTGCGTTCCGTCGAGAAACGCCACGAAGCCGCCCTCCGGCGGTTCGAACACCCGATGCGCGCGCATCGGACCGCTCTCGATGACGATCGTGCTGATCGTGCGCGCGGGCTCGGACGGGAGCGGGATGCTGTCGAACGCTGTCTCGCCGGGCAGACCCAAGTTCGCGCCGGGGAGCAGGCTCGCCAGCACGCGCATGGCGCCGCGGAGCGAGGTGTCCGGGCGTGACGACACGCGAGGCGTGGGGGAGGGCGCGGCTGACATCGCGGGCACGTTAACGCCCGGTCACGCGCGAGACAAGCAAGGATCACGCGGACGTGGCGATGCGGCTTCGCGCCGCGAAGAGCCGCGCCAGCCGGATCATCGCCGGCGCCGCCTCTCCTGCTGACTATCACATCTTGACAATCATAATGAACACCGGTAGCCTGGATGGCAGGGCTTACAGGGAGAGGTCGTGGCCGACGGCAGCTCGAGCGATGCGGGAAACACCGACGTCATTCAGGGCACGCTCGACATGCTCATCCTCAAGACGTTGAGCCTCGAGCCGCTGCACGGCTTCGGCATCGCGCGGCGCATCGAGCAGATCTCGCGGGGCGTGTTCAAGGTGAACTCCGGATCGCTGCTCGTTGCCCTGCAGCGCCTCGAGCGCGCCGGCTTGCTCGACGCCGAATGGCGCGCGTCGCCGAACGCGCGTCGCGCCAGGTACTACAAGCTCACGCGCGCCGGGCGGCGGCAGCTCGAACTACAAACCGCCGACTGGAAGCGACGCGCCGGCGCTGTCGCGCGGCTTCTCGCCACGGAAGGTTGAGCGATGTCACTGCCTCGGCAAATCGCGCGCGGGCTTCGCGCGCTCGTCCGCGGCCGTGACGCCGATCGCGAGGTTGCTGACGAAGTCCAGCATTACATGCAGGAGTCGATCGAGGCGCACGTGGCGCGCGGTCTCTCGCACGAGCAGGCAGTCCGCGCCGCGACGCTCGACGTCGGCAATCCTACGTTTGCCCGCGAGCAAGTGCGCACGTCGGGTTGGGAACACGTCGTCGAGACTGCCCTCGCCGACGCGCGCTACGCCCTGCGCCGCCTGCGCAACGGTCCGGTCTTCACGGTGACGGCCGCGGTCACCCTCGCCCTCGGCATCGGCGCGAGTACGACCGTGTTCAGCGTGGTGAACCCGATCCTGCTCGAGCCGCTCCCGTTTCCACAGTCGGATCGGCTTGTCACGATCGACGATCGGAATCAGGACGGCATCGCGATGCCCGCCACGCTCGGTACGTACGACGAGTTGCTCGCACGGAGCCGATCGTTCGATGCGCTTGCGGCGGCCGATCGCTGGCGACCGTCGCTCGTCGGAGCGGGCGAGCCCGAGCAACTCGACGGCCAGCGCGTCACGGCGGGATACTTCAGCGTGTTCCGGGTCGTCCCGGCCGTGGGCCGCGAGTTCACATCGGACGAGGATCAACCCGGCGGCCCACGTGTCGTGCTGCTGAGCGAACGGCTGCTCGGCCGTCGCTTCGGCGGTGATCGCTCGATCATCGGCCGCACGATCGATCTCGACGGCGATCCGCATACCGTGGTCGGCGTGATGCCGTCCGGCTTCGCCAACGTCATCGCGCCGTCCGCGGACATCTGGTCGCCGATGCAGGAGCGCGCGACGGGAGAGCTCAACGCTCGCGCGTGGGGGCATCACTACGACGTCATCGGGCGGCTGGCGCCGGCGGCGACGATTGCCAGCGCGACTCGCGAAATCTTCGACATCGGTCAGTCGCCGGCGGTGGGTTTTGCGCGGCCGCCCTGGGCGGACCTCAAAGGCGGCCTGCTCGTGCGCTCGATGCGAGACGATGTCGCCGGTCCGGCCAAGCCGGCGCTGCTCGCGATCGTTGGCGCTGTGTTTCTCTTGCTCGCCATCGCGGCCGTGAATGTCACGAACCTTCTGCTCGCGCGTGGCGCGCAGCGAAGAGCCGAGTTGGCGATGCGCATCGCGCTCGGCGCGGGACAACGCCGCCTGGTTCGTCAGCTCGTCACAGAAAGCGTCGTGCTCGCCGCCGTTGGCGGCGCGCTGGCGCTGGGCATCGCCTGGGCCGGCGTTCGCGCATTCGTCGCCGCAAGTCCGCCGGGCATCCCGCGGCTCGACGCGATTCGCGTCGACGGGCGCGTCTTCCTGTTCGCTCTCGCCCTGACGACGATCGTCGGCATCGTCGTTGGTATCGTGCCGGCGATGAGCGCGGTGCGGAGCGGCGCGCTCGGCGATCTACGCCAACGAACCGCGCGCGCCACTCGACGCGGTGCCCTCCGAAACCTGCTCGTCGTGGCCGAAGTCGCGTTGGCGTTGGTGCTGCTCGTGAGCGGCGGGTTGCTCCTCCGGAGCGTGCAGCGACTCCTTGCGATCGCGCCGGGGTTCGACCCGTCGCACGCGCTCACGATGCAAATCGTGGAGGCGGGCCACGAGTTCGACTCCGACGCTGCGCGCCTTCAGTTCTTCGAGCAGGCGCTCGGCGCCGTACGGCTCATTCCGGGCGTTACGGCAGCGGCCTTCACGAGCCAGGTCCCGCTGAGCGGGGAGGTCGACGGTTACGGCTACGAGTGGCAGTCGCTGCCCACCATCAAGGCGGGCGAGGATGGAAGCGCGCTGCGATACGCCGTGACTCGAGACTACTTCGCCGCGATGCGAATCCCTCTGCGCCAGGGACGTCTGATCCAGGCCGGCGACCGGCCGGGTGCGCCGGAGGCGATCGTCATCAACGAATCGATGGCGCGGCGGCTGTTCGGCAACCGGAGCCCCATCGGAGAGCGCGTGCGCTTCGGACCGGAGATGCAGGGAAATCGCCCGTGGGGCTACGTCGTCGGCGTCGTGGGCGACGTCCGGCACTACTCGCTGGCCGCGCCGGCGCCGGATGCCTTCTACGTGGCGAGCGGCCAGTGGTCGTGGGTCGACAATGTCCAGTCGCTCGTCGTCCGCACCAGCGGCGACGCTGCGGCGCTTGCGCCCGCCATCGAGCGCGCGATCTGGTCGGTGAACGGAAACGTCCCGATCCGGCGCGTCAAAACGATGGACGCGTTCGTCCGGGCATCGGCTGGGCAGCGCCGGCTCGCCCTCACTGCCATCGAAGCATTCGCCGTGACGGCGCTCGTCCTCGCCGCCATCGGTCTTTACGGCGTCATTTCGGGAGGCGTGGCCGAGCGGGTTCGCGAG
>Ga0310811_10005222_pt1 | contig 16404 bp, 16 predicted proteins | sample YCmetagenome_FD_207642 | JGI IMG/M metagenome (GOLD analysis project Ga0310811, IMG submission 207642) | Soil microbial communities from experimental microcosm in Duke University, North Carolina, United States - YC | ecosystem: Engineered > Artificial ecosystem > Soil microcosm > Unclassified ...
CGCGACAAAACGATAGAATGGAGAACGCTACGCGTTCTCCATTGAAAATTTGTTTTTCTCGTCGTAGGCGAGAAAAACATTAGTCGCGCGATTACGCACCTAACAAGAGCAACGCTCTGTCAGTCGCGCGGACTGAGCCAACCGCTGATCCATGTGTAGACCACCGTCGATGACCCATGGTCCAAACGTCAGCACAAATTCAGTGTGAACTAAATTACCCATAAACGGTCCCAGCAAAGTGAATGATTGTGGGCCAGAATTTCTATCTTTCATCTTATAAAGCCCAAACATGAAAAAGATTACAGTGGTACTACTATTGATTTCAAATTTTGCATTTGCGCAGAAAGACTACACTGCCGATGTGAAATCGGTAGATGCAATCACCGCGGCATTGTATGACGTGATTTCAGGTGAACCCAACACACCTCGTGACTGGGATCGCTTTCGCAATTTGTTTAAGCCCGAAACTCGATTGATACCGACACGCAAAGGTGACGGCGGCGAGTTTACGCTAAAGGCATTAACTCCAGACGACTATGTCCAGCTGTTTACGACAAGAATTACTACGGGTTTCTTTGAGCGAGAGCTCTCACGCAAAATGGAATCGTATGGAACGATAACCCATGTGTTCAGTACTTATGAAACCAAGGAAAAAAAGGACGGCCCGGTAACAAACCGAGGCGTCAACAGCATCCAGATTTTCTACGACAGCCATCGTTATTATGTCATCAATATCTTTTGGTGTGCTGAGAGCATGGGCTTTCCTCTTCCGGAGAAGTATTTGAAGTAACCGAAGAAAAGATTACTTTTACGCCTCCTTCGCGTAACGCCTATGAAGCTGACATTCTAATTATCGCATTCTCATCAGATGAGCGATAATCCTTTCGGCCCAGGTCAGGGTTAGTTTTTTTTTCACAAATTTTTAAAGTCAGTTTCAATCATGAGTTATCGTGCACGTATAAAATCATTTTATCATTTATTTAAAGTTGCTGTTCGAGGGGAGGAAGAGAATTTCACGGAAGGGAGCATCAATCGCGCTATTTTTCTTTTGTCTGTTCCGGCGATTCTGGAGATGATGGGGGAAGCCGTGTTTGCAGTTGTCGATATGATTTTCGTTAGTCGATTGCATAACAGTGAAGCCGTAGCGGTGATAGGTTTAACCGAGTCCATGTTGGCGTTGGTGTATTCACTCGCATGGGGCGTAAGTATGGGGGCAACCGCTATCGTAGCTCGACGTGTGGGTGAGAAAGACACCGACGGCGCCGCGGTAGCCGGGGTGCAGGCCATTCTCGTGGGAGTCGTCTGTTCAATAGCGATATCGGTGGTGGGCTTATTTTTCTCCCAGGACTTACTTCGTTTAATGGGTGCGTCTGCCAGTATTATCAAAGTTGGGGGTGGATTCACCTTTTGGATGTTGGTTGGCAACATCACCATCATGATGCTGTTTTTGATCAATGGAATTTTCAGAGGGGCTGGGAATGCAGCTATCGCCATGCGTGTACTGTTGCTTGCCAATCTTTTCAACCTTGCCCTCGATCCAATATTAATTTTTGGTTTTGGACCGATCCCCGGCTTTGGTGTAGAAGGAGCGGCATTTTCAACCAACATTGGCCGCGGTCTTGGTGTGGCTATCCAATTGTATTATTTGTTCTTTGGAAAAAGCGTAGTTAGGTTGACACCAACGAATTTCAAGGTCGATTGGAACATCATTGTTCAGGTAATAAAAGTGTCGGCGGGAAGCACGGGCCAGTTTTTGATTTCGTCGGCGAGTTGGGTCTTCTTGGCCAGGATCATTTCAAATTTCGGAAGTGCTGCGATCGCTGGTTACACGATGGCTCTCCGCGTAATCATTTTTACAATTCTTCCTTCCTGGGGTATGGCCAATGCATCGGCTACCTTGGTGGGCCAAAATTTAGGAGCCGGTAAGGCGGATCGCGCAGAAAAGTCGGTATGGAAATCAGGATTGTACAACATGATTTTCCTTTCGGTGGTAATGATCGTTTTTCTTTTCTTCTCAGGTCCGATTTTGAGGTTTTTCTTTACCGCGAGTGAAGAGGTGTACTCCAACGGCATTAGATGCATGCAGATCGTGGCAATGGGTTATCTGTTTTACGGATACGGAATGGTGATCACCCAATCGTTCAATGGAGCAGGTGATACAAAAACCCCAACCTTGCTCAACTTGCTTGGTTTTTGGTGCTTTCAAATTCCGCTGGCTTACTTCTTGGCCATTCAAATTGATTTTGGGCCAAACGGAGTTTACGCTGCCATTGCGATCGCAGAATCGGCAATTGCCATTGCAGGCATAATGATTTTTAGAAGAGGAAAGTGGAAACTGGTGAAGGTCTAATTTCAATTGTCAGGCGGCCAATGCACAAGAGCATTCAGTGCAGTGCGAATTGAAGGGGGATCAATAAAGCTTGTTTCCCCTAAAGAATTCTTCCACCGTCATCCGCTTTTTGCCTTCGGGTTGAAGTTCAAGGATGGAAATCCAACCCTCCTTGACTTTCACTAGAAGGAAAGTTGCTTCGTCAGTATCAATCCGTCCGTTCTCGATAGACTTTCGTTTACTCGGGAGTGTATCCACCAGAAATATTTTGAATACTTTTCCGCGAATGGTGGCCCAAGCCCCTGGGTAAGGGCTCAATCCGCGGACAAAATTCCGAATGACGTCGGGGGTATGGTTCCAATTCACTTCACACGTTTCCTTGAATATTTTGGGCGCGTGTTTAATCTGAATCGATTCGTTTTGCGGCTGCGACAGAACGCTCCCTGCTTCGATCGCTTTGACTGTTTTTAGGACCAAAGCCGACCCTTTCCCCATTAAACGGTCATGCAATTTTCCCGCATCGTCGTCATAGTTGATTTTTTCTTTTTCCTGGAAGATGATGCTGCCGGTATCTATTTCATGTTTAAGAAAGAAGGTAGTCAGGCCCGTCTCTTTCTCTCCATTGATAATCACCCAATTGATCGGTGCTGCTCCCCGGTATTGAGGTAACAGTGAGGCATGAAGGTTGAATGTGCCCAACGCTGGCATCGCCCAAACGATTTCAGGGAGCATTCGAAAGGCCACCACTACCTGGAGGTTTGCCTGGTAGCTTTTCAGCTCTTCTATAAATTCGGGCGATTTCAAATTAACGGGTTGCAGAACAGGGATAGAATATTTTATTGCGCAATCCTTCACTGGCGAGGCGGCTAATTTCTGACCGCGGCCTTGCGGTTTGTCAGGTGAGGTAATTACTGCTACCACATTGAATTTGTTCTCCACCAAGATTTCTAAACTTGGTACGGCAAACGCGGGCGTGCCCATGAAAACGATCCTTAAGTTGTTCATCTAGTCTCTTAATTCTTTTCTCATATACTTTTTGCAGATCGGGCAATCTTTCCAGCCGTGCCCACGGGCCGGACAGTATTGTCGACCAAAATAAATCATTTGTAAATGTACGCTGTTCCATCTATCCTGCGGAATCAACCTCTTTAAGTCTTTTTCTGTTTGCTCCACCGTTTTTCCAGTTGACAACCCCCATCGGTAGGCAAGGCGATGAATGTGCGTGTCTACCGGGAATGCAGGAATGCCAAACCATTGCGTCATCACCACCGAGGCGGTCTTATGCCCCACGCTGGGAAGGGCTTCGAGCTCCTCAAAAGTAGAGGGGACATTGCCCTTGTATTTTTCCACTAAAATTTTTGACAGCCCCGCAATTCCTTTCGACTTCATTGGTGATAGTCCGCAGGGTTTGATGATTTCACGAATTTCTTCCACCGAAAGCTTCATCATGTCAAAAGGGTTGTCGGCCAATTTGAAAAGTGAAGGGGTAGTTTTGTTGACTCGCTCGTCCGTGCATTGTGCGGACAACAAAACAGATATCAATAAAGTATAAGCGTCTTTATGATGAAGGGGTACTTCAGGCCTGGGAAAACATTCATTGAGAATATTTAAAATGTCGTATACTTTTTCAGCTTTAGTCATCCGGCTGAGGGCCACCAGCTACCGACCGCAAGCCTGAAGCCTGTAGCCGGTAGCTTGAAGCTGATATTAAGGGTACAACAAATATTTTTTCCTTATTTCCTTGTAGGCTTTCAAGTCCTTTGACCACGTGTCTTTGATTTTGTCTTCGCTCATTCCTTGCTTGATTTGTTCTTTCAACGTTTTATTTCCAGCCAGTGTGTTGAAGTAATTGGTAAAAAACTTCTCTTTGTCTTTATCAGGAAATTCGTGATAGAATTTAATCAAGTATTTCAACGACAATCCATCACCCACTTTTTCATTGCGCAGATCGACCCCGTAACAAATTTTGTTTTCGAGCGGGGGCTTTACCGACATGCCCGGAATGCTTTCTGGCTTGAACTTGAATGTGTAGTCCTTGAATGCAGGATGCCCCAGCACTTCAAACGGCGTCTTGGTGCCGCGACCTAAACTCATGACCGTACCTTCAAATAAACAAATGGAAGGGTACATCGCGATCGCGTGATCGTTTGGTAAGTTCGGAGAAGGCTTGATGAGGATAGAGTACTTCTTCTTGTGATCGTAGTTTTTCAAACCAACGATGTGGAGATCACATTTTTTACCCCCTGCCAGCCAACCTTCACCGCTGATCATTGTTGCCAGTTCACCGATGGTAAGGCCGTAGACGATTGGAATGGGGTGCATGCCCACAAATGATTTTAATGTCATATCCAGAACGGGACCGTCCACATAACTTCCGTTTGGGTTCGGCCGATCCAATACGATCATTTTCTTCCCGTTCTCGGCGCAGGCTTCCATCATGTTGTGCATTGAACTGATGTAGGTGTAAAACCTTGTGCCTACATCTTGAATATCGAAAATCACGGCGTCCACATCAGCCAGTTGTTCGGGTGTTGCTTTCCGTGCTTTTCCATACAATGAAACTACCGGCAGATGGGTCGATGCATCTATCGAGTCACTGATTTCTGCTCCGTCCGGGGCGTTTCCACGGAAGCCATGCTCCGGTGAAAATATTTTTTTTACATCTATTTTTTGGCTGAGCAATGAGTCAACCAAATGGGTCTTTCCAATGACAGACGTTTGGTTGACTAACACCGCGACACGCTTTCCTTGAAGAAGGGGCAGAAGTTGGTCCATCTGCTCGGCTCCTGTGATTATTCTGTTTTTGGATTGAGCGAAACAAAAACTGGTCAATGAACCTATCAGTATCACTAATGCCCCAACTTTTCTGATCGCAATCATTTTCATTTGATTATTTTGCAAGGTAACTTTTCGAAGTTGAATCTTTCCTATTTCATATCCAAGAGAATTCGGACGGCTGCCGCAGGAAGTTTTTCTTCCATTATTCATAAAATCGCCGTCGCAAGTATCGCCATCGGCTTAGCGGCAGCCATCGTTTCTTTTTTGATCATGGAGGGCTTTCAATCGAAAGTCAAAGAGAAGATATATTCTTTCAGCAATCATTTGTTGGTCACGAAATTTACGCTGAACAATGCCGTTGCAGAACAGCCTTTTGATTTCACTATCAATCTCTACGAGCATCCAGAGCAATTTCCGTTTGTAAAGCATGTGCAGGAGTACAGTCACAAAGCGGGGTTGGTAAAAACCGAAAAAGAGGTGCTAGGGATTGTGTTCAAAGGGATAAGCAAAACTTTTAATCGTTCGGTGTTCGATGAAGACTTGGTGGAGGGAAGGTTTTTGAATTTTCAAGATTCGGCATTTTCCCGTGAAGTGGTGATAAGCCGAACCATTGCGGGCAAGATCAACGCAAAAGTAGGTGATGACATCGTATTGCATTTTTTTCAAAACCCTCCGCGTTTTCGAAAACTGAAGGTAGTCGGTATTTACGAGACAAATCTTTCAGAATATTTTGATAGCAAAGTCATCCTGGGAGATCTCAAACTGGTACAACAGCTCAACGACTGGGATGCGAACCAGGCGGGAGGCCTTGAAGTGCTCATCGATTTCAACCGCTTTGATGCGTTCGACCTTTGGAGCGTCGACGTGGCAGCCTATCGAAAAGCCCTCCAAGAAAGGATCATCGACAACCCCGAAGTTGAAAACAAATGGGTGAGTGTCTTGTCGGCGGTTTGGAATTACAAATTTGATTTTCAACAAGCGGCACTGGATGAAGCCCAACGTCAGCTCGGCGATTCGATGGACTATGACCTGAACATTGAAACTGTTCGCGATAAATACGTACAGATTTTTGAGTGGCTTGACCTTGTCAAACGCCAGGTGCGAATTCTGCTTGGAATTATTTTGATTGTAGTAAGCGTGAACATGATTTCAGTTATTTTGATTTTAGTGATGGAACGAGTTCCGATGGTCGGGTTGCTCAAGGCCGTGGGTGCCCAAAATAAACTGATCCGCTCCGTCTTTATTTTCAATGGGATGAACTTGGTTGCCAAAGGCTTGCTTTACGGAAACGCCGTGGGCCTTGGTTTTTGTTACCTCCAATATCAGTTTCGATGGATGAAGCTAAATGCCCATGACTATTACATGAGTTACGTACCCATCGAGTGGGACTGGGCAACGGTGATCCTGTTGAACCTGATTGTCTTTATCGTAGTCAGCGTGGTGTTGCTCTTGCCGACCAGATTTATTGCTCGCATTCAGCCGGTAAAAGCTATCCGTTTTGATTAGGCACAGGGACGGTGAAACTGAAAATGGAGCCTTTGTTGAGCGTGCTTTCCACCCAAATTTTACCGCCGTTCTTTTCGATGAATTCTTTGCAGAGGATCAAACCAAGACCAGTGCCCTTTTCTTGCGCGGTGCCATGTGTGGTCTTCGCTTCATATCCGAAAATGGTATTCAAGTCTGATTCTGATATTCCAATGCCTGAATCAGCGATAGAGACGCTCATAAAATTCTCGTGGGCGATGGCATCGAGTTTCACGGCGCCATTTGGCTTGGTAAATTTTATAGCGTTGGAGATGAGGTTGCGCAATACAATCCTGATCATTTCTTCATCTGCATAAACGACCGCTTTTTCGGAAATGGAATTGAAGAAGGCGATGTTTTTTTCGATGGCATTGGTGTTGTAAAGAGATAGGCACTCTTCTGACAAGCCTCGAATATTTGTTGGCACGGGGTTCGCTTTCGCTGTTGCAATTTGATTTCTAGACCAGTTCAAGAGATTCTCGAGAAGCGACGTTGTTGTATTCACTCGGGCTGACAGCTCAACAATCAGTTTATTAAACTCCTCCTGTGTAAGGAGGTTCGTATTCATTAGACTAAGCAACCCTTGAATCGAGGATAGAGGACTTTTGATGTCGTGAGCAATCGACGAGAATATTTTGTCCTTCACTTTGTTGAGGTTGTCGAGCTGTTTGTTTTTTTGATCAACGGCACTGCTCCAAATGACGAGCTGGTCGTTTGCTTTTTGCCGCTCCCGATATTGGTAAATGGCTATGACAAGAAGCGTGGTCACCAGTAATAAAAAAATTATCAATCCATATTTTATCCTGTTCTGGAGTTGTAATTCAGTTTTCTGGGCTTCCTTTTCAAAATTGAGCGATTTGATTTCGGATTCTTTTTTATTGAGCTCGTATCGCGAGGCAAGATTTGAGACCACCTTTGTTTTTTCTATAGAGTTGAGGCTGTCGAAAATTGTGTTGGCAATTTTTAAGTACGTCAGGGATTGTTCAAACTGACGAAGCTTCTCAAAAACGATGGCTAAATTCTTGGCCGCGACGGCTCTTAATTCTGCCGATTGTATTTGTTCACTCAATTGATACCCCTCGTTGGCATACTTAAATGCCATCTGATAATTTTTCATCTTGATGCATATCTCGGTCAGGCTTTTTAGCTCTTCTGCGATGTAAGCTTTGACACCGGTTTTCCTTTCATATTCCAAAGCTTTAAGAAAATAAACAATGGCTTTTTGCGTGTCACCTCGGTCAGCCCACATCGATCCAATGTTGTCGTAGGTGACGCCGTACATTTTCTGGTCTTTGGTTTTTTCTACGAGAGCCAATGCCTTCAAAAAATATTCCTCTTCTTTTTGTAGATTTTTCAACCGGAAATATTGATAGCCAATGTTGTTCAAGCTCAGAATAATGGTCGACGTATCTTTTAATTCTTCCGCGATAGTGAGTGAGTTGTGATAATACTTCAACGCCAAAGAGTCATCGCCCGAATCATTCAACACCAAGGCCATGTTATTGTAGATTTCACCCACCATTTCTTTGTCTTTGGCGGCGGTGGCAATGTCCAGTCCTTGTTGCAAATACTGGAGGGCTTGTTTCGGTTCGCCTATTCTTCTATATGAGCGACCGAGATCATCGAGCTCAGTGGAAAGTAGAACGGAGTCATGGATTCGTTGGGAATGAATAAATGCATTTTTGTAGTTCTCGATCGCCGACGAATACTTGCCTTGGTTGTAAAAGACCCTACCGACGGCACGGTAAGAGCGAGCAATGTTCTTTTCGTTTTCACTTCGCTTGGCAATCACCATTGCATTTTGGGCAAGAAGCATCGCCGAGTCAGCAGAGTGCGTGTTTACTGCCCTCGAAAGTTTTATCAGCAAATTGATCTTTGTGATGTCGTCTTTGGTGATGGAAAGACTGTCCCGAAGCTGTTTTTCGGTAGTCTGGCCATTTGCCTCAAAAAGGCAAAACAGAGCGATGGACGTAGCTATAATCGATCTGATCATCGGATTAAATCTAATCAATCAAAGCCATTTCTTTTCAGGTCGGGGATGCTACTTGAAACTTCGGAACCAACTCCGCACCGTCATCTGTAAAACGCCCAAAAATCCCTCTTTAAAAATGCCTACTGACATCTTTGATTCACCAAGCGTGCGGTCGGTGAAGACAATCGGAACTTCGGTAATTTTAAAGCCATATTTCCAGGCCAAGAATTTCATTTCAATCTGAAATGCGTAGCCCACAAACTTTATTCTTTCAAGGGGAATTTTCTCCAACACCGGCTTTTTGTAGCACACAAACCCAGCGGTAGTATCATGAAGAGGAATTCCGGTGATAATGCGCACGTAACGGCTGGCAAAATAAGACATGAGAACACGCTTCATGGACCAGTTGACCACGTTGACACCTTTAGAATAACGTGAACCCACCGACAAATCAAAGCCATCTTCAGAGCAAGCAAAGTACAAACGTTGTAAATCGCGTGGATCATGCGAGAAGTCGGCGTCCATTTCTAAAATGTAATCGTATCCCTTTGATATCGCAAATCGAAAGCCCTCGATGTAGGCGGTGCCGAGACCGAGCTTCCCCGCACGTTGGATCAAGTGAAGTTTTGTTTCAGAATCGGTATTATATCTGGCCTGTTGCTGCTTCACCAGCTCGGCTGTGCCGTCCGGAGAATTGTCATCGATGATCAGCAGGTCGAAATCTTTCGGCTGAGCGATGACCGCATTAATGATCTGAACAATGTTTTCCTTTTCATTGTAAGTAGGTATAATTACAAGGGCATTGCTCACAGGCTAAATTTTAAGAAGCTAAAGTATCATTTTTGCAATGGTTAAAAAATAAAAACGGGCATGAGTAGATGTATTTTTTTGGACCGCGACGGCGTGATCAATGAGGACAACCCTAACTATACCTTTCGGGTGGATGCCTTCAAAATTTTACCGGGGGTAATTGAAGCCATGACGGTGCTAAAATCTCACGGATTTATTTTGGTTGTGGTTACCAATCAATCCGGGATTGCTCAGGGACTTTACACCAGGGAACAAATGCAGCAGTGCCACGATTATTTTCAACAACAGTCGGGAAATAGGATCGATCAATTTTATTTTTCTCCTGATCATCCGAGCGTTTCTGCTTCCCTCTCCAGAAAGCCGAGCACGTTGATGTTCGAGAAGGCGATCGCCAAGTTTAACATCGATGTTTCGCAGTCGTGGATGATCGGTGATAGAGGAAGGGATATCGTCCCCGCCAGAGCGTTGGGCATCAAAACTATTCAAATCGGAGACGCGATTGAAGCTCATGAAAAGGCTGACTATTCGGTGGCCAACCTTGGCGATGCTGCAAAGATTATTTTACGCTAAACTCAGCGATGGAGCAAGTTTAGGTTTCATACCCAGTTCCTTCATCAGTTTTGCATGAGCCACTAAGGCACCAAGAAAAGTTTCTTGCGACTTGTAGGGGAGGCCAAACTCTTTTGCCGTTTGTTCGACGATAGGGGCGAGCTTGCGATAATGAACATGACAAATATTTGGGAACAAATGATGCTCCACCTGATAATTAAGCCCACCCACATACCAAGATAATAGCTTGTTTTTGTGGCCAAAGTTGGTGGTGGTGTGCAGCTGGTGTATTGCCCAGTTGTTTTCCAGATTGCCGTTTTCGTCGGGCATCGGATATTCTGTTCCATCAATTACATGCGCAGGCTGGAAAATAATGGCAAGGATAAAGCCGGCCACGTAGTGCATCGCCAAAAAGCCAACCAATACCTGCCCGAAAGATACGGGCAACAAAATCATTGGCACCACAAATATGTAGGTGAAGTACAACACCTTTGAAAGGATGACAGCAATCCATTCGTTTGCCGCGGAAGTTTTTTGCTTTTGCAACAGCCCTTCGCGGTTATACTTAAGCAATCGCGTAAAGTCTTTGGCAAATACCCACACTAACGTAAGCAGCCCATAAAAAAACCATGAATATAGATGCTGGAATCTGTGCATGGGTTTCCATGGTGATCCTGGTGCCATGCGTAACACGCCACGAGGGCTGATGTCTTCGTCAACATCATGCACATTCGTGTAGGTATGATGCAGCACGTTGTGTTGCACTTTCCAGTTAAGGGCATGGCCACCGATGAGGTTAAGCGAGGTTCCCAGCAGGTTATTCACCCACATCTTTGACGAGTATGATCCATGGTTTGCGTCGTGCATTACGGACAGGCCAATACCGGCAACACCAAGCCCCATGACGATGCATAAACCAAACATGGCCCAGAGGTTTGAAACCAAGCCCGAGATCATCAAGAAATAAGGGATGAAATAGAGCGTGAACATGAAAATTGTTTTCACGAACATCTCAATGTTGGCCGTCCTTTCTATACTGTTCGACTTGAAATAGGCGTTGACGCGCTGATTGAGCGTACCAAAAAATTCCGTGTTGCCTTTAGCGAACTTAATATTGATGTTCATGCAGTTGACTTATCCTCGAAAGTTAAGATAACGTCGTGTAGATAACACCTGTTAGCGATGGATTTAATATGGAAAATGCCAATGCTAGGCGAATTCAGCGATTACTGTTCGCCCCCCTTTCGTGACGTCGCCGACCTTAACATTTATTTTTGCGTCTAAGGGCAGAAAAACGTCCACTCGCGAGCCAAATTTGATGAACCCGAATTCTTCGCCCTGTTGCAAAGGCTGACCTTCTTTCACGTAATACTTGATTCTGCGAGCCAATGCGCCTGCGATCTGACGGAATAGAATTTCATTTCCGTTTTTCATTTTTGCCACGATGGTAGTTCGCTCATTTTCGGTGCTTGATTTCGGATGCCAGGCCACCAAATATTTTCCCGCGTGATACTTTGCGTAGGAAATGGATCCGGCAACGGGCATTCGGTTCACGTGCACATTGACAGGAGACATAAAAATCGAAATCTGCTTGCGTTTTGATTTCAAATATTCCGGCTCTTCGGCATCTTCTATAACGACTACCTTTCCGTCGGCAGGAGCCAGGACTTGCATGTCGTTGCGCTGAACATCGAAAACCGGATTTCTGAAAAACTGTAGGATCAATAAATAAAAAATGACAGCAACACCGATAATGACGTTGCGAACAATAATTGCCTCGGGGAAAAAATAATCCGACGCCCAAATGATGCCGACCAAAACGATCAGCAAAATGAAAAGTAGTGTGCGCCCTTCTTTGTGAATTGTCATTAAAAAGAATTTAGTAGTTGGAATTTAGTAGCTAGGAGGTAAACGATTCGCAAAGGAACTACTACTGTCTTCTATCTCCTAACTACTATCTACTTTTTTAATATCCTCCTCTGAATTTATACGTCTTGGCGACTTTGTCAATAGCCACCATGTAGGCTGCAATGCGCAGGGAAACTTTGTATTCTAGCGCCGTTTTATATACGTTGTCGAAAGCATCTTTCATGATCCGGTCGCTTCTGCGATTTACGCGCTCTGCTGTCCACTTGTAGCCAAGTCGATTTTGTACCCACTCGAAATAGGATACAGTAACACCACCGGCATTTGCCAAAATATCAGGAACTACGTTGACGCCCTTTTCATAAATGATGGCATCTGCTTTTGACGAGGTAGGGCCATTGGCGCCCTCTACGATTAGCTTCGCTTGAATTTTGCTTGCGTTGTTTGCGGTAATAACATCTTCGGTAGCGGCAGGGACAAGCACGTCGATGGGAAGGGTGAGGATCTCATCACCATTGATCTTTTCGGCACCCGTGAAGCCCTCCAGAGACCCCTTATTAGCGTCGCGATATTTTACGGCGGCTTCTATGTCAACTCCGTTTTCATTGTAGTAGGCACCCGCCAAGTCACTTATTGCTTGCACTTTCAAACCACGTTCGTGAAGCAAGCGAGCTGCCCATGAACCAACGTTACCAAAACCCTGTACGGCACAAGTAGCTTTATAAGGATTGATTTTCAATTTCTCCATCGCAGCGAGGGCAGACACCATGACGCCACGGCCCGTAGCTTCAGTTCTGCCTAATGATCCACCCATCACAATCGGCTTACCAGTGACAACGGCAGATACGGTCATGCCTTTGTTTCTTGAGTATTGGTCCATCAGCCATGCCATTTCGCGAGGGCCTGTGCCCATGTCGGGAGCTGGAATGTCTTGATCCGGCCCAAATACGTCCATCATCGATTGCGTGTAGGCACGCATCAAGCGCTCAATCTCACCCGCAGACATTTCACGAGGATTGCACGTAACGCCACCTTTGGCTCCACCATATGGAATGTCCACCACGGCGCACTTCCATGTCATCCAGGCCGCCAATGCCTTTACTTCATCAATATTTACGTGGGGATCAAACCGGATTCCACCCTTGGATGGACCAAGGATAGTGGAATGGATCACGCGATAGCCCTCAAATACCCTGATGCTGCCATCGTCCATTGTCACCGGGAGAGACACTGTTACCTGCTTGGCAGGGTTTTTTAAAACATTGTAGACTTCTTCTTCTAGTCCTAAAATCTGTGATGCAGTGCGAAAGCGCGACATCATTGCTTCAAACGGATTCTCTTTGTCGAGGATAGGTGCAGGTTCGATGTAAGCCATGTTGGATTTAATGATTTACGTTTTTGATTTACGACTCTTTCGCTTCAGTATCATCCAGGAAATCCAGCTAATGCTGATCCGAAAACGGTTGCAAAGATAATAATTTGGGTAGAAGGTGTGTGTTGTTTTTACAAAACTAACGTATTGAATGGGAGGAGATTAGAACCAAATTATTTCGAGGAAAAAAGGGCGTGTTCGAAAGTTAATTTCTTGAATGATGGAAAAAAGAAAAGGCCGTCCTACGGGACAGCCTCTTATTCAATTCACTATGAATATAATCACCCTATGGCGACGCGCTTGAATTCGGCCACTGCCAATCCTTTGGAAACACTGTCCAGATACTGAGCTACCGTCTTCGAGTTGTCTTTCACGAAGATTTGGTGAACAAGTGTGTTGTCCTTGAAGAACTTCTGCAGTTTACCCTGAGCGATTTTATCTACCATGTTGGCCGGCTTGCCCTCGGCCAAAATCTGAGCTTTCGCAATTTCAAGTTCCTTTTCGATCAACGTCTTGTCAACGCCGGTTTCATCAACTGCCACTGGATTCATGGCCGCGATTTGCATACCTACATCTTTGCCCGCATCGGTTACGTCTTTTCCGTTCACGCCTTTCAACGAAACGAGAACGCCAAGTTTGCTGCCCGCGTGGATGTATGGAACGATGGCTTCACCCTTCATGTGAACAAAGGCACTGATCTCCAATTTCTCGCCAATCTTGCCTACCAGTTCGGTGATCTTTTCATTGATTGTTAAAGCACCTACTTTCTCATTCAGCAAAGCATCTCTGCCTGCGGTTTTCTTTGAGAAAGCGGTTTCGGCAATCAGTTTGCCGAGGCTCTGGAACTCATCGTTTTTAGCTACAAAGTCCGTTTCGCAGTTCAACGCGATCAATACGGCTTCTTTTTTGTCATCGGAAGTCTTTATAAAAACAGAACCTTCTTTAGCGTCTTTATCGGAACGGCTTGCAGAAACTTTCTGGCCTTTCTTTCTCAGGATTTCAATTGCCTTTTCGAAATCGCCATTGGCTTCGGTCAAAGCTTTTTTGCAGTCCATCATACCCGCACCGGTCATGCTGCGGAGTTTATTTACATCTTGTGCTGTGATCATGTGTATTAAAAATTTATCAGTTACTTATTTGAAAAGAGGTAAAACAAAATGAACACCGGCTATCCACCGATGTTCATCTTCTATAGTATTCGGCAATAGCCTGGTTTAATGGCTTTCTACGGCTTCGTCAACTTTGCGCTTCTCGTCTTCGTCTTTTTTCTGACCTGCCTCTTCTTTGTCCTTCTTGCGCTCCATCAATGCCTCTTCAATGGCTTTGCCAATGTAAGTGGTGATGATAGAGATGGACTTGAAAGCATCGTCATTGGCAGGGATCGGGAAATCAATATCCGAAGGATCGGAGTTGGTATCCACCATTGCGAAGACAGGGATATTCAGTTTTTGTGCTTCAGCAACGGCGATGTGTTCACGCTTTACGTCGATGACGAACAATGCTGCAGGCAAGCGGTTCAGGTCAGCGATACCGCCCAATTGCTTCTGAAGCTTTGCTTTTTCTCGAGACAACATGAGTTTTTCTTTCTTAGTGATATTCTCAAACGCCTCATCCTTCATCATTTTGTCGATCTGCGACAATCTTTTCAATGATTTGCGGATCGTTGCAAAATTTGTCAACATACCACCCAACCAACGCTCAGTGACGTAGGGCATATTCAATCTTGTAGCTTCAGAAACAATAATGTCTTTCGCTTGTTTCTTGGTGGCTACGAACATGATCTTACGACCGGAACGCACAATGTTCTTGATAGAATAAACAGCTTCGTCAAGGCATTTTATCGTCTTGTTCAAATCGATCAAGTGGATGCCATTGTTTTCCATATAGATGTACTCAGACATCTTAGGGTTCCACTTGCGGGTAAGGTGGCCAAAATGCACACCTGCATCCATTAAATTCTGTGTTGTCAATTGCTCTGCCATGATTCTTCTATTAACGCTTGCTGAACTGGAATCTTCTACGTGCTTTTCTGCGACCTGGCTTCTTACGTTCTACCATGCGCGAGTCGCGGGTGAGTAGGCCTTCTTTTTTCAAAGCGGGGCGGCTCTCGGTGTTGATGTTTACCAACGCTCTTGCGATGCCTAGACGAATGGCCTCGGCCTGGCCTTTGAAACCACCCCCTTCAACATTCACAGTTACATCATAGTTTCCTTCTTCTTTGGAGACTGCCAACGCCTGTTTTACAGTGGTTTGCAGGATTTCTGAAGGGAAATACTCCTTCAACTCTCTCTCATTTACAATGATCTGACCTTTGCCAGGCTTCACGTAAACGCGAGCGATTGAGGTCTTTCTTCTTCCGATGGTATTAATGATCTCCATTTATCAGAACTTTATTTCTTTGGGTTGATTTGCGGTGTGAGGGTGCTCCGTACCGGCATAAACGTGAAGGCTGCGGAACAACTGACGGCCCATGCTGTTTTTAGGAAGCATTCCTCTTACAGAAAGCTCTACTAATCGCGCCGGGTTTTTTTCACTGATCTCCTTTGGAGAAAGTTGACGCTGGCCACCGGGATAACCTGAATAAGTGAATATTCTACGGTTGTTCCACTTTTTGCCGGTCATCTTTACCTTTTCAGCATTGATAATCACTACATGGTCGCCCATGTCGGTGTTAGGCGTATAATTCGTCTTGTTCTTGCCGCGCAATACGCTAGCTACCTGGCTGGCCAAACGGCCAATCACCTGGTCTTTAGCATCCACCAAAACCCAGTTTTTTTCAGCTGTGGCCTTGTTGGCGTAAATGGTTTTGTAACTGTACTGATCCACTTTTTAGCTTTTTAGCTTGATAATATTAGAATGACCCCTAAAAAAGGGACACAAAAGTAGGCTCAAAAAGCAGATTTTGCAAATGACTTCAAGATTTTACCTGAGGTTGGCCTGAAGCTGCTTCAAAAGGGCCTTCATGTCCTTTGGGTAAGGCGCCTCCACTTTGATTTTTTTGCCATCCAAAAGGGCGAATTCAAGCGAAAACGCATGTAATGCCATCCTTTTCATCAACGGCTCCTCGTCGGTCATTTTCTTAAGTTGGAAGCCCCGTTTTATTGAAGAAACGAAGAAAGGCTTGCCACCATATGTCTCGTCACCCGTAATGGAAGCTCTCAAAAGGGCCAAATGGATGCGAATCTGGTGCATTCGGCCGGTCAC
>Ga0310811_10005223_pt1 | contig 16403 bp, 11 predicted proteins | sample YCmetagenome_FD_207642 | JGI IMG/M metagenome (GOLD analysis project Ga0310811, IMG submission 207642) | Soil microbial communities from experimental microcosm in Duke University, North Carolina, United States - YC | ecosystem: Engineered > Artificial ecosystem > Soil microcosm > Unclassified ...
CCATCTCGACGTTACGCAAGAGGCGAGCTGGGCGGCCGCCATGGACGCTACGATCAAGGCCCATGGCAAGCTCGACGTGCTGGTGAACAATGCCGGCGTGTTCGTCGGCAAGGGCATCGAGGACGTCTCGCTCGACGAGTGGCACAAGCTGGTTTCGGTCAATCTGACCGGCGTCGTGCTGGGCACGCGCGCCGCCCTGCCGCACCTCAAGAAGACCAAGGGGAACATCGTCAACCTCGCCTCGATCGCGGGCCTGGTCGGCTCGCAGCTCGATCCGCTCTATTCGCTGACCAAGGGCGGTGTCACGCTGTTCACAAAGTCGACGGCGCTCGAGTTCGGTCGCAAGGGCTACGGCATTCGGGTCAACTCGATCCATCCCGGCCTGATCGAGACCGACATGGGCAACCAGACCTTCGTGATGCGCGCCAAACAGGTCGGCACCAACGACACCGAGCAGGCGCGCAAGACCACGCTGGGGCTGCACCCGATCGGCCGGCTGGGTGTGGCCGACGACATCGCCAAAGGCATCGTGTTCTTGGCGTCGGACGACGCGAGCTTTATGACCGGCGCCGGACTGGTAGTCGACGGCGGCTGGACCGCTCACTAACGGAGAGAGCCATGCGGTTCGGACTTCTCTACGAGCATCAGCTGCCGCGTCCCTGGACCGGCGACACCGAGCATCGTCTCTTCAAGGAGGCGTTGGTCCAGGTCGAATTGGCCGACTCGCTCGGCATCGACTACATCTGGGAAGTCGAGCACCACTTCCTCGAGGAATATGCCCATTCTTCCGCGCCGGAAGTGTTCCTCGCGGCCTGTGCGGCGCGCACCAGGCGCATCCGCATCGGCCATGGCGTCGTGCTGGCGCCGCCGGCCTACAATCATCCGGCGCGCGTCGCCGAGCGCATTGCGACGCTCGACCTGATCGCCGACGGCCGCGTCGATTGGGGAACGGGCGAATCGGCTTCGCGCGTCGAACTCGAGGGCTTCGGCGTCGATCCCGACCAGAAGAAGGCGATGTGGGCCGAAGCCGTCGAGCAGACGGCCAATATGATGGTGATGAACCCTTACCCCGGCTTCCAGGGCAAGTTCTTCTCCATGCCCGTGCGCAACGTGGTGCCCAAGCCGTTGCAGAAGCCGCACCCGCCGATCTGGGTCGCCTGCTCCAGGCGCGAGACCATCCACGCCGCGGCCCGGGCCGGCATCGGCGCGCTTACTTTCGCTTTCGTCGATCCGGCGGAAGCGGCCAAGTGGGCGCACGAATATTACGACATCATCAAGAGCGACCAGTGCGTGCCGATCGGCCACACGGTCAATGCCAACATCGCCATGGTGACCGGCTTCTCCTGCCACGAGGACGCCGTCGAGGCGCGCCGCCGCGGCTCAGAGGGTTTCCAGTTCTTCGGCTACTCGCTCGGCCACTACTACGTCTATGGCCACCATCAGCCGGGTGTGACCGACATCTGGGAGCGCTTCGAGGCGGCCAAGGACAAGCTGCCGCCGGCGGGCCGCGGCAGTGGCATCGGCACGCCGGCCGAGCTCACCGAGCATCTGCGCCAGTACGAGGACGCGGGCGTCGACCAGGTCGTGTTCATCCAGCAGGGCGGCCGCAACAAGCACGAGCACATCTGCGATTCGCTGCGGCTGTTCGCCGACAAAGTGATGCCGGTGCTGAAAGCGGATCAGGCCGGGCGCGATGCCAAGAAGCAGGCCGAACTTGCGCCGTTCGTCGAGGCGGCCCTGAAGCGCAAACAAAAGATGCCGCCGGTCGCTGTCTCGGCCATTCCGACGGTTTCGGCCTATGGTCGCACGGTCGTGCAAGCGGAGCAGGCAACCGAAGGGCCGACACACCATATCGCCGCGGATATCGCGGTGATGATGAACGATCCGGCTGACAAGAAGAACAAGGCGTCCGCTGAGTAGGTTCCTAGTACTCGGAATCACGAGCCCGAGTAACGGTGGGATTTTTGTCGTCCTGAGCGAAGCGAAGGACCTCACGTCAGTTCCAGAGAACGCCTTTGGGCTGGGGCGCCAGATCCTTCGCTGCGCTCAGGATGACAAGGAAGAGATTCCCGCGAGACTCTATTTACATCGATACCCGGTACTAGAAGATGCCGGCGGCGAGGCCCGCAGCCATCGCCGCGCCCAGCTCCTCGCACTGCTCGACAAAGGCAGGTTGCCAGGGGCCGCGGCAGATCAGCGGCTCCTGCACCATACGCCAACGCAACCCGGTCAGGATGGTCTCGATCCCGCGGCGTGTGCCCGTTCCGTCGAGGCCGGCGCGAATATAGACGGCGCAGGGCAGGCCCTGCGTTCTCTCGAGCAGCGGATTGTAGGATCGGTCGAAGAAATCCTTCAGGGCGCCGCTCATGTAGCCGAGGTTCTCCGTCGTCCCCAGAATGACGGCCTCTGCCGCCAGGACATCGTCCGGCCCGGCCTGCAAGGGTGCGGCGACCCTGACCTCCACGGTCGTTTCGCTCAGCGCGCCGCGTTCGGCCGCTGCCCTCAAGGCAAGCGTGTTCTCCGACGGTGCATGTGCCACGATCAGCAATCGCTTCGCCATAATCTGCTTTTACCTCGATCCTTGATCCCATGCTCAAGAAACTCCTGATCGCCAATCGTGGCGAGATTGCCATCCGGATTGCCCAGGCTGCGGCGGAGCTCGGCATCGCCACAGTCGGCGTCTTTTCTGAGGACGACGCAACATCGCTGCACGTCAGGCGGGTCGATGAGACGGTGGCGTTGAAAGGACGCGGTGCTGCGGCCTATCTCGATATCGCGGCGATCGTCGCGGCGGCCAAGAAGACGAAGTGCGACGCCATTCATCCAGGCTACGGCTTTCTTTCGGAGAATGCCGGCCTGGCGCGCGACTGTGTCGATGCGAAGGTAACCTTCGTGGGTCCGACAGCGGACCAGCTCGATCTGTTCGGCGACAAGGCTGCGGCACGCGCTCACGCCAGGAAATGCAAAGTCGCGGTGCTGCCGGGCACGGAGAGGGCGATCGATGCTGAAGGTGCCGTGGCCTTCTTCAAGAAGCATGCGAAGTCCGGTATTGCGCTCAAGGCAATCGCGGGCGGCGGCGGGCGCGGCATGCGGCTGGTCAGGAAAGAAAGCGAGATTGCCGAAGCCTTCGCGCGCGCCTCGGCGGAGGCAAAGTCGGCTTTCGGCAACGGCGCGCTCTATGCCGAGCGGTTGGTGAACCGGGCGCGTCACATCGAGGTCCAGATCGTTGGCGACGGCAAGGGCGGGATTGCTGCGCTCGGCGAGCGCGAGTGCACGCTGCAGCGGCGCAGCCAGAAGATCGTCGAACTGGCGCCCAGTCCAAACTTGAAGCCGGCTCACCGGAAGAAGATCGTCGATGCCGCCGTCACGATGGCCAAGGCCGTGAAATACCGCAGCCTCGGCACCTTCGAGTTCCTGGTCGATGGCGAGGAGTTCTTCTTCATTGAGGCCAATCCGCGCCTGCAGGTCGAGCACACCGTCACCGAGGAGGTGTGGGGTGTCGATCTTGTAAAAGCCCAGCTTCTTCTGGCCGGCGGCGCGGCGTTGTCCGAAACAGGCATCAAGGACGCATCACCGAGCGGCAACGCCATCCAGTGGCGCGTGAACATGGAGACCATGACGGCTGACGGTTCGGCCAAGCCGGGCGGCGGGACGCTGTCGGCCTTCGAACCGCCCTCCGGCCCCGGCGTGCGGGTCGATACCTATGGCTACGCCGGATATCGCACCAACCCCAACTTCGATTCGCTGATCGCCAAGGTGATCGTGCATGGTGCCTCGTTCGACGAAGCGCTGGCGCGCAGCGACCGGGCGCTGGCGGCTTTCCGATTGGAGGGTGCGCCGTCCAACATCCCGTTCCTGCGTGCCCTGTTGGCCGACCCAGCTGTCCGGGCGGACAAGGTGCATACGCGCTTTGTCGATGAGCATGCCGGCAAGCTGATCGAGACGGCGGCCAAGCTGCAATCCGGCCTCTATTTCCCTGCGGCGACTTCCAATGGTTCGGCCGGTCGCCAGGCGGGGGCGAGGGTGGATGCGGTGGATCCGCTGGCGGTGCTGGCCTTTGGCAAGAAGGCTTCGGGGCAGGCAGCTTCGGAAACGGCGACCGATGCGCCGGAGGGCTCCGTGCCTGTGCCGGCGCCGATGCAGGGGACCATCGTTAGTATCGCGGTCAAGGAGGGCGACGCCGTCGCATCAGGCCAGCCGCTTCTCGTCATGGACGCCATGAAAATGCAGCACGAGATCAAGAGCCCGGCACGCGGGTATGTGCGGCGCATCGCGGTCGAAGCGGGCGAGACGATCTATGAGGGCCATCCGCTGCTGTTCGTCGAGGAGGCTGACGTCGAGGTGAAGGACGGCATGGTCGAGGAGAAGGTCGATCTCGACCACATCCGGCTCGACCTTGCCGAATATTTCGAGCGCCGTGCGCTCACGCTCGACGAGAAGCGGCCGGAGGCGGTGGCGCGGCGGCGCAAGACCAATCAACGCACGGCGCGCGAGAACCTGAACGGTCTGGTCGATCCCGACTCGTTCGTCGAATACGGCGCCTTTGCCATCGCGAGCCAGCGCACGCGCCGATCGGTCGAGGATCTCGTGGCCAAGACGCCGGCCGACGGCCTGATCACCGGCGTCGGCCGCGTGAACAGTGCGCTATTCGGGCCGGATCGCAGCCGTGTCGGCGTCGCGCTCTACGACTACACTGTGCTGGCCGGCACCCAGGGCAAGACCAATCACGAGAAGAAGGACCGGCTGTTCGAGCTGGTCGAGCAACAGCGCCTCCCGCTGGTCGTGTTCACCGAGGGCGGCGGCGGCCGGCCGGGCGACATCGACGTGCAGTCGGTGGCCGGCCTCAACACCATGGCCTTCCATATCTTCGGACGGCTGAGTGGGCTGGTACCGCTGGTGGGCGTCAACTCGGGCCGGTGCTTCGCCGGCAATGCGGCGTTGCTCGGCTGCTGCGACGTCGTGATCGCGACCAGGAACTCGTCGATCGGCATGGGCGGTCCGGCCATGATCGAGGGCGGCAATCTCGGCGTCTTCTCGCCCGAGGAAGTGGGACCGATGAGCGTGCAGGTGCCCAACGGCACCGTCGATATCGCGGTTGAGGATGAGGTCGAGGCCGTTGCCGTCGCCAGGAAATATCTTTCCTACTTCCAGGGACCTGTCACCGATTGGCGTGCCGCTGACCAACGCCTGTTACGGCGGGCGATCCCGGAGAACCGCTTGCGCGTCTACGATGTGCGCACGGTGATCGACACCCTCTGCGATCAGGATTCGGTGCTGGAGCTGCGACGCGCTTTCGGGCCCGGCATGGTGACTGTACTGGCGCGTATCGAAGGCAAGCCGCTCGGCATCGTCGCCAACAATCCCACGCACCTTGCCGGTGCGATCGACTCCGACGGCGCCGACAAGGCCGCGCGCTTCCTGCAGCTCTGCGATGCCTTCGACCTGCCGGTCCTGTTCCTGTGCGATACGCCCGGCATGATGGTGGGGCCGGAGATCGAGAAAACAGCACTGGTCCGCCATTGCTCGCGGCTTTTCGTGGTGGGCGCCAATCTCGGCGTGCCGTTCGGGACGATCGTGCTGCGCAAGGCCTATGGGCTTGGCGCCCAGGCGATGGCAGGCGGATCGTTCCATGCCGGGGCCTTCGCGATTTCCTGGCCGACAGGGGAATTCGGCGGCATGGGGTTGGAAGGCGCGGTCAAGCTCGGCTTCCGCAAGGAGCTGGAGGCCGTGACTGATGCCGCCGAACGGCGCGCGCTGTTCGACAAGATGGTCGCGGCGGCCTATGCCCGCGGCAAGGCACTCAGCACCGCGACCTACTTCGAGGTCGACGAGGTGATCGACCCCGCCGATTCGCGTCGCTGGATCGTGACAGCGCTGCTCGGCGCCGAACCCAAGCGGCGCGACGGTCCCAAGAAACGACCCAATATCGACACCTGGTGAGGAACGCATGAAGGACTTTGCAGGCAGGATCGCCGTGGTCACCGGCGGAGGCTCGGGCATGGGGCGTGAGCTGGTGCGCCAACTCGTGGCCGAAGGCTGCAGCATCGCCATGTGCGACGTCTCGACATCGGGGCTCGCCGAGACTAAGCGGCTCTGCCAACAGGAGCGTCCGCCGCAGGGGCTGAGGATCACGTCGCATATCGTCGACGTCTCGGACGAGGCGCAGGTATTGCGCTTCCGTGACGAGGTGGCGGAGCAGCATCAGACCGATCGCATTCACCTGCTGTTCAACAATGCCGGCATCGGCGGCGGCGGCAGCATGATCGTGAACGAGCGCGCCGAATGGGAGCGGACGTTCAACATCTGCTGGGGCGGCGTCTATTTATGCACGCGCGCCTTCCTGCCCTTGCTGCAGAAGGCGGACAAGGGGCACATCATCAACACCAGCAGCGTCAACGGTTTCTGGGCCTCGATCGGACCGGGCGTACCGCACACCGCCTACAGTGCGGCGAAGTTCGCTGTGAAAGGCTTTTCCGAGGCCCTGCAGACGGACCTTCGCCTGAATGCACCGCACATCAAATGCTCGGTGGTCATGCCAGGGCACATTGGCACCGGCATCGCCGGCAACACGGGCAAGGTGCAGAGCGGCATCGACAGCGACGCCGTGAGCCCGCAGCAGATCGAGCAGGCGCGGGCGCGCATAACGTCGACGGGCCGGGATGCGTCGGCGATATCAGACGCGCAGATCGAGCAGGCCATCCGCGAACGCGCCCGGCGCTTCCTCGAGGAGGCGCCCATGACGGCGGCGGAAGCGGCGGGTGTGATCCTGGACGGCGTGAAGGCGGATCGCTGGCGCATCCTCGTGGGCAAGGATGCCCATCGCATCGATGAGCTGGTGCGTGCGACGCCCGAGCGAGCCTACGAGGCCGACTTCTTCAATCGCCTCGCTGCCGACGTCAATTGGCGCGTCGGCCGCTAAGGGCTGCCGTCAGGACGCGAGCCAGAAGGTGTCCGGCTTGTAGAGGCCGATATAACCGCCCGGATCCCAGGCATAGTAGCCCTTCTTGGGCACGTTCCTGACCTTGGGGCCGATCACAATCGGCTGGCCGATGCTGTTCAGCGTGCCGATCGAATAGACCTGCTCCATGTTGGCCTGGAGGATCTTGTCCCAGGCCTTGCGGCGCGTCTCATTGTCGGTCGCCGTTTCCCAGGTCCTCAGGTCGTCGAGCAGGCCGCAGACGTCCTGCACGTCGCATTTCTCGCCCTGCTTGCCCTTCGATTCGATGAACATACCCCAGCGCGGCCACTGCAGGCCGCCCTGCATCGTCGGGCAAAATTCCTTGGGCGACGTCTCGACCGACGGAACAGCCGTCACGACGCCGGCATAGGCGGTCATGGTGGCCTCGCCGGAGAAGGCACGCATGCGGAAGTTGTTGAGAGACTGGGGTTTGGTGAGGAGCTTGATGCCGATCTTCTTCCACTGATCGGCGACCAGCGAGAGCAGGTCGGTATCCTCGCTGACCTCGCTCGAATACTCCACGATGATGGTGGCGGCACGGCCGTCGGAGAGAAGACGGATTCCCTCGTCGTTGCGCTTGGTGAGGCCCACTTGGTCGAGAAGCTTGTTGGCGAGCTTGACGTCGTGGGTCGCCCATTTGGTCGCATACTCTTCCTTGAAGAGCGTCGACTGCGGCATGATCGTGTTGTTCGAGGGCTTGGCGAGGCCCGAATAGATCACCTCGTTCAACTCGTCGCGATCCATGCCGACCGAAAGCGCGCGGCGGAAGCGGACATCGCGGTTGAGCGCGCGCCATGTCTCGTCCTTCGCATTGAGGTTGGGATAGAACGCGAGCTGCGAGCCCGAACCCTGTTCCCACAGCAGGACCTCGACATTGCTCGTCTTGCTGCTTTTGCGCAGGAACGTGTAGTCGCGCATATTGAGATAGCGGCATTGCAGGTCGGATTCACCCAGGCCTGCCTTGGCCGGCACCAGGTTGGCGGCCACGACCGAGAAGACGACGCGATCGAAGTAGGGGAGCTGGCAACCCTTCTCGTCGACGCGATAGTAGTAGGGATTGCGGTCGAACACGAAGCGCTGCGCCGGCGGTGCCGTCGTCTGCATCCAGGGATTGAGCGTCGGCAGATCGGGGTTGCTGTCGTAGTACATCGTGTCGACGCTGCGAAGGATCTGCACCCAGTTGCCGCCCTGGCCACCGCGCGAGGCTTTGGCGATCTCCTCGGCGGGCGTGTACTTGATGTGGAATTTCTTGAGGTAATGCGCAGGCCGGTAGAGCCAGAGCGGCGCGGCGCGCGCCTGGCTTTCGATGAAATAGGGATTGGGCTTGGCCCATGTGTAGCGGATCGTGAGTTCGTCGAGGATCTCGACCTTGGGCGGCTCGCCGTCAACCAGAAGCTCGACCGAAGGACCGGATGGCGAGAGCTCCTTGTTGTTGGCGATATCCTCCCAGAAGAAACGGAAGTCCTCGGTCGTGAAGGGCTTGCCGTCCGACCACTTGTGTCCGGCGCGCAGCTTGAAGGTGAAGTCGCGTCCTTCCTTGGCCTGGTAGCTCTCGAGGATGTCGGTCTGCAGCTTGAACTTATCGTCGTAAACGATCAGGCGCGCGTTGGCATAGATGGTCATCAGGCGAGTGTCGCGCGCATTGGCGATCAGCATGTTCACTTCGCCGCCTTGGCGGCCGGGCCCATCTCCACCTGGAAAATAGCTGACGACAGACGGCTGCTGCGGGAGGCGTTTGTCGACCGGCGGCAGCTCGCCCGATTTCACGCGCTCGGCGAACCACGGCGTTTCCCGAAGCGCGGGTGCAGCAAGCAAGAGCGAGGGCCGAAAGAGCGCGCCGAGCGCCATGCCTGCGGTAAAGACGCGTCTCTTCATCGTCTGACCTCGCCTATCGTCATTCTCGATGCCATTGCCGGCATTGAGCGTTGACAATGATCAAAGGGCCGAACCCTGGCCCGGTCAATGGCATCCATACTGCAGAATCGACGCAGCGTCCGGAATCGCGGCTGCCAGCTTGCATTTCAGTAGCGGTCGAAGGCGCGTTTGGGGCCAGGTCTTGTTCCGTCTGCCACCGTCGGCTTCACCGTGCCATTGGCGGCAACAGTATCGGGCGCATAGGGGCCGGCGACGCCTCTCGGCCGGTCGCCCTTCACCGTCACGCGCTCCATGGTGCGACGCGCGGGATAGTAGTCATGGGCGGCATAATGCAGGACGGAGCGGTTGTCCCACATCACCACCATGTCCGGCTCCCACTTTACCCGGAGCTGGTATTCGGGAGTGGTAGCCTGGCGGTAGAGGAAGGCCAGCAGGGCATCGCTTTCGTCGGGCTTGAGGTCCTTGATGCGGACACAGAACTGCTGGTTGACGTTGAGGATGCGTCGTCCGGAGACCGGATGCACACGCACCACGGGATGCCAAGGGTTGGGAAACTCGTCTTCGAGCCTGCGCAGCTTGGCGCGGTCGCTGTGGCCAAAAAGGGGGCGCCACGGCTTGAAGTCGTGCAGCGCCTCCAGGCCATGGATGTGCTCCTTCATGCGCTCCGACAGGCCGCGATAGGCGGCGCTCATGCTCGAGAAGAGCGTGTCGCCGCCGACCTCCGGCACGACCTTGGCGCGCAGGATGGTGCCGAGCGGTGGGGCTTCGCGGAACGTCTCGTCGGCATGCCAGATATCGGTCAGCGCCGGCGGATTGTCGGCCGAATAATCGAGGATGATGACTTCGGGCTTGTCCTCGAGATTGGGCGAGAAGGGGTGGATCGACAGTTCGCCGAACAGCGCCCCGAACGCCATCTGCTGGTCGATCGTGATGTCCTGCCCGCGCATCACGATCACTTCGAATTGAACGAGAGCGTCGTGCACGATCCTGAAATCGGCCGGCGAAAGCGGCCGCCGGAGGTCGATACCCTCGATCTCCGCGCCGATGAAACCGTTGATCGGGCGTACGCCGATGGCCGTATCCGCCTGGGCATGAACTGCTGCTGATCGGGCCGCCATAACGCTCCTCCTGAACCTCATCTTTGGTGGAAATCCTAGCGCCATCGGTCGCCTTGCGGAACCGGCTATCGCGTTTGACGCCACCCAGCGAACGCGCAAAAACGGCCGTCTTTCGAGTATCGGGGGAACCATGCCAAGCGGCCTTGAAGATCAGTTCGTCACACTGCATGAGATCGTCAAAGCAGCCAAGATCCGGCTCAATCCTAATATCTGGGACTATCTGATCGGCGCCACCGAGACCGAAACGACGCTTCGGCGCAACCGCATGGCGCTTGACTCGATAGCTTTCAAGCCGCGCGTGCTGCGCAATGTCTCGAAGATCGACCCCTCGTCGGAGATCCTGGGCAAGAAGCTGCGCATTCCCGTCCTGCTCGCCCCCGTGGGATCGCTTGAATCATTCGAGGCGGGGGGCGGCATTACCGTCGCCAAGGGAGCCGGTGCAGGGGGCGTCGGCATGCTGATCAGCTCGGTGACGACGCTCAAGCTCGAGGACATCGTGAAGGGCGGCAACGGTCCCAAGATCTATCAACTCTACGTGCGCGGTGACGCGGCCTGGTCGGCCGAGCGCGTGAAGCAGGCCATCGGCGCGGGCTACGACGCTTTTTGCATCACCGTCGACAGCAATATCTACTCGCGACGCGAGCGCGACATCGCCAAGCGCTTCGTGAAGTCCTGGCGCACCGCAGCTACCGGACAAGACTACCAGGCCTCCTTCGCTTGGGACGATTTCAAGCGCCTGCGCGAGAAGTTCCCGGATGTGAAGTTCCTGTTGAAGGGCATTGGCACGGGAGAAGATGCCGAGATCGCGCTGCAGCACGGCGTCTGGGGTGTCTATTGCTCGAACCATGGCGGCCGCCAGCTCGACCACGGCCGCGGCTCGGCCGAGGTACTACCGGAGATCGTCGAGGCGGTGAAGGGCCGCGCCAAGGTGATCGTCGATGGCAGCTTCAGCCGTGGCACCGATATCGTGAAGGCGATCTGCATGGGCGCCGACTGGGTCGGCATGGGTCGCCTCTACTGCTACGGCCTCGCGGCGGCGGGCGCCGCCGGCATCGAGCGCGTGGTCGAGCTCCTCGAGGAGGAGATGAAGGAGGCGATGGGCCTTCTGGGCGTCACCAGCCTCAAGCAGCTCGACAAGAGCTACATCAGCGCCAGCTGGCCCACCAACCTGCCCCATGTCCACAGCGCCTTCCCGCTCCTGAACCTGGAAGACAAGGGATACTGAAAAACTCATAAGAGTGCGCCACTCCAGAAGTTGTGAAAGAAATCGGTGGCGTAAAGTGAACAGTGTCATCCCGAGCGCAGCGAGGGACCTTTAATCATACGCCGCCAAAGGTTCCTCGCTGTGCTCGGGATGACACCCGTATCGTAGCGACAACTGGGCGACAAATATTCACGACCACTCCAGCGACGCGCTCTTTTGAATGAATCTAACCGCGGCCGATGAACGGCATCTTGGTTGCCATCACGGTCATGAACTGCACGTTGGCGTCGAGCGGCAAGCTGTCCATGTAGACGATCGCCTGCGCCACCGCGTCGACATCCATGCGCGGCTCGACCATGGTCGTGCCGTTGGGCTGGGGAACGCCCTTGGTCATGCGGTCGGTCATTGGCGTGGCCGCATTGCCGATGTCGATCTGTCCGCAAGCGATGTCGTAGGCGCGGCCATCGAGCGAGGTCGATTTGGTGAGGCCGGTGATCGCGTGCTTGGTCGAGGTGTAGGCGACGGAGAAGGGCCGTGGCGCATGGGCCGAGATCGAGCCGTTGTTGATGATGCGCCCGCCGCGCGGCTTCTGGTCCTTCATGATCTTCATCGCTTCCTGTGTGCACAGGAAAGGCCCGGTGAGATTGGCGGCGACGACATTGAGCCAGGTCTCGTAAGGCAGCTCCTCGAGCGGCACCGGGGGCGCGCCGCCGCCGGCATTGTTGAAGACGAGATCGAGCCGGCCCCAGGTTGCCTTGACCTTGGCGAACAGCGACACGATGTCGTCGCGCTTGGTCACATCTGTCGGCACCGCGAGGGCACTGGGCGCATTGTTGCCGGCCAGCTTGGCCGTTTCGTCGAGCGCATCCTTGCGGCGTCCGGCCAGCGCCACCTTGTAACCGTTGTTCAACAGAGCCAGCGCCGAAGCGCGCCCGATGCCACTGCCGGCGCCAGTGACGACTGCAATCTTTCCGCTCATGGGTCCGTTCCTCCTTGGGGAGCGGACCCTAGCAGACCGACGCGTCGCCATTGAAGTGTCGCTTTGGACGCGTAAAAGTTGCGGCATGCATCGCCGTTCCTTCGTTGCGGGCCTTGGCGCCCTATGGTTGCCGTCGTTGGCGCGGGCCGAGGCGCCGCTGGCGGAAAATCCTTTCGGGCTGGGGATCGCCTCCGGCCATCCGACACCCCAGTCCGTGGTGCTGTGGACGCGGTTGTTGGCGGCTTCGCCAACGGAGCCGCTGGCCGGTACGTTTGCTGTCGACTGGACCATCGCCGAGGACGAGCGTTTGCAGCGGGTGGTACGCCGCGGGCAGGCGACGGCCGAGCCGCGCTGGGGGCATTCCGTTCATGTCGACGTGGATGGGCTCAAGCCCGGTCGGCCCTACTGGTACCGCTTCGTCGTGAACGGCAAGGAAAGCCCCGTCGGTCGGACCCTCACAGCGCCTGAATCGAACGAGCACGTCCCGCTCCTGCGGTTCGCCTTCGCCTCCTGCCAGCAGTACGAGCAGGGCTACTACGCCGCTCTGCGTCACATGGCGGGCGAAGAGCTGAACGCCGTGCTGTTCCTGGGCGATTACATCTATGAGATCTCGTGGGGCCGCAATCACGTGCGCCATCACGACGCCGGCCGGCCCACGCTGCTGTTCGAGTATCGCAACCGGTATGCGCTCTACAAATCCGATCCGGACCTGCAGGCCGCACATGCCGGCCATCCATGGATCGTCACGTGGGATGATCACGAGGTGGTCAACGACTACGCCAATGATCTTTCGCCAACCGATCCAGATTCCAGGCAATTCCTGGCTGTTCGCGCCGCCGCCTACCAGGCGTATTGGGAGCACATGCCGCTGCCCGTATCGATGCAGCCCAAAGGATCGTCGCTGAAGCTGTACGACCACTATCGCTTCGGCGATCTGGTGGAGCTCTTCGTGGTCGACGATCGGCAGTATCGCGCACACAACGCCTGCCATGCCGAGCTCACGCGCGATCGCTTGCTGGTGGACTGCGCCGAGCGCCTCGATCCGGCGCGCACCATGTTGGGCGCCGCGCAGGAAACGTGGTTTGCCGACGGAATGAAACGAGCCTCGGCCCGCTGGAACCTGGTTGCCCAGCAGACGCTGATGGCGGAGGCCGGCCGGTTCACCACGGATGGCAAGCGTGCCTTTTGGGGCGATGGCTGGGATGGCTATCCGGCCGCGCGCCGAAAGCTGTTGGACGCTGTCGCGGCCTCGCCGGTGAAGAACACGGTCGTCGTGAGCGGCGACGTCCATTCCTTCTGGGCAACCGATCTCAAGCAGGATTTCGCCACTCCGGCATCACGTACGGTGGCAACCGAATTCGTGGGCGGTTCGGTGACGTCGCAAGGCTTCACGAACGAGCGGATACAGCCCTTGCTGCGCGACAATCCCCATCTGCGCTACGGTCTGGGGGAAGCCTATGGTTATGGCCATCTCGCACTCGAAGCCAAGGCCGCGACCGTTTCCTTCCGCACCGTCGACGACGTGCGCGACCCCAAGTCGGGCATCAAGACGTCGGCTCGGTTTGCCGTCGAGGCCGGCGATCCCGGCGTGAAGCGCGCCTAGATCGGTGGCTCGACGCCTTCGAGGAGAATCAGCTTTCGGCTGAGGGCGGCGTCGCGAACGGCAAGCGCCTCGGCATATTCGGGTGAGTTGTACCAGGCGCGGGCGCGGTCGACATCAGGGAATTCGACGACCACGATCATGCGTGGCCGCCAGTCGCCTTCGAGTGGTTCAATCGCTCCGCCGCGCACCAGGTAACGCCCGCCGTAGCGGGCAATCGAGTCAGCCGCACGGGTCCGATAGATTTCGAGCGCGGCAGGATCGCGCGCCGAGACATCCGATATGAGATAAGCAGCCATGGATGAAGTCTAGCGCTTCTTTGGGAACGGGTCTCGGCTGCGAATGCGGCTACTGATATCGTCGTTGCATGAAACTATTGCTCACCCACGTTCCCCAGGCACGCAACCAGTATTACGGCGCGCGTGCGCTCAAGCGGCTTGCAGAATTGGTGGAGATCGTAACACACGAGGGCGATGCGCCTCTCGATCCGGCGGGCGTGATCGCGGCGGCGCGCGATGTCGACGTCATCATCGCCGATCGTGCGACCGCGATGCCTGGCGAGATCTTCGCCGGCCTGCCGCGACTCAAGGCGGTGATGCGGAGCGCAATCGACATCCGGAATATCGATGTTGCCGCAGCCTCGCAGGCGGGTGTGCTTGTCACGCACGCCGAGGCAGGTTTTGTGAAGTCCGTTGTCGAGCTGACGCTTGGCTTCCTGGTCGATCTCTCGCGCGGCGTCTCACGTGCCGTTGCTGCCTATCAGGCGGGCCACGCGCCTGAGATCAAGGTCGGACGCCAGCTCGCTGGCAGCACGGTGGGCATCATCGGTTACGGCCGCATCGCGCGCGAACTCGCACCGCTCCTCGCAGCCATGGGCATGACGGTGCTGGTGTCCGATCCCTATGCGCAGGTCGACGACCGCCGGTTCATCGAGCTGCCGCTGGAAGAGCTGCTTGGTCGCGCCGATTACGTGATCTGCCTCGCCATCGCCAACGAGGAAACCGAGAACCTGATGGATGCCGCGGCCTTCGCGCGCGTGAAGCCCGACGCCTTCTTCATCAACATGTCGCGCGGCAACCTGGTCGATGAAGCGGCGCTGACCCAGGTGTTGCGCGAGGGCCGAATCGCCGGTGCCGCAATGGATGTGGGTCGGGCGCCCGATCAGATGCCGTCGCCGGAGCTCGCGCGATTGCCCAACGTCATCGCCACACCGCATATCGGCGGCCTGACCCCGCCTGCCAGCGAAAGCCAGGCCTTCGATACGGTGCGCCAGGTCGAGGCCCTCGTGAAAGGCGAGGTGCCTCCTGGCGCCGTGAATATCGATCGCTGGATCCGCCGTCCTACGTAGCGCGTGATGCCAGCATCGGCTCCTGCGCAGCGTCGTCCGCAAGGTCGCTGTTGTTGGTCTCCGGTCCCCACCAGACGGCAAGGGCCGTCACCAGCGATAGGAAGATCACGTAGCAGGCGACGCCCCACGGCGCGCCGGCCATGTAGCCCACGAGCAAGGCGGCGATGAAGGGCGAGGGGCCGCCGGCCAGGATCGAGCCCAATTCGCGCGCGAAGGCGAAGCCCGAGTAGCGCAGGCGCGGACCGAACAGCTCGGCGAAGTAGGCCGCCTGCGGCCCGAACATCGCAGCGCTGCCAATGCCCATCACCAGGATGAAGGCGAGCGCGATCAGCGTCGGATCGAGCGTGTTCGTCAGCAGGAAGAACGGGAAAGCGAAGGCGGCGGAGAAGAGGGCGCCTCCCATGTAGACGGGGCGTCGTCCGACTTTGTCTGAAAGCCAGGAGAAGAACAGGATGCCGAAGATTTCGGCGAAATTGCCCAACATCACGCCGGTGATGGCCACTTCCTTCGGCATGTGCAGCGTGTTGATGACATAGCCGAGGCCGAACACCGGGAAGAGATAACCCAGTCCGTTCTCGGCGAGCCGCGCACCAATCACTACGAGGAAATTGCGCGGATGGCGGCGCACTGCTTCGATCGCCGGGGCCTTGAGCGGCGGCCGCTTGGCGCCAACCTCGGTGAAGATCGGCGTCTCGGACACCTTAGCGCGAATGTAGACACCGAGTCCGAGCAGCAGCAGCGAGATCAAAAACGGGATGCGCCAACCCCAGGTCAGCAGATCGTCCTTCGACATCATGGTCACGAGATAGAAGACACCGGCGGCCAGGAGATTGCCGACCGTCACGCCCATCGGAGCGAAACTGCCATAGAGGCCACGTTTGCCGGGCGGAGCGAACTCAACCGCGAGGATCACCGCGCCGCCATACTCGGCGCCGGCGCCGAACCCCTGCAGCAGGCGCATCAAGAGCAGCAGGATCGGCGCCCAGATGCCGATCGAGGCGTAGGTCGGCAGACAGCCGATCAGGAAGGTGCCGCCGCCCACCAGCAGGATGGTCGCGACCAACATCGGTTTGCGGCCCATGCGATCGCCGAAATGGCCGAAGAACAGGCCGCCGAAGGGACGAGCGAGGAAGCCCACGGCAAAGGTCGCATAGGCCGCCAGCGTGCCGACATTGTTGTCGTATTTGGGGAAGAACAATTCACCGAACACGAGCGCCGACGCCGTGCCGTAGATGAAGAAATCGTACCATTCCAGGGCCGATCCGACGGCCGACGCCATCATCACGTGGCGAAGCTTGGACGCGGAAACGCCGCCACTTGC
>Ga0310811_10005224_pt1 | contig 16399 bp, 15 predicted proteins | sample YCmetagenome_FD_207642 | JGI IMG/M metagenome (GOLD analysis project Ga0310811, IMG submission 207642) | Soil microbial communities from experimental microcosm in Duke University, North Carolina, United States - YC | ecosystem: Engineered > Artificial ecosystem > Soil microcosm > Unclassified ...
GGTGTTGCGCGAGAAGCTCCGGCAGGACAAGACGGCGGTCGCGCGATTCGTGCGCGAGGCGAAGTACGGCGAGCGGGTGCAGCATCCGAACGTCGTGCGCACGATCGAGGTCGGCGAAGCGGGCCCAGGGCTGCATTTCCTCGCGATCGAGTGGGCGAAGGGCGAGCTGCTCGAGCGCTACGTGAAGCAGCACGCGCCGATGCCGGCCGATGAAGTGGCGACGATCATCACCCAGATCGCCGATGCGGTGCAGGCCGCGCATGCCGTCGGGATCGTGCACCGCGATCTGAAGCCGGACAACGTCATGTACGATCCGGCCACACGGCAGGTGAAGCTGCTGGATTTCGGCATCGCGACCGACACCGACATGGCGCCGGAGCAACGGCTCACGCGCGCGGGATTCTTCGTCGGCACGCTGATGTACGTTGCGCCGGAAGCGCTGTCGGGCGAGATCGTCACACCTGCGGCGGACCAGTACAGCCTGGCCACGATCGCGTACCTGTTGCTGAGCGGCTGTCTCCCGTTCACGGCGAAGACGCCGCGCGAGATGTTCTCCCAGCTGCTGTCGCAGCCGCCCACGCCCCTGAACAGCGCCAAGCCCGGCCTTCGCTTTCCCGCCGCCGTGGAGCACGTGGTGATGCGCGGCCTGAGCAAGGACCCGCGTCAGCGGTACCCCGATTCGGTCGCCTTCGCCGCGGAGCTCGACGCCGCCCTGAAGCAGGGCGACACGGGATCGTCTGCCGGACTGCTCTCGCGCGTGAAGTCGATCTTCCGACGCTGACGCGTCCCGGCGTCACGCCGTCGGAACCGACTGCACCTCGCCGCTGAGTCGCCGCTCCCGCGTCAGATCACTCGGGCTGACCGGCAGCCAGATGGTGAACGTCGAACCGCGTCCGAGCACGCTCTCCACGCTGATGTCTCCACCGAGCAGTCGCGCGAGGCGCCGCGAGATCGCGAGCCCCAGACCCGTCCCACGTTGCATCGAATCGCCACGTGGGCCCGCATTCACCTGCTCGAATTCGTCGAAGATGCGCGTCAGATCGCTCGCCGCGATTCCGACTCCCGTGTCGATCACCTGCAGCGCGACCCAGATGCCGCTTCGCGGTGCCCGCGCCAGCAGGGCCGCCGCCGAGGGATCGTCCATCCCCGCTCGGGGGGTCGGGGTCCGCGCACCCAGCTCCTCCGGCGCGCCGAGCAATCGCGCGCGCACGCTCACCGATCCGGACGGCGTGTACTTCACCGCGTTGCCGATGAGATTAATGAGGATCTGCCGAAGGTGCGTGGGATCGGTGCGGACGCGAGGAAGCGACGCGCCCACGGTGATCGAGAGGGCGAGTCCCTTCTCGCTGACCAGCGATTCCAGCTCGCTCGCCACGTTCAGCACGAATGGGCGCAGCACGATCGTCTCCGTGTGCACCTCGAGCCGTCCGGCGGCGATCTTGGCGATGTCGAGCACCTGATCGACGAGATGGCGCAGGTGGGTGGCCGACGCCGCGATCCGGTCGACGGGAGGTACCTGTCGCGGCGACAGATCGCCGTAGAAGCCATCGCGCAACAGTTCCACGAACCCCACGATCGCGTTGAGCGGCGTGCGGAGCTCGTGCGAGACGTTCGCGAGAAACTCGCTTTTCGCCTGGTTCGCCCGCTTCACGTCGCTGTAGAGACGCTCCAGCTCCACCGATCGGGCGGCGACGTGGAGCGCGCGCCGTTGCTCACGCAGAAGCCCGAACGCGAGAAAGAGCACACCGGCCACCCCGGACACCCACATGCCCCACCGGATCGAGCGGGTCGTGAGCACATGCGTCGCGACCACGGTCCAGGTGCCCCCATCCGGCAAGTGGACGAGCGCTGATTGTCGCGCCCCGACGAGCGACGCCGGTTCCCGCGTTCCCGCAAGACGCACGATCGTGTCACTCCCCGACAACAGTACGAGCGCGGTGCGTGTACCCGGCGTGGTCCGCTGCAGCAACGTGCGGATGGAATCGCCGTCGATCAGCACGCCCACGCGCGCGCGCGCCCGCTCGGATCCACTGTCCGGGACCGAGCTGACACGCGAGCGCGTCATCGCGATCAGCGCACCATGTCCGCCGCGCCGGACGATGGGCAGCACGTTCACGGCGGGATGCGCCTGCATGCGCTCGCTCCGATCGACGCTGTCGACGAGCACCTCGAGCTGAGGTCGATGCGCTTCCGGATCGCGCGCGACGTCCACGCGACGTGTCCCGTCGGGCAGGGTAACCCACGCGCGAGCCACGGCGGGCATGTCTTTCAACGCGCGCGCAGCTGTCTCGTGCAGCCTCAGCGAGTCCTCGGTCCCTTCCGAGCTCGCGAGCGTCTCCAGTCGATCGAGGAAATCGACATCACGCGCGAGGGCCATCTCGACCAGCAGCGCTCCCGATTGCGCATCCAGCGTCGCCTGGTTGCGATTTGCGCGCGCGAGGGCCCGATCGAGCAGCAGGAGCCCACCGAGCAGCACGAGGAAGACGGCGCCGATGAACCGCGAGAGCAAGCCGAGACCGACGCGACGCTCGGCGTCGACGTCGGTCGATTGACCAGCCTCACTCGCGCCGCTAACGTCACCAACGCCCATGACCATCCACGATCGTCTACTCTCGATTCTCGCCGAGCGCTCGGCGCGCCGCGGACAGTTCACGCTCGCCTCGGGGCGGCAGTCCACCTTATACATCGACGCACGCCTCACCACAATGAGCCCCGATGGCCTGGCGCTCATTGGTCCACTTGCCCTCGCGGCGCTTCGCGACACGGCATGGGGCGTCGATGCAGTCGGCGGACTGACGCTCGGCGCAGATCCGATCAGCTACGCGATCGCCTACGCGAGCGCAAACACCGACGTGCCGATCAGAGCATTCACGGTACGAAAGGAGGCCAAGACGCACGGCACTGGCCGCCTGATCGAAGGCCCGTTCCGTTCGGGCGATCGCGTGGCCGTAGTGGAAGATGTCATCACCACGGGTGGGTCTGCGCTGCGGGCGGTCGAGGCTGTTCGCCAGGCCGGAGGATTGGTGGCTGGCGTGCTCGCGCTCGTCGACCGTGAGGAGGGAGGCCGTGAAGCGCTAGAGCGTGCCGGCCTCTCCGTTCTCGCCCTCGCGCGCGCCTCCGACATCGTCGCGCGCTTGCCCGCCGACTGAGCCGTGACCCTGCTGGGGACGGACGCGACGTTCGTCTTCGGCGACTCGCGCGCTCCGGCGCTCCCCACGCAGCGCCAGCGTGATGTTCAGATCGTCGTCGACGGTCAGCACACCTCCCATGCGCTGGGCGAGCCTGACGAGACTCTCGGCAGCGCATTCTTCAGTGATGGCTGCACGGCCGGATTCACGATGCACACGAACGGCGAGGTGACCCGTCGTCCGTTCCACGAGCTCGAGCGCGATGCACTCCCCGCGCGCGCTTTCCGCGACAACTGCGGCGAGCACCGCATACAGGAGGACTTCGAGGGCCGGCACGTCGAGGAACGCGCGGATGTCTGCACATGCTCCGTCGATGGTCACGCCACGCCGCTCGGCCATCGGTCGAAGCTCGCGCCGCACTGCATCGATCACCGCTCCGAGCGAGGTCTCCTGCCCGGTCGCGAACGTCAACGGTAGGGCCGCGTCGCCGAGCTGGAGGCTGATCATCTCCTCCAGCGAACGCGCATTCCGCGATGCGATGGCGCGAAATCCGGGATTGGCGCGCGATTCGATCGGTACACTCTCGTCATCCATCAGCGCCAGCACACTCTTGATCGTGCCAAGCGGGTTGCGCAGGTCGTGCCGCAGATGGCGGAAGCGCTGTCGCAGCGACTCCGCCTCGGACTGCATGTGGCCTCGTACCACCGTGAGGGTGACGAGGGCCGATGCGCGATGGACCACGCTGGCAAGTTGGATCCCCTCCGCCGCCGTCCCGAGCGGAGTCCCGATCCCTGGCGCCCGCACCATTTCGTCGATGGCATCGAGCACGACGGACGTCAGGAGGCCGGCTGCTTTGATGGTATGATGCAGCGACATCCGGGCGGCGGAGGCGGCGGCCCCGAACTGGAGGGCCTCGGCGATGAGCTCTCTCGTCTCGTCCTCGCGTGCGAGCGCAGTCACGAGCGCGTGGACGAGCGTGGACGACGTGAGTGTGTCGACCACGCGGTGTGCGTCGTTGCTGGTCGCGTCGGTGCCGTCGAACACGACGACCGCTCGTGTCGACGCTGCCCAGCGCGAGCGCAGTTCGGCGGACCGTCGGAGGAGCTCGGCCCGAACGGAGTCGCGCAGAGCGGGACCGGGCATGGTCGGCCCGTCCCGCGGGCAAGCCTCGAGGTCCGGAGGCATGAGAGGATCCGGTGCGGAGGTCACGTGCAGGAGCCATGCACCATCCTTGCCAGCGCCTGGTGCGGTGGTGGTCGCCGAACGCGAGACCGTCATGCTACAACCACACTGGATGCTCCTTTCCGTGTCAGCCCCGTTCGCTGTGTTCCGTAGCGGCCGTTCGGGTCCCCTTCGCGGCCCAGCCGGCCGGTGCGATGAGCGGCCGGAGCTCCCGGATCGCTTCCACGTAGGGCAGGACCAGATCAGCACGGAAGCGTGCGAACATGCTGGCGCAGTCGTATTCGGCTCTGAACTCGCCCGCTGTGATGTGAAGGAGCGTACGGACGTGTCGACCGAAGCTCTGCGGCGAGCTGTAGTCGAGATGGTTGGCGACGTTGGCGACCGAAAATCCGGCGTTCTCGAACAACCGCGCCGCACGGACGAGTCGCGCCATCGCGAGGTACCGCTTGGGCGTGGGCAGGCCGGCACGGAAGAACCGGCTCATGAGCGTGCTCGGCATCACGCCGAAGTGCCGTGCGAGCAGGCGCACGCTGCCGATCCGCGGCGAACAGGTGAAGATGGTCTCGAAGAACTGCCAGCAATCCGTGGGAGCGCCAGCCAGATCGATCGCGAGTTGGCTCAATACGCCGCGTTGGCCAGCATCCCCCGTATCGGCCATCAAAGCTCCGCGCAGTTCGCGCCAGCCGCCAGGCAGCCGCACATCGACGAGGCGCCGGATTCCGCACTGGCCGAGCGCGAGCACCGCCTGGGCCGTGCGCTGTTCGAAATCGCTCAGCAGCGCCACCGCGGGAATTCGGGGAAACTCGCGCACCAGCGACGCCACTCGCATCGTTTGCCGGCTCGCGCACGTCACGGACACGAGGACGGCGTGGACCTGTCGCGACTTGAGATCCCGGATGAGATCATCGACCGAATCGCGATGCAAGGTGCGATAGCATCCTTCTCCCGCGGCATCCACGCGGGTGCGTTCTTCGGGTGTCAACAAGGTGACGATCGGCGGCAGCTCGGGGCTCGGCGTTCCTCCTGAGGACACGATGCACCTCCAACGCGGGTGGACGGGTGGGGGACGGGCGAAGAGCAAGCCGGTTCACGACACCGCGTGCTCTCGGCCCAGGGTGAAGGCACGGAGAGTCTAGCGAGGCCCCGTCATCTCCTCGTCACCAGGGGAAGTGGCTATCTTTCCGATGGACGCTGTCGGCCGGATGGTCGCGGGCGCTTCGTGCGCTCGAGGAAAGTCCGGGCTCCGCAGGGCACGCTGCCAGGTAACACCTGGGCGAGACATACCGTCTCGACGGACAGTGCAACAGAGAGCAGACCGCCGATGGCCCGGTTAGTCGGGCACAGGCAAGGGTGAAAGGGTGGGGTAAGAGCCCACCGCGCACGCGGTAACGCGTGTGGCACGGCAAACCCCAGCGGGAGCAAGGCCAAATAGGCAGCGAGGGACGGCCCGTCCCGACCAAGACGCTGCGGGTAGGCTGCTCGAGGGCGTGGGTGACCACGCTCCCAGAGAAATGACCATCGCGAGGCAGTTCCTCGACAGAACCCGGCTTACAGGCCGACAGCGCCCACCTCACCCTTCACAGCAGGAAGGTCGGCAGAATTAGTACTTAAGTAATAGTAATTCTATAAGGGCCAAAAAGAGTTCGCCGCCGGCATGCTGGATGCGCTCCGCGTCACGACGGTCGGGGCGGTCGCTGGCCACCACGCAGCGCCTGGCGAATCGTTCGCCAAATCAGCCGCACGAGGAGCAGCAATCCACCGAGTACCGCCAGCGAGAGGATCAGCGTCGCATATGGATGCTGCCACACGATCGTCACGAGCATCGCCACGAATCCCAGCTCGCCCGTGGAGAGGATGCCGTTACTGATGGGCTCCGGCGAGGCGTCGACCGCATAGCGCAGTCCGAGCTTCGTCGCGTGTGTCGTCAGGGCGAGACCTCCACCGAGCAGGCCTGCGACCAGAATGAGCGATGGATCGGCATGCCAGGCGGTGGCAATCGCGAGGGCGGCACCCGCAGGCGGACGGATGAACGAGTGCACGGTGTCCCATGCCGATGCGACGACTGGTACGAGAGACGCCACGAACTCGAGGAGCGCCAGGCAAAGGGCCGTTCCGATCACCCACCAGGACGTCACGCCGTCGAGCGCGCCGGGTAATGGCCCGATGACACCGTATCGGGAACTCAGGCCCAGTATCCCGACGGTGGCGTAGAGGTTCAGCCCTGCCGCATAGGAGATGACCGCAGCCTGGGCGAGTCTGTCGGCGGCGATCATGGTCGATGGACGTAGCGGGACCGAGCGCGCGTCGACCCGATGATCAATCGACGAGCCGCAGCGGCATCACGAGGCAGAGGTAGCTGGCTGGATCATTCCAGCCTTCCGGTTCGACGGTCGCAGCACGTTCCGGCGCCTTGAAGGTGAGTTTGACCTCGTCGGTCGGGATGTAGCGGAGAATCTCCAGCAGGTAGCTGGCATTGAATCCGATGTCCAGTTGGTCTCCGGCATATCGGACCGCCAGTTCATCGGTGGCCTCGCCGAGATCGGGGGTCTGAACGCTGAACCGCAGCATCCCGCTATTGAAGGACAGACGGATCCGATGTGTCTGATCGGATGCGATCACGGACATTCGCTTGAGGGCACTCGTCAGCGCGACCTTGTCGGCAACCGCGACACGATCGTTGTCGCGCGGAATGACCTGGTCATAGTTCGGATACGGCCCTTCGATCAATCGCGTGTAGACCGCGGTGAACGGAGAGCGGAATCCAAGGTGATTCTCGCCACGCGCGATCTCCAGCTCCTCGTCTGCCGGAAAGAGACGACGAATCTGCTCGAGGGCTTTCGGCGGCACGATGAGGTCAGCTGCAGGAGCTTCCGTCGCGCGGATGGGCATCTCCATTTTCGCGAGCCGGTGTCCATTCGTCGCCACCATTCGCATCGAATCCGGCTTGAGCTCCCACAGGACGCCATTGAGAATCGGACGACTCTCTTCCGTGCTGACCGCGAACGAGGTATGCGAGATGAGCTTCTGCAGATCTCCCGACCGGATGCGCCAGCTTTCGTTGAACCGAACCGAGGGAAACGTCGGAAATTCGTCCCGCGGCAGACCGAGGATCTTGAAGTGAGAGCGACCGCAATCGAGCGTGATCCGCTGCTCGCCGGCGGCCGCAATCTTCACGGGGGACGGTGGGAGCTCCCGGGCAATCTCGCTCAGCTTCTTCGCCGGAATCGTGATCGCTCCCGCTGACTCCACGTCCGATGAGACCTCGGTGCTGACGGCGATGTCGAGATCCGTCCCCGACAGGCGGATCCCGCGCTCGGTCGTCTCGACGAGAATGTTCGCCAGCACCGGCAGCGTCGTCTTGGCGGGGATGCTCGCCGTAACGGCTGCGAGACCTTCCTGGAGCTTCTCCCGGGAAATCGTGAAGCGCATTACCGCTCCTCTGTGGCGAGTGTGTGCAAAGGTCTGGTGGCGACTAGTCTACTCTTTGGAGAGCCTGAGTTAGTAGCCGTCGTAGGGAGTGTTGACCACTGTGGACTCGTCACAAGTCGAGACGGCACTGGCGATTAGAACCAGTACCACGCTGTGGATTCGATGTGGACCGCGGCTGATTTGCACAATCCGAGGGAGCTGGACCAGCATTCCGAGCCAATCCTGAACATCCCGTGCGGGAAACAGGACCTGGGAGATAGAGCAACGGTAGCCAGATGTGGAAAACTGCCCAGTTGGGTTCAGGTAGCAAGGCCCTGGAGCAGAGCTCGTAAACGTCCGAGGCGCTGGGCGAAGGAAGGATCTTCGCGCTGCATCGCTCCGACGCGTTCGAGGCTGTGGATGACAGTGGAATGATCTCGGCCTCCGAATGCCGCGCCGATCTCGACCAGCTGGAGACCGAGGAGCTCGCGCATCAGGTACATCGCGACCTGGCGAGGCGCGGTCAGCGCCTTGGTCCGGGTCTTCGACCGTAGCCCCTCCGTCGTCACGCCCCAATCTCTGGCAACCGCTTGCTGGATGGTCTCGGGATTGAGCCCAACCGCCACCGTCGTTCCCGCCTCGCCCGGGCGGATCTTGTCGCGGAGCGCTTCGCGCGCCACGTCGACAGTGATCTCCCGATGCTTCAACGATGCGTAGGCGAGCAACTTGATGATGGACCCCTCCAGTTCGCGCACGTTCGATCGTACGTGTTCGGCGATGAATCGGATGACATCCTCTGGAATGGTCATCTCGAGGTGATCGATCATCGCCTTGTTGCGGAGGATCGCGATGCGGTGCTCGAGGTCAGGGAGCTCGATGTCTGCGACCATGCCCCACTGGAACCGACTGACGAGGCGCGCCTCGAGCCCGGGAATCTCCGAAGGTGGCCGGTCGCTGGTGAGAATGATCTGGCGTCCAGCTTCGTAGAGCGCGTTGAAGGTATGGAAGAATTCCTCCTGGGTGGATTCCTTTCCCTTGAGGAATTGCACGTCATCGACCAGCAGGAGATCGGTCTCGCGATAGCGTCTCCGGAACTCCTGCGTACTGCGCTCACGGATCGAAGCGATCATCTCGTTCGTGAACTGCTCGGTTCCGATGAAGGTGATGCGGATGTCGGGCTGGCGCTCCATTACAGCGTGAGCGACGGCCTGCATGAGATGCGTCTTGCCGAGGCCCGTGTCACCGTAGAGGAAGAGCGGATTGTAGACGCGCCCGGGGGCTTGGGAGACGGCATGAGCGGCGGCGGCGGCGAGCTCGTTGGATTTCCCGATGACGAAGTGATCGAACGTGTAGCGTTCGCTCAGCTGTGTATTGATGCTGCCTTGCTTCTGGCTGCCAGGTGTCGCTGGCGCCGTCGCCGGAGGGGCGACGAAAAGATCCATCTGATTTCGTGTCTTCCGTTCCTCGTGGACCCGGAACACGACGGACAGTGGATGACCGAGTGCGATCGGTGCGAGGCTCGTCAGGAGCTGGGCGTGCTTGGATTCGTTCCAGTCGGCGGCGAACTGATCGGGTGACCCGACGATGATCGTGTCGCCATCCAGCGCCAGCGGCTCCGTGGGTTCGAGCCAGGTCCGAAACGTTTGTTCCGGCAGCTCGTGACGCGCGCGATCGAGGATGCGCGTCCAAACTTCGGTCGCGGAGAGCGTCATGCGGGTATGTGGATAACTCGCGGAGGGCGGGGGGGAGCGAAGCTATCGGCGCCCTGTGGAAAAAGCAAACGGGGGAAAGGCACCCATCCGAGCACCGCGCCGCGAGCGCGGAACCGGCACAACCGAACCGGATCCCCCGTCCCTCGCAGCTTCGGATAGGTTGACCTATCTCACGGTGACGGCTACGTTTACCCGTCTGTGCCGTAGTTCCGTCTCGACCGTACGCCGGAGTCAGCATGGGGAAGCCCACCTACCGTCCGCGAAACACGCGGCGGGTCAAGACGCACGGATTTCGTGCGCGCATGGAAACCAAATGGGGTCGTAAGACCCTCGCTCGCCGCCGCAAGAAGGGGCGCAAGCGGTTGACGGTTCGCATCCCGGACAAATACGCAGGAGCCTGACACGCCTCGAGCGTCGCACGCATTCCCGCGACGCGCGCGAATCACCCGAGGCGCGGACCTGCATCGAATCGCGCAGGAGGGGAAACGTCTCCGAACCAGCATGCTCGAGGTTCGGGTGGCGGCTTCCCCTCTCGTGCGTTCGGGACCTGTGGAAGAAGACGGCCGGATCGGACTGATCGTACCGCGGCATCGTCAATCCGCGGTCGCTCGAAACCGACTGAAGCGCCGACTCCGCGAGCTGTCGAGGACGCGCATTCTCCCACTTGGTTTCGGGGCGGACATCGTGATTCGAGCGCGTGCCGAAGCGTATGGCGCATCGTTCGCGGAGCTGGCGTCCGACATCGACCGAGTCGTCGCTCAGCTTCATCGACGATGTCCGTCGGAATCCGGTGCCCCGCCAGGCGGTAACAGGAACGGTTCCTGATGCGTACGATCCTCATTCTCCTCGTACGAGGCTATCAAGTCTCACTCGGACATCTGCTGCCCGCGGCCTGCCGTTATTATCCGAGCTGCTCCGCCTATGCGATCGAAGCCCTCGAGCGGCATGGAGCGATCCGCGGGAGCTGGCTCGCTCTGCGGCGCATCGGGCGGTGCCACCCATTCCGCCCCGGCGGCTACGACCCCGTGCCCTGAGGGGCGACAAGCTCCCGGAGCAGCTCTTCCAGACCATGGACAAACGGTTCTTTCTCGCCCTGCTGCTGACGGCGATCGTCATCATCGCTCCGCCGCTGCTCTTTCCCGGGATGAACTCGCGGCGGACTGGGCGAAGCGCCGACTCGAGCGTCGCGTCTCGCGGCGACAGCGCCGGGCGCGCCGCCACCGCTCCCTCCGCGACGACCACCGTCACCCCGGCAAGGGACTCGGCGGTGGCTGCACCGGCGACGTCTCCCGCCGCCAGCGCGGTCGCGGCCTCATCGCGGGCGGTGCCTGTCGTTCCCGTCGAGACCACGACGGTCAAGACGAAGCTCGCGAGCTATGCATTCAGTTCGGTCGGCGCATCGCCGATCTCCGTCGTGCTCGACAGCTATCCTTCGCGTCGGCCAGGGGCAAAGAAGACGGCAGCAGAGCTCCTGCCTCCGCGCGCGACGCTGGCGCGGTACAGGCTGGCGCTTGGCGCGGATACCGTGGCACTCGACACGGTGTCGTTCCACACCGTCGCCGAGCAGGTCGCCGGCCAAACCACCGTTCGATTCACCAGCACGATCAAGAACTCGCCCGTCGAGCTCACGTACGTGGTGGCGGCGGACAGCTTCCTGCTCCACGTCAACGCACGCGTGGCGAACGCGCCCAAGGGGAGCGCACTACTCGTCGGACTTCCGCACTCGTTGCAGTCGAATGAGCCCGACACGCTCGACGACATCCGGCATCTGGCCGTCAGCTATCGGCCCGGCGCGAGCGACATCGAAAGCGTGGGATTCAGCAAGCTCGATTCCGGGGAGGTACGAGTCGAGACGCGCCCGACCCAATGGCTCGCCGCGCGGAACAAGTACTTCCTGATCGCCTACCGGACCCCCGTGGCTACGCCCTTCGCGGGCGTACAGGTCCAGGGTGGCCACCGAGTGGGCAAGGTCGCGAACGACATCACCGCCGGAGCCGTGCTGCCGCTCGGCGCCGACGGAACTGCCAGGTTCGATATCTACGCGGGGCCGCAGGACTTCGAGCGCCTGCGGACCCTGGGCGCCGATCTCGATCAGGTGAACCCGTATGGCGGATTCCTTCGCGGGCTCGTGCAGCCGTTCGCGGTGATCGTCATGCGGGTGCTGCTGTGGATCAAGCGAACGACCCACCTGAACTACGGCTGGGTGCTGGTGCTCTTCGGGGTGATCGTCCGGCTCGCCCTGTGGCCGCTCAATCAGAGCGCCATGCGAACGAGCCTCAAGATGCAGCGGCTCCAGCCGGAGCTGCAGGCGCTGCAGAAGAAGCACAGCGACGACCCGCGAAAGCAGCAGGAAGCGATCATGAAGGTGTACAAGGACCATGGCATGAGTCCACTCAGCCCGCTCATGGGCTGCTTGCCGATGCTCCTGCCGACACCCGTGCTCTTCGCGCTCTACTTCGTATTCCAGAACACGATCGAGTTCCGAGGCGTGCCCTTCCTGTGGCTCCCGGACCTCTCCCTGCGCGACCCCTACTTCATCACGCCGATCCTCATGGGACTCTCGATGTTCGTGATGTCGTGGATCGGGATGCGCAACTCGCCGCCGAATCCTCAGGCGAAGATGATGATGTTCATGATGCCGGTGATGCTCACCGTCTTCTTCTTCAATCTCGCCTCGGGACTGAACCTGTACTACGCAGTACAGAACGTCGCGGCCATTCCCCAGCAGTGGTTGCTGGCTCGTGAGCGGGGGAAGGAGCCGGTGCCTCCCTCACCGGTCATTCGAGGGCTACCGACGCCGGCGCAGAAGCGCCGAGGATAAGCGAAGAGCGGGAGCGACACGCAGGCGGAGGAACGGGTGCGCGTCACGTACATCGGCCACGCTACGCTGCTGCTCGACGTCGCGGGCGTTCGGCTCCTCACCGATCCGAACTTCGATCCGCGACTCGGCCGGGTTCTTCCGAGAGTCTCCGCACCGGGGATCGCGCTCGAAGCGCTTCCCAAACTGGACGCGATCCTGCTGACGCACGCGCACGCCGACCACCTCTCCTTCGACTCGCTGAGGCGGCTTCCCCGCGATGTGCCGCTCTACGCTCCGCCGCCGATCGCCAACTGGCTCAGGAGCAAGGGATACGCGCATGCTCAGGCGCTCGCGCCGGGAGCGTCCGCGGTGCTCAGCTCGGGGACCCGTCTGCATGCGGCGCGCGCGACGCATCAGGGGAATCGCTACGGCATCGACCGCTGGCGGAGCGCGGCAAACATGTATCTCGTGGAATCGAACGAGGAGAGCCTGTTCTTCGCCGGCGACACGGCACTCACGGCGGCGACTCACTCGCTGGTGGAGCGCGTGCTCTGGGGCACCGGCCGAACACTCGACCTCGCGCTCCTTCCGATCGGATACGCACCGACCTGGAAGCCGGGGTTCCGCCGCGGTCATCTCACGCACGAAGATGCATTGACGCTGTTCGAGACTCTGCGTGCACGCGCCCTCGTGCCGTACCACTGGGGAACGTTCCGACACGTGACGGCGTCTGCGCACGATGCGATCGACCGTCTGCGCGCTCGGCTCACCTCCCACGCGGCGGCCGACCGCGTGCACATCATCGAGCCCGGCGAATCGATGTCGCTCCCGGCGGCCGCGGGCTCGTGAGCGAGGCGGGACACGCCGCACCGGTTCTCGCCGCGCGAGGGGTGGGCGACGACCGGATCATCGCGGCGATCGCGACGCCGGTAGGACGTGGGGCGCTCGCCATCGTGCGACTTTCCGGACGGGACGTCTTGCGCGTCGCGGCCCGCATGCTCGATCCCGTTCCGACCGAGCCCCGTCGCGCCGTGCTGTCGCGCGCGATCGACCCCGACGATGGGACGCTTCTCGACGAAGTCGTCACCGTCTGGTACGCGGCGCCCCGATCGTTCACCGGCGAGGATGTGCTCGAGATCAGCACACACGGCGGGCTGCACGTGCCGACGTCCGTGCTGGCGGCGGCGATCCGGGCCGGCGCCCGCGAGGCCATGCCCGGCGAGTTCACGCGCCGAGCGGTGTTGAACGGCAAGCTCGACCTGCTGCAAGCCGAAGCGATCGGCGACCTGATCGACGCGCGGTCGAGCGCGGCGCAGCGTCAGGCCCTTCGACAGCTCGACGGCGGGCTTTCGGCACGGGTGCAGGCGCTGCGTGAGCGAATCCTCATGGTCGAATCGCTGCTGGCCTACGACATCGACTTCCCGGAGGAGGACGACGGCCCGGTAACGCCCGACCGGATCGATGCCGCCGTCGACGAAGCGCTGCGTGCCGTGCGCACGCTCCTCGCGACCTCGGAGCAGGGCACCCTGATTCACGACGGGGCGCTCATCGTGCTCGCCGGCCCCCCGAACGTGGGGAAATCGTCGCTGTTCAACGCGCTTCTCGGTGAAGCCCGCGCGATCGTAACCGAGATACCCGGGACGACGCGCGACGCGATCGAGGCGATGCTCGACCGGCCGCGATGGCCGCTCCGCCTGGTCGATACCGCCGGCATGCGCGACACAACGGACGCACTGGAGCGGCTCGGCATCGAGGTCTCCTCGCGCTACCTCGCTCGCGCCGCCGTCGTCCTCGCCTGCGCCGACGACGCGAGCGAGGTGGATGTCGTGAAACGGCAGGTTGCGGCAGCGACGCCTGCGCCCGTCCTCGCCGTGATCACGAAGTGCGATTTAGTATCACTGAGAACACATACAGGGGAGGCCGTTCCCGTGAGCGCACGCACGGGCGAGGGACTCGGGACGTTGCTCGACGCCATCGACGGCGCGCTGGCGGAGGCGCACGGGCTGCCGAAACCCGAGCTACCGGGGCTCACCCGCGCGCGGCACCGCGCGGCGGTCGCTCGCGCGATCGACGAGCTCGAAGCGTTCCGGGACGCCCAAGAAGCCGGAGCGATTCCGACCAGCATCGCGGCGATCCACGTGCGTCAGGCCGCCGACGCGCTGGGCGAGCTGATCGGCGTGATCCGTACGGACGACGTGCTCGAGGTGGTGTTCCGGCAGTTCTGCGTCGGGAAGTAACGCAGGTCGACGCGCCCAGCGGATCAGGCCGATGCCGCGGCTCCGCGTGCGAGGTCGCCCAGCTCGGTCGCGCTGGCGCGAACGGCCCAGGCGAGTCCGCGCTGCACGACGGCCGCCTCGACCATCCGCGTGCCGAGGTAGTACCCGCTGCGCTCGGGAAGGACGTACCGATCGACGGTGCGCGCTTCGTCACTCATGCCGCCCGACAGATAGCGCAACCGAAGGCCCAAGCCGGCACGATCGAGGTCCTCGGAGACGGCGCGCGTGATGACAGATTCGAGCTCGCGAATGCGCGCATACTGCCGACGGCCGAATCCGAAATATTCCCACGCCGCGTGTCCCGGGCTGATCGCCTGCGCCACCTGGACGGCGAGCCCTTCGTTCACCAGATGCTCGCGGAGTGTCGCGAGCCGTCCCGTGTCCCAATAGGAGTAATAGCCGCCGGCCTCTTCGATGATCGCGCGGAGCTCGCTCCGGCTCGTCGGCGAGGTGTACCGAATGGCGTGAGCGAACTCATGAGCCAACCAGAGTGGCAGCAGTTCGGGATCGAGGCCGAGCCCCTGCGTGTCCGGATTGGGAACGGAGGTGAAATGCTCCAGGCAGGCGAACGCGATTCCCTGGCCGTCGACGACCAGCTCCCCCGCGTTCGCGGCACCGACGCCGACCATGAGGAGCACGTGGACGTCGGTATCCTGCTGGAGCAGCTGGGCGCATCGTTGTTCGGCAGCGCGAGCGAGCGCGACGACATCGGTGCGCTCGAGCATCTCCTTCAGATCGCTGCGATGGGCGAGGGCAGTGGCGCGTGCCACGTCGGCGAAGTGCGGCCCCGTCGGATCGACGACGTAGTTCTGCCAGTAGGGCTCGAGAATACGGCGGTGCGCTTCGAAGTAGCGATGATACGCGGCGACCCGGTCGGTGCTATTGAGTACGGCAAAGAAATCTGGCAGCAGGTTGATCAGCATTCGACCGGGAAGCCACCAGCAGCAGGGGAGCCGCGCGAAGCCCATCAGCGACGGGAGCGCCGCATGTCGGGCGCATCGGACGCGGTATGATAGCGGCGACCCGTGAGTGGAACAAGAGAGCGTGACGAACCACACGCGCACCGCGGCTGCGTCGTGTGTGGGAAGTGGATCGCGGCGCCCTCGCGTGGTTGGCACGAAAATTTCCTTTCCCTTCGGTGGAGACGGAGAGCTCGAGGAGTCGCTGGGGGACACGGGGTCATGACGACGCTTCAACAGATCGAACTGCGCTGCCCGATCTGCGATACGCGCTTCAAGTCGCAGCAGGTGATCTCGACGAATTCGTTCGGCGGCAAGCGCACGGATTTTCACGAGCGCGCCGCGGGTACGCAGCCGTTGCCGTTCCTGATTCACATGTGCAATCGCTGCGGCTATTCGGGCGCGGAGCGCGACTTCACCGAGGAGGCGGACGTCAGCGCGGGGCTGCGTGAACACGTGTGGAACGAGCTCGCGCCGCAGATCTCGACCGGCACGGTGCTCGGCTCAGAGAAGTACGAAGCCGCGGCGAAAGTCGCGGAGTGGCAGGCACTCGACGCGAGGCACGTCGCCGATTTCCTGCTGCGTGCAGCCTGGTGCTGTGTCGACGAGGCGGACACGGAGGCGGAACGCTTCTTCCGGCGGAAGGCGGCGTGGAAGTTCGAGGAAGCGCTGTCGAGCTTCGACGGCGTGGCGCGCGAGGAACGAGCCGTGCTGACGTATCTCGTGGGCGAGCTCTGGCGCCGCGTCGGAGACGTCGCGCAGGCCACGGCATGGTTCAATCGCGTGCCGGGCGAAGTCACCGACCTGGCGAGCCAGCAATGGGTGCTGGATGCAGCGCGTCAGCAGCGCGATTGTCCGCGCGAATGGTTCGGGTGAAGCGGTAAGCTGGTAAGCTGGTAAGCTGGTAAGCTGGTAAGCTGGTAAGCTGGTAAGC
>Ga0310811_10005225_pt1 | contig 16398 bp, 11 predicted proteins | sample YCmetagenome_FD_207642 | JGI IMG/M metagenome (GOLD analysis project Ga0310811, IMG submission 207642) | Soil microbial communities from experimental microcosm in Duke University, North Carolina, United States - YC | ecosystem: Engineered > Artificial ecosystem > Soil microcosm > Unclassified ...
AAGGGCCTGACCGATGTGCTGATGAAGCATCCCCATGTCTGGGTGCTGACCGACGACATGTACGAGCATCTGGTCTATGGCGGCTTCAAGTTCACCACCATCCTGGAAGTGGAGCCGGGTCTCTACGAGCGCACCTTGACCATGAACGGCGTCTCCAAGGCCTATGCCATGACCGGCTGGCGCATCGGCTATTGCGCGGGTCCCGAAGACCTGATCAAGGCGATGGCGAAGCTGCAGAGCCAGTCGGCCACCAACGCCACCTCCATCTCGCAATGGGCGGCGGTGGAAGCCCTGAACGGGCCGCAGGACTTCATCCCGAAATTCCAAACGATCTTCGAGGAACGGCGCGATCTGGTGGTCTCTATGCTCAACCAGGCCACGGGTATCGAATGCTCCAAGCCGGAAGGGGCCTTCTATGTCTATCCTTCGATCAGGAAGCTGATCGGCAAGAAGACGGCGGCGGGCAAGGTGATTGCCACCGACGGTGATTTCGCGTCTGAGTTGCTGGAAGCGACGGGCGTGGCGGTGGTGCACGGCGCGGCGTTTGGGTTGTCGCCCTTTTTCCGCATCTCCTACGCCACCTCCAACAAGGCGCTGGAAGAAGCCTGCAAGCGCATTCAAAGCTTTTGCAACAGCCTGAACTGAGCGCGCAAAGCCGCGGAAAACCGGCAAATTTCGGCCGTCGCGCTGGGTCAGTGTAAACGCGCCTTTAAGCATGTTCTGAGACCATCGGGGCATGCGCTATGGCCTCGTCCTTGCGGCCATGCTGGCTGCTGGCTTCGAAGTTGGATTGCCGGCAACTGACGCACAGGCCCTCGATCTTGCCGATGATTTCAGCATCACCGGCTATGTCGATGCACGCCTGATTGCCCCCACCGATCAGCAAGGCTGGCTCAAAGGCGGGCAGGGCAAATTCCGTTACGGCTCCGGGCAGAATTTCGGCGGCGAGGCGGTGTTGCAGGCCGACTGGCGGCTGGACGACAGCTTCAACATCATCGCGGTGGGCCGGCTGGAGCCGCAGACGCCCAGCATCGCCGATGCCCTGGAGACCTATCTGCGCTACGCGCCGCCGGCGCGCGGCGACTTTTCCTGGTCGGTGAAGGCAGGCGTCTTCTTTCCGGCCATCAGCCTTGAGAATGACGATCTCGGCTGGGCCAGTCCCTATACGCTGACATACTCAGCGATCAACAGTTGGATCGGCGAGGAATTGCGCACCGTCGGCAGTGAAGCCACCGTGCGCTGGAGCGGCGGCGGCATCGGCACGGTCTCGCTGGTCGGGGCGCTGCTCTGTTGCAACGATGAAGCCGGCACCCTGCTTGCCGATCGTGGCTGGGATATGGCCGACCGTCCCACTGGTTTGTTTGAAAGGCTGCGTCTGCCTGACGCTACCCGCCGCATCTTCCATGCGCCGGTGCCGGGCGAAACAGGCATGTTCGACGAACTGGATGGCATTGTCGGCTGGTATGCCGGAGCGGTCTGGCAGATTCCGGGCGTCGCCAAGCTCACGGTCACCCGCTACGACAATCAAGGCGACCCCGCGGCCGCCTCGCTGCGCGATCTGGGATGGCGCACCCAGTTCTGGAATTTCGGCGCCCGCACCCAGGTTGGTCCGTTGGTGCTGATCGCCCAGCAGCTCAGCGGTTACACCGAAGTGGAAGTGCGCGGCACCGAGGCCAGCACCAAATTCGAATCCGGCTTCCTGTTGGCAAGCTATGACCTGGAAGACTGGCGCGTTTCGTTGCGTGAAGATCTGTTTCAGACCCGGCGTGTCGCCGCGGTCAACAACATATGGAACGAGGATGGCAATGCCACCACCGCTGCGATCTCCTATGCGCCGCAGGATTGGCTGCGGCTGACCGGCGAGATTACCGCCATGACCAGCCGGCGCGGCGAATATGTGTCGGCCGGGCTGCCCTATAACCGCAACGACACCCAGATCCAGTTCGACGCCAGATTCTTCTTTTAACTCCGCCCCTCAACCTTGTTTGCTGTGGGCTTGCATTGTATGAGAATTACCATACAATAGGACAATGCTCGATGGCCTGACCATCCAGAACAATGGCGTGCCGATCTATGTCCAGTTGCGCGACCAGATCCTGGCGCTGATTGGGCGCGGCGTTCTCAAGCCCGGCAGCCAGATTCCGACCATGCGCCAGGTGGCGGTAGCGCTGAAGATCGATCTGAACACGGTGCAGCGCGCCTATGCCGAACTGGAGCGCGACGGGGTGTTGAGCAAGCTGCGCGGTGTCGGCACCTTCGTGACCGAGGCACCGCCGCCGCCGCGAAACAGCAGGAAACAGGTGCAGGAATTCGCCTTCCGCGTTGCGGGCGAGGCGCGCGGCGCCGGTATTGCCCTGGACGATCTGGCCCAGGCTCTGTCGAAGCTGGCGGAGCGTGCATGAACGAACAGATCCGTTTCTTCGCGATCGTCGTGGCGCTCTATGTTGCCTGGCGCGTGGTCGCCGGTTGGCTGAAGGCCGGTGGCAGCCAGCGGGCGCAGGAAATCTGGAACCGGCCGGCGCCGAAGACTGTATGGCGCGCCGCATCCCTCGAAAGCCTGGGGCTCACCGACGCCCTGGCCAGACGCAATCCCCCTGTTTCATCCAGGACATCCACGGAGGTTCACATGAATCCCATCAGTGCAGTGATTTTCATCATTTTCATCGGCGGGGCGGTGTTGGCGCGGCTCGCCGATATGCCGATCAGCATCACCGTCGTCCTGGCCCTGATCGGCATCTTCCTGGGCTATTCGGTGAAGATGGCGCAGCAATGGGAGCGGGCGGTGATCCTGCGGCTGGGCAAGCTGCATTCCGTCAAGGGCCCGGGCCTTTTCATCCTGGTGCCGATCCTCGACCAGGTGGCGACCTGGATCGACCAGCGTATCCGCACCAGCGATTTTTCCGCCGAACAGGCTCTGACCCGCGACACGGTTCCGGTCAATGTCGATGCCATCGTCTTCTGGATGGTGCACGATCCAGAGCGCGCGGCGCTGGAAATCGCCGATTACAATAGCGCGGTGCAGCGAGTGGCGCAGACGAGCCTGCGCGAGATGATCGGCTCTTCGGTTCTCTCCGAGCTGCTTTCCGATCGCAAGACCGCCGACGCGGCCCTGAAGGAAGTGATTGGCGCCAAGACGGCGGAATGGGGCGTTACCGTCAATTCGGTGGAGATCCGCGACGTTGCCATTCCCGACAATCTGCAGGACGCCATGAGCCGCCAGGCCCAGGCCGAGCGCGAGAAGCAGGCACGGGTCACCCTGGGCGCGGCCGAGGAAGAAGTGGCGCAAAAATTCGTCAACGCCGCGAAGCTGTATGCCGCGCATCCCGAAGCGCTGCAGCTGCGGGCGATGAACATCATCTATGAGACGACCAAGGAGCGTGGCGCCACCATCCTGATGCCGACCAACATGGTGGACGCAATGAATCCGGCGCTCGCCATGGCGCTGGCCGGCCGCAGTGGGAATCCGCAGCAGCCAGCCGCAGCTACGCAAGCCCCATCCACCACCTCTGTACCGCAGGTGCCGCGGGGGAATTGAACAATCTCACCATGGGCGGGCGGCGAAATCCAGCCTCTTGCTGTGTTGCGCGCGCCCATGATGGATAGTTGACGCCTTTTCGTTTTGCGGCCGCACATTGTTCCCGCCGTTAATGCGGGCCGCACAATTTTTCTGACAGAAGCTGGCCAAGCCTTGCATTGGCCCCTTAACGGCGCGAGGCTTGCCTCATCTGGAAGGGCGCTGGCCGCCCAGACGCGACCCGCCCGAAGGCATTGTCCGCGACAATGCGGCATTCGAAGCGGAGGCGCACATGACCCAGGAAACTCACAAGGACCAAACGCCTAAAATAAAAGCGGGGCCGCGTGCCATTGCGCTGGTCGGCCCGCATGGCGGCGGCAAAACCACGTTGCTTGAAAGTATCGCAATGATCACCGGTGCCGTGCCGCGAAAAGGCTCGGTTGCCGCCGGTTCCAGCCTGGGCGACTGGGCGCCCCAGTCCCGCGCCCGTCAGATGAGCGTGGAGATGAATGTGCTGACCACTAGCTATCTGGGCGAGGAGTTCACCTTCCTGGACTGTCCCGGCTCCATCGAATTCCTGGCCGACACGCTGAATGTGCTGCCCGGCATCGATGTGGCGATCGTGGTGTGCGAGCCCGATGCCGCCAAGGCGACGATGCTGCAGCCCTATCTGAAGCGGCTGGCGGAAACGAACATCCCGCACATGCTGTTCGTGAACAAGATCGACAAGGCACACGGACCCTTGCGCGCGCTGCTCACGGCGTTGCAGGCGGTGAGCGAGAAGCCGCTGCTGCTGCGCCAGATTCCCATCTGGGAGCATGGGGCCGCGACCGGCTTTGTCGACCTGGCGCTGGAGCGCGCCTTTTCCTATCGCCCGCATGCGGCCAGCGAGGTGGTGGATATCGCCGACTATTCCCGTGAAAAGGAAGCCCGCTTCCAGATGCTGGAAAAGCTGGCCGACTATGACGAGCATCTTATGGAAGAACTGCTCGGCGATGTCGAACCGCCGCGCGAGGAAGTGCTGGGCGACATCAAGCGCGAGCTGGCGCAAGGCCTGATGGTGCCGGCGCTGTTCGGCTCGGCCGAAGGCGACAATGGTGTGCGCCGGCTGCTCAAGTCTTTGCGTCACGACGGACCGGAAGTGGCGGTTGCGGCCGCGCGCGCAGGAGTCGAAAAAGGCGGCGAGGCCGTCGTCCAAATCCTCAAGACCATCCATGGTGGCCATGGCGGTAAGCTTTCCCTGGGCCGGGTGTTGCGCGGCAGCCTGAAGGACGGGGCGGTGCTGCATGGCGAGGGCGGGCGCGAGGCCCGTGTCGGCGGCATATTCGCGCTGGCTGGCGACAAGCAGATCAAGCGGCATGCCGCGGAAGCGGGCGATACGGTGGCGCTGGCCAAGCTGGATGCCTTCGCCACGGGCGAGACCCTCTCCACCGCCAAATCCGGCGGCGGTCATGCCGCGCTCGAGAAACTGACGCCGGTCTATCGCCTGGCGGTGGCGGCCCAGGACCGGAAGGACGAGGTCAAGCTCACCTCGGCGATCGGTAAGCTCACCGAGGAAGATCCCTCCCTGGTGTTCGAGCAGAGCCCCGAAACCCATGAGATGATCCTGGCCGGGCAGGGCGAAGTGCATCTGAAGGCAGCAGTGGAAAAGATGCGTGAGCGCTATGGCCTGGCGCTGGCCACCAAGCCGCCGCAGGTGCCTTATCATGAGACCATTCGCAAGGGCGCCAGTGTGCGCGGTCGTCACAAGCGCCAGACCGGCGGTCACGGCCAGTTCGGCGATGTGGTGATCGAGATATCGCCATCGCCGCGCGGTACCGGCTTTGCGTTCCATGATCGCATCAAGGGCGGCGTGGTGCCCAAGCAATGGATTCCTTCCGTTGAAAAGGGCGTTCGCGAATATATGAAGACGGGTCCGCTGGGCTTTCCTGTGGTGGATATCAACGTCGCGCTGGTGGATGGTTCCTTTCACACCGTGGATTCCTCCGATGCCGCTTTCCAGACGGCGGGGCGTATCGCCATGAGCGAAGGCATGCCGGACTGTGCGCCGGTGTTGCTGGAGCCGATCATGCGCGTGCAGGTGCATGTGCCTTCTGATGTCAGTGCCAAGGTCAATGGCCTGGTCAGCGGCCGGCGCGGCACGCCCATGGGTTACGACGCCCGCTCCGGCTGGCGCGGCTGGGATACGGTGCGCTGCGAGATGCCGCTGGCCGAAGTCTCCGATCTGATCGTGGATCTGCGCTCGCTGACGCAGGGCGTGGGGACCTATGAGATGGCGTTCGACCGGCTGGCGGAACTGAACGGCAAGCTGGCCGACAATATCGTCGCCACCAAGCACGCGGCGGAATGAACAAATAAAAGGGCGGGTGTTGCTGCTTGCCCCGGAGGCCGGCCTTTGGCCGGGCGACGGGAAAACAAGTGCGTGCCGGCCGCCCGGAGCGCGATAAAGAAAGGGCCGGAGCAGCGGGTTATCGCGCTCCGGCCCAGTCGAACCTCGCTCAAGGGGGAGAGAGCGAAGGTCTGGCCGCCTCCGGGGGGAGAGAAGGCGGTACTCATGAGAAATAGTGCGGCTTTGCTGCCATTCAAGGGGCGGGTAGTGGTCGGTTTTGACCGAATTAGGCCACCCCGTCAGGCAAATTAGGCCACCCAAGGATGCGCCGCCTTTTGCTCCGGAATTTGGAATTCCAAGGCAAAATTTTTACCCCAAAAGCACCGTCCGCATCGTCCGCTGCGTCCGCCGCCGCCTTAGAGGAAGGTAGGCTGGTCCGGCGCCACGCGCTTTTCCTTCTTGGGCTTGGCTGCCTCCTTCGGCGGCATAGGCACTACAGCAACCTCGGCGGACTTCCACCTTGCCACGATGTTACGATCACGATCCTTGCCGGTCCGAACATTAAATTCGATTTCGATCTCGGGCATGAAGCGCTCATGCTCGCGCAGCAGCTTTGCCATTGCCTTACCCGAGGTCGGGTAGCGGGCATCCTTGGGACTGTCCAGAAGAGGTTCGATCAGTTCCAGCAACTGCGTGCCGGTCGCCTTAACGGATCCCTTGGCCTTCACCAGAGCCCGGAAAGCCCGCAGAGCAGGCCGCTCCGCAACGACGGTCTCCAGGGCCTCTTCCAGGTTGCGCACAAACGCCACCATCAACTGACCCTGGAGGTTCAGACCCTTATCGAGGGCCAGAATCCGCTTTTTCAGGGCCGCATCTTTGTGCACATCCGCCAATCCGATGGTGTCATGGTGCCGAAGTGCGCTGCTGCAGAGCGCTACCAAAGCGCCCAGCGCCTTGCCCCACAGCCGATCAAAGACACGGTCCAGACGTGCTTGTCCTTGATCTGCTGTGCCGGCCGCGCCTTGAGGCGCAAGATGATCGAATTTTCGAGCAGGTCAGGAGCGTCGGGCAGGTCTTCACAGACCAAATGGTAGGACGTTTGTACAGCACCGGCCGCAACTGCCCCGGGGTCGAAATCGCCGTGCCCTTCCCGAGGGCCAGCAAAGTTTCCTCTAACCAATCGGGGACCTCCTCGACGTCATCGAACGCCACGACGGCGTTGTCCCGAACGGCAGCCTTGAGTTCGTCGAGCCTGCTCGGTACCCGAAGGAAAGCCACCGGATGAGGATCCAACAACCTGCGAATATTGCCGGCGACCCGGGTTTTACCGCTCTGTTTGGGGCCATTGATAATGAGAACCGGATAACGGCCGTTAGGCTGAAACAGCGCCATCAACCAGATCAGGACCAGCCGACACTGATCATCGGACAGGTCCAGGATCTCAGGGAGCACCCCCAGAGCGGGCGCATCCTCAAGGTCGGGCAGCGGCTCCATGTTGAAGGGGGTCGGGAAAACGACACCGGCATCCTTGTTCAGTCCCGCACCAGAGGCGCGGATATCCAGCATCTTGCCATCTCCAAGATGGACCACGGCCGAGCGTTCGTCGGAATAGATACGAGCCGCAATCGGATAGGAAAACCCTTTCCGGGCTTTGTATCCGACCTCGGCGACCGCCTGCGTGATGAGCTTTGCGGCCGGGATCGAATTGAGCCGTTCGCCAGCTTCTGCCTTGAGCCACGTCGCTGCGATCCATTCTTCCGGTTCTGCATTTGACATCTCTTGATATGCAAGAAATGTTCTGGAGCTGGCACGCGAGGCACCATGACAATTTGGGGGCCGGGATATCCGCCACACCCTCGGTCCATGTCGGACTGGCCTTTATCATGCCGCGCGGCGCATTTCTGATGAGGCCGTTCTATGGCTGGATGATGTCGCTCTATGTCGTCCTGGTCTGGATTGCGTCAGTTCACTTGGGTTGGCATTACGCACTGGACGGGGCGGTTGCGCTCTTATTGGCAGCAGTGATCTGGAAAGTCAGCGATTGGGTGACTGGGTTTTGCCTGAACGTCCAAAGTCAGAAAATCATGCCCAAGACCTTCGCGACCGCTGCTGCGTTCAGAGCCGCAACACCGGCACGGTCTTGCCCGGATTGAGAATATTCATTGAATCGGACGCGGCTCTCGGCGCTGTATGCGGCGGCTCGCCTAAGCGTAGATTACGAGATTTCATACCTCTTCAAGCCGGCGCTGGAGATGCTCGAAAATTCCGCATTGACCAGTTCCTTATCGTAATGGTGACGTCGCACGGTTGGACCCAAAGTAGAGATACTGCGTCAATCGAGGAAGAAGGCGGAGTAACACGATCCCAAGTGGCGGCAAACCACTTGGCGAAAGTGATATCAACCGTGCCGAATCACGTCGAGAACCAATCGGCCAGACCGAACCACTTCGTGGCAGCGTCGTTATAATGTTCCTCCGGATCGTAAATCTTTACTGGAAGCCTTAGGTCGGCCGCAGTCATATGGCCTGTGACCTCTACGCGGTAAGCAGCGATAATCATATCTTCGCGCTGACTAAGTGCTTCTACCCTCGATTGCAAAAGCTCCTGATCGGCGTTGAGAATGTCAATGCTGCGAGACCCGACCCGCGACTCCATCGTAGTCCCTGTATAGGCGTTTTCATTTTCGACCGACCGCCTGTCCGATAGAGCAGACGCCCTCTTACTCACTGAAAATGCTTGCCAGGCGTTGGCAAAATCCTCGCGGGGGTTCGGATTGTGCTTTAGGAAAATGTATTGGGATCGACGTGGCGGACCCAAAGCTAGCCTTTACTCCCAGGAGGTGTTGTTCAGAGGCGAGGGTGTCAAAAATTGGCGCGCACGCCGATCGTGAAATATCGGCCAACCGCATCGTAGGCGGTGAGGTTGGGCGGTCTTGCCGACATGAAAAATAGCCCCGGATTTGTGCTGTTGGCCGGGTTAAGCGGCGGGCGCACATTCGCGATATTCTGTACGGAAGAATAGACATCGATCGGTGAGCCGTTCACTCGGATAATCTTATCGAGGCTAAAATCGAGATAATTGATCGCGTTCACACGCGGGACGGCGTAGATCTGGCCAAAAGCCTGTGCTTTTGGAAAGCCGCTAATCCATCGATCCTCAAAATTGAAGGTCCAACTATCCACATTGTAGCTCAGAAATGCCGTGGCATGTCCTTTGGCGGTTGCCGTAAACGTCAGGGGGGCGCCTGGGAATTGAACTTGTTGATTCACGGGTTGGATATTGACCAAAAGGCGGGCGTTTATCGAACCGGGCAATGAGTTCAGCACTGTCGCCATGTCGAAGCGATAGTTGGCTTCGATATCCCAGCCTTCGAGCCGATTGATCGCCGCGTTCAGACTCTTGTTGTAAACCAGGGTGGGATAGTTGGCCGGTGAATGATCGTCGAACGGCAAGGGGCGCACATACAGATCGCAGAACGATGACGTACCTGCGGAATATTCGCAGAGTTGCTGGACCGGCACCGAAGAAGAACTTACCGCCGTAATCGCGTTCTTCAGGGTGATCCGATAATAATCTACTGAAAACGAGAATTCGCGGAGAAAGGATGGCGTCAGTACCAGTCCCGCGGTGTATGTCCGTGCCACCTCGGGAACCAGAGTGGGATTTCCCTGCACGGCAAGCGGGACGTTGCCGTTGAGATTGCCCGTGTGCAGGTCGGTGAAACTCTGCGGCGTCAATTGCAGGGGCGAAAAGAGATCATTCAGGGTAGGGGCCCGGATGTCGATCGAGTTTGTCGCGCGAAACCGCAGACTGTCGTCGACATGCCAATCCAAACCAGCCTTCCAGGTTTGAACAGCACCTGAGACGCTATAATTGGTGTAGCGTCCCGCGATATCGGCTGCAATGTTCTGAACCAGCGGTGCGTTTTTGGCGATCGGCATATTGATCTCGCCGGCAAATTCCCAGACATCATTCGAGACTGGGGCGCGGTTCGCCGTGATGTTGCTTTGCCAGAGCGGGACGGTTGGATTGCATAATCGCAACCCCGTGCAGTCGACGGTTTCCGTGGGCTGAGCGTTGCTGGCGACCGCGTACGACGTCCAACGTGCCTCAGCGGACAGAGCTGCCCTTACCGGACCGCCCGGCAGATCGAATAGATCGCCGGAGATGCCTCCACCCGCATCGTCTAGGGAATTCTTGAATATCGCCTGGCTGCGTTGCAGGAAATATCGATATTGTTCGCTCGACATTGCCGATGGGCCGAATGGGTTCATCGGCGCGCAGTCGGGATACCGGCTCGCATACTGTGTTGTCGAGACGTAGCAAACCACGGTTCCATTGGGGCCGAAAACCGCGTCCTCCGCGGCATACATTTTCTGGTTGTTCTGGTTGGTGGGGTCGAAGATCTCCAGCCGGCTCCGGTCATGCGTGTAGGAGAGATTCCAGCGATAGCGATTGAACAGGGTGCCGTCGAGGCCGGTGACGACGCTTAGGTTTGAACTTAGGCCGTTGGTCTGGTAGGCGGATCGATTGCCGGGCTGGACGATGTATTCAGCGATCTGAAAAGTATTCGTCGTCCCATTCGACAAGAGCGCCTGCATGGGCGAAGGCAGATACGGGTTGTTGCTAAAAAAGGTATTGGGCACGACACCGGGATTGATCAAGTTGTTTATGAAGCTGCCCTTGTTGTAGGACTCCCCCGCGGTTCCCTGCATATAGAAGCTTATTTCATCGGAAATATCGTAGCTGAACCGCGCGAACGCTTCCGCCGTTCGCAACGAAGACGTTACCTGTCCCAAAGTGTCGACGGAGCCGTCTCCTCCGCTGCCGATACCGATGGTTCCAGTCGGTGTGCCCGGATTGAACGGGCCGATCACGCCATTCTGGACAAACTGCATGCCGTTTGCCGCGCAACCGTTGCATGTTATCTTGCCGCCGTTGGCATAGGTGTTCAACGTCGCGAACGCCGTGCTTATGAAGGGATTCGATGAGGTGCCGGCGCCCGTGAGCAGGAAATTGTAACGGCCTTCCGGACGTTGATAATTGAACACGCCGTCCTGGTTGAAGAATCTCGCTGAACCCTCGATATGGCCGCGGCTTCCGGACAGATTCGAGCCCCCGGCAATGCCGAATTGATAGGAAGCCCCGTCTCCATACGTAGAAATTCCGCTACTGGCTTCAATCTTCAATCCATTGAACTGGGTATCGAGAACGAAGTTGACGACACCGGTGACGGCGTCGGAGCCGTAAACGGCTGAGGCGCCACCGGTTACCACGTCGACACGGCTGATCAGCATTTGTGGAAGGATGTCGATATTGATCGACCCGTCGGCATTGGTTGGGGCCACGCGATGCCCGTCAAGCAGAACAAGCGTCCGGCTCGGCCCGAAGGCGCGAAGATTGAGCGTATTGCCTGCCGAATTGGTACTGGCGTTGGTTGTGGCGCGAGGCCCGGTTGATCCCTGGAAGATCGGCAGCTTGTTCAAAGCGCTGGCCAGATCGTTGGGGCTCGTGGCCTGCAGTTGCTCCCTGGATATGACGGTGAGGGGCGTTGGAGATCGGGTGACGTCGGAAATGACCCGCGACCCCGTAACGATCACCTCTTCTATCGATGCTTGCACGTCTTCAACGCGATTATCAGCCGGCGCGGGGGCGCGCGTTTCGGCCATGCGGTCGGGACGGCGCAAGACGATTGTCGAGCCGCTGTTCTTCGCCACCTCAAGGCCCGTGCCGCTGATCAGGAGGGCAAGAGCCTGATCCACGCTAAGGCTACCCTTGACGGCCGGGGTCTTGACGTCTCGAAGCTGATCGCCGGGTGCAACAATCTGAATGCCCGCCTGACGAGCGAACTCCGGCAGGGACTGGCTGGCATATTGTTCCGGGATGTCAAACAGCTTTGATTGTGCAAAGGCCGGAGCCAAGCCCACAACAAGAAAAATTCCCGCCGCACTGCACCGCCTGAGCGCTCTCGACATTCCCCCTGCTCTTCTTTTATGGCGCGATCGCCAGATATCGCGCGTCTTATTCTTTGGGAGATGAGATGCCTGGGATCATCAAATCCCCAACGCATTGCCAGTGCGCGAAATCATACATCTAAAAAAATTTGCGGGCATATTCAAAGGGCAGGGAACAATTGCGCCGGTTCGCGCCTGCAACAAAAGCCGGGAAGCTGACGGGCGGCGTAACAGGAGCCGGCGGCCTTTCGCTATACCGGCGGGGCCCCGCTCAGGTTCGATCCCGCTGCTTTGGGGCTGAAAAAGGTCGGCAAGCGGGGCGAAACCGCCCTTAGGCTGCACCTGGCCGGCGACGACACGCGAGACAGGAAAAACCCTACGGTTTTTTGAAATTTTCCGACGATGCGTCGATGGAGCAACAAGGGCAAGACAAGCCCTTGTCATTCGTTGCGCAGTGGAATGATGTTCACGCATGAACTTGCCATCCCATGACAGAGCTCGGTGGCTCGCGCAGCATATCGTGCCGCACGAACGGGCTATCCGTTCGTGGCTGGCCCGGCGCACCCATGATCTCGATATTGATGACATCGTTCAAGAAATGTATGCCCGCCTTGCCTCGCTGGATGATGCTGAAAGTATCCGCAATCCGCGGCAATACGCAGCACAGACCGCGATTTCCATCGCCCTAAACCTGGCACGGCGGGCGCGCGTTGTGCCGATGATATCGATCGGGGATTTTGAAGAGCTCGGGTTGGCCTCGTCAGAGCCTTCGCCAGAACGCACCGTCAATTCGCAAGATGAATTGCGGGAACTGGAGAATACCCTTCAGGAGCTGCCATCGCTTTGCAGAACGGCCTTCCTATTGCGTCGGGTCGATGGACTCTCCCAGAGGGAAGTGGCAGACAAGCTCGGTATCAGCGTGAAGACGGTCGAAAAATACATGGCTCGAAGTGTACGCTTCCTCATAGAAACCTATGGCCGTGGGGGCGTGGGCGGTGCTCAGGTGTCTAAGGGGGAGGCGGCAGCCGGCACAGTCGAGGGCGATCGGAGCCAGTTACGAAGATGACGGCCAGAATTTCTAGCAAAGAAGTGTATGACCAGGCTGCATCTTGGGCCGCGAGGCTGGATGCCGGTCCGCTCCCCTCCGGCGAACAGGCGAATCTCGAGGCATGGCTGGACGCGGATATACGTCATTACGGCGCGCTGGCTCAGGCACAGGCGCTGCTGGTTCCAACGCATGAGCCGGTCTCAACACAAATGGCTGAACCGATACAATCGGGGCGGCGGGCTTTTGTGCTTGGCGGCAGCATTGCGGCGGGGCTGGCGATCGCCGCCGGGGTGGCGACTTATGTCTCGCGGGCGTGGAATGAGGGGCGTTATCGCACTCAGATCGGCGAGATGCGGGTCATTCCGTTGGATGACGGGTCTGTCGTCTCTCTCAATACCAATTCGGAGATCGTCGTTCGCTACTCGCAATCTCGGCGCGATATCGAGCTCATTCGGGGAGAGGCGCTGTTCGATGTCGCAAAGAACAAGCGTCGGCCGTTTATCGTAAAAGCGGGCACGACACAGGTTCGGGCCGTGGGCACAAGCTTCAGCGTAAAGGCGCTTGCGGATCGACCGGTTCAGGTTCTGGTGCGCGAAGGAGTTGTCGAGGTGAAACGGGAGGATGTTCCGGTCGCTCCCGCCGTCCTGGTTGCTTCCAATAACCGGGCCGTAGCACCGCTGGACTCTCCCATCGTCGCCAATCCGGTGGCAACGGCGGAGGTTGGGAGGGCGCTGGCCTGGCGAGTTGGCCGGATTGCGTTCCATGGCGAACCGCTTGGCCAGGCGGCCGCGGAGTTTGCCCGTTACAGTCCCCTGCACATTCAAATCGACGATCCGGAAGTCGCCAACAAGAAGGTGATCGGATTGTTTGTGTCGACGGATCCGGTGGGCTTCGCAAACGCGGTGGCGGTCTCTTTGGACCTCCATGCCGACATCCATGGCGAGCAGATTCGCCTTTCACGGAAATAATCGACCCTTACCGTAGGGTTTTGCCGCCCATTGAGTGTCTTCCGTTCTGAGCAGGCTGCGCAAGAGAGGATGCGGCCTCCACGAGGGGAGACAAGATGCGTATCTTTACCAGCAAGGCGATTCTGGCGTCCGGCACGGCGGCTATTGCGATATTCTGCACTTCAAGCGTATGGGCCCAGGCAGGCGGGCCGGCAGATGTGGAGGCCGTCACAGTCACGGGCACCAGCATCCGGGGCGTGGCTCCCATCGGATCCAATCTCGTCACGGTCGGCCGGGAGACGCTTGGCAAGATCGCGGCGATCAATGCCACTGAAATGACCAACACCGTTCCGGCCATCACACAATCGGGCGCGGCGGTGCAAGGCGAAAATACCTATTCCTACTATGCGCCGTCCATTCATGGGCTGGGCGGAAGCGCCAGCAACACGACTCTTGTGATCGTCGACGGCATGCGCATGCCGGGCGGTGGCACACAGTTCGGCCAGACCGATCCCAATATCCTTCCCAGCAGCGCGCTCCAGCGGGTGGAAGTCCTCGCCGATGGCGCCTCCTCGGTCTATGGGTCGGACGCGGTGGCCGGCGTGATCAACTACATCACACGCCGCGAATTTCAGGGTATCGAAGTGAACGGCAAGGTCGGTGTCGCGGATGCCTGGAATAGCGCCGATCTGAACGCAATTGCCGGCACGGCTTGGAAGGACGGCTCAATGTATGTTGCTGGCCAATATTCTTACCAGAGCGCGCTGGCCAACAGCTCCCGCGGCTTTCTGAGCCGCGGCGACTATCGCCCCCTCGGTCAGAATTTCAACAGTTTCAACTGCTCGCCGGCATCTATCCGGACGCCCGCATCGGGCACCACCGTTTATTTGTCGCCGACTGCGACATCGACGGTTCCGAACACCGCGGCCTTTGCGCCGTGTAATAATACCCTCAACGGTGACGTGCTTCCGAGTGCGGAGCGGATCGCGGGGCTTGTCCGTGTTGTTCAGAATGTCGGCGATCGTCTGACGCTGACGGCGACCGCAGATTACAGCCACTTACTCGGCAATCGCAACCTGCAGGAAGGGCTCGTGACCGGCGTAACGGCCTATGGTCCGGGTTCGGGTCAGGGCGGCCAGATCAATCCCTTCTTCCAAGGGCCCGCCGGTGAACCTGGGGCGGCCCAAGAGACCATCAGTTATTCGGCGTTGCTGCCAGGCACTCAGGGCAGTCAGGGCAACAAATACGGCATGGAGCAGCAAAGCAACGACACGCTGTTTCTCTATGGCAATGCGGAATACAAGCTGAGCACCAACTGGAGCGCCAGATTGAGCGACTCCTTTGGGCGTAGCCGCACCAATGACGCGAGAATAGGGGCGTTCTGCCCGAGCTGCGCCATCCTGGCGATCAATGGCACGACCCAGGCGAACGCCAGCACGACCACGACAAGCGTGGGCGGCACCAATATCGTTGCGCTGAACCTGCCTCTAACGACTGGCAACGCCCTGGACGTATGGAACGCCACCGGAGGCAACACGTCCCCAGGCGTGCTCAAGCAGCTCTATTCCTTGAATCAGAACAATACCCACTGGAACAGCTACAATCAGTCCAAGCTGGAAATTCAGGGTATCATCGCCGATCTGCCAGCCGGCCCGCTGCGTATGGCGGCCGGTGCCGAGTATATGTGGGTCACCCAGGATGTCGCCACCATCTCCACCGCGGGATTGGGTGCGCTTGGCGGCGGCCTTTCCAAATATTTCCAGTTCTCCCTCGCCCGCAATGTCTATTCCGGTTATGGCGAGCTTGTCGCGCCGATCGTCTCGCCAGAGATGGGCGTTCCGTTGATGAAAAACTTCGAGCTGGATATTTCGGCACGTTACGACCGCTACAGCGATGTTGGCGAGACCTCCAATCCGAAGATCGCCGCGAACTGGACGGTGTATGACGATCTGAAGCTGCGCGCCAACTATGCGACTGCATTCGTGGCCCCGCCCTTGGCGGCCATTGGCATCCCCTCCGCGGGCTACAAGCGCATAGCGACAGGCGTCACTATTTTGGCCACGCCGATCAACGTGCCCGTTTCCCTTTATCCGCAGGTGACGGCCGTTCCAGGCTGCGCCGGCGTCACGACGACCTGCCAGTTGGGCACGTCCATCAACCAGGGCCTGTCAAGAACATACGGCATCGGCCCCAATGCCAGGCCTGAAACCGGCAACAGCTGGTCGGTGGGATTCGACTTCACGCCGTCGTTCCTGCGGGGCTTTACCTCTTCGCTCACCTTGTGGAACAACAGGTTCAAGGCCGGCGCCGACGCCTTGGGCCTGACCCAGGAAATCAACATTCCCTCGCTCAATCGCCTGACGATCTGTCCGGCGGGCTGCAGCGCGGGGCAGATCAGCGCCTTCACCAATATCGCCAATGGCGGAACGCTCGACAGCACCTTGCCGCCCACCGTGTATTTCCTCAGAAATGACGATCTTGGAAACGTGGTCAATCTGCGCGTCCAGGGCGTCGACCTCAGCACGATGTATAGCGTTGAAACAGAGCGGACCGGCGACTTCCGGCTTGGGGTCGATCTCACCTGGTTCACCAAGTTCGCTCAAGAC
>Ga0310811_10005226_pt1 | contig 16397 bp, 18 predicted proteins | sample YCmetagenome_FD_207642 | JGI IMG/M metagenome (GOLD analysis project Ga0310811, IMG submission 207642) | Soil microbial communities from experimental microcosm in Duke University, North Carolina, United States - YC | ecosystem: Engineered > Artificial ecosystem > Soil microcosm > Unclassified ...
CCCGGCGAAGGCATCCGAGGAGAGGTGCAGCCCGCGCGCCACGGCCAGCACCACCCCGAGCACGCCGAGTGCGAACCCCCAGCGCTGTCTGCCGGTGGTGCGCTCGCCGAGTACCGGCCGCGCCAGCAGCGCCGTGAGCACCGGGTTGACCCCGATCACCAGTGACGAGATCGCCGCTGGCACGCCGAGCTTGAACCCCGCGTAGACCCCCAGGAACTGCACTCCCTGCACCAGCGTCCCGGCGATCGCGATATGCCCGGCTTCCCGCCGGGTCCGCGGCCACGGCGCGCGGGTGGCGACCGCGATGATCAGCATGCACGTGGCGGCGAGGCCGAACCGGATGAAGGTCAGGGTGAACGGCGGGGTCGACCGCACCCCGAGGTCGCCCACCACGTACGCCGTGCTCCACGCGAGCACGAAAACCGCGGGAACGCCCAACGTGAAGGCTCGGCGGCGCCAGGATCCCCACGGGCGCGCGCTCGTTCCCATGGCCGCCACTTCTCCGCCCATCGGCGCGAACCTCCCACTCGGCGGTCTTCGTCCGGTTCCGAGCATTCAGCACCTTGCGTCACCGGTCAAGGGGGTGACGCGGTGCTCGGATCCCGGGAATGTCCGGGCTGTCACGGGGTTTGCCGCGACCATCGTTACTCCTTAGTCTGGTGACGTGGAGTTCGAGTTCACCAGCGACAATCTCGCGCTGGACTTCGCCGGCACCCGCATGTACCGGGAGACCGCGCCGCACGAACGGCTCGCCGCGCCCGGCCACTTCGCCGAGTGGACGCGTGCGGCCGGGCTGGTGGACACCCGGTTCGCGGTGGACCGGGCCGGCTTCGACGGCGCGCTCGTGCTGCGTGAAGCGATCTACCGTGCCGCGCGGGCGGTCCTGCGCGGCGGCGAACCCGCCGAAGCCGATCGGCGGCTGCTCAACCGGCTCGCCGAGGTCCCACCGGTCAGGCCGCGCTTGCTCGGCACCGGACGCCTGACTCGGCAAGGAGACCTCGACAGCATGCTGTCCACGATCGCCCGCTCCGCGATCGACCTGCTCGGCGGCGAGGACCGCACCCGCCTTCGGGGCTGCCTCGGCGCGGGCTGCACGCGCATGTTCGTGGACCGCTCCCGGGCCGGGTCCCGCCGCTGGTGCGGCATGGCGGTGTGCGGCAGCCGCGCCAAGGCCGCCGCCTACCGCCGCCGCAAGCGCGCGACGAGCTGACGAGGGGACCGGCCGAGAAGCGAGCCCGGCACCGGGCGGCCTCGTCGCCAAGGCGCCCACCGGCTCAGCGCCGTGCCGCAGCGCCGGTGAGGGCCGAACTGAGAGCCCGGCGGTCGATCTTCCCGTTCTGGTTGAGCGGAAACGCTTCGAAGGCCGTCAGTGTGCGGGGCACCATGTATCCCGGCAGTGCCCTGCTCAGCGCGGCCAGCAGATCGTCTTCGTCCTGCCGGTCGCCGGTGTAGGCCGCGAGAAGTTCCACCTCGCCCTTCTCTCCCGTGAACGTGAGCACCACCGCATCGGCGACCCCCGGCTGCTCCCGCAACACCGCCTCGATCTCGCCGAGCTCGACCCGGTAGCCCCGGATCTTCACCTGGTGGTCGAGCCGCCCGAGGTGCACGAGCGCGCCGTCGTGGCGACCGACCCGGTCTCCGGTGCGGTACCAGTGCCCGTCGGTGAGCGTCGCCGAGCCGTCGTGTTCACTCGCCAGTTCGCCGTCGAAGGTCACGAACCGACCGGTGTTGTCGGCGGGATCGAGGTAGCCGGGGAACCGCTGCGGGCCGCGCAGGCACAGCTCGCCTTCGGCGGCCGGCCGTCCCCGCTCGTCGAGCACGACGGCTTCCAGTCCGGAGTAGACGGTCCCGATCGGCACCGTGCCGTTCGCCGGTCGCGCCCAGTCGCGCCGCTCGCGCGGCAGGCGGTGTTCGACACAGGTCACCGTCATCTCGGTGGGCCCGTAGATGTTCTCCAGCACGGCCTCCGGTGCCGCGGCCTGCCAGGCCGCGGCCTGTTGCAGCGTAAGGGGTTCGCCGCAGAACAGGCTCCAGCGCAGGGTGGGCATGCTCGCCGGGTCGAGTTTGCGCAGGCGCAGCGCGAAGGAGATCACCGACGGCACCGAGTTCCAGTGTGTCACGCGCCGCGAGTTGACGAACCGCACCGGGGACAGCAGGTCGTTCCGGGTCGGCACGACCAGGGTGGCCCCCGAACCCCAGGCCGTGAACATGTCGTAGACCGACGGATCGAAGGTCAGGTCGAAGAACTGCGAGAACCGCGCGCCGGGTCCCGCCTCGTAGCGCGGGATCACGTGCTCGAGGTAGGCGTTGACGTTGCGGTGCTCGATGCGCACGCCTTTGGGCGCCCCGGTCGATCCCGAGGTGAACAGGATGTAGGCGATGTCGCGCTCATCCGCCCGTCGCGCCTCCTGCACGGTCCAGACCCACGCGAGCTCCACCGCGGCGTCTCGTGTGGACAGTCGCGTGAGGGCATCGGCATACCGGCCGAGGCAACGGCGGAGGAGACCGGTTCCCACCGTCGGGTTCGGACGAATGTCGACACCGACCTCTCTCCCGGCGGCCACGCACACCGCCACCCGATCACCGCCACCCGATCACCGTCGTGCGACACGCCGATGCCCACCGCGTCGTGGCCGCGCCCCGAACGCGATCGCGACGCCTACGCTCGGGACGCGGCCGACCGGCTGGCCGAGCTCACCGCCACCGCGCGGGTGGTCGAGTGGTGTCACCACGGCGAGTTGGCGCCGCTGATGGAGGAACTGGCTGGCCAATCGGGAGGGACACGATGAGCCGCCCGCTAATTCCGGTGGCGAGTGTGATCGTGCCGACCCGCAACCGGCCGGCCGAGCTGAGGGAGGCGTTGGTCAGCATCACCGGTCAGCAGGGCATCGACCTCTGCGTGCTGGAGGTGATCGTCGTCGGCGACGCCGGAACACCGATCAACGCGGCCCCGCCAGTGGCAGGGCCGCGTGCGTTTTTCGCGATGACGGCCGGTAGACGGCCCGGGGTGGTCGAAAACAGGCGTTTTGCCAGGTCAGAGCCGGTTTCGGATCACACGTCGTAGTAGAGGGCGAATTCGTAGGGGTGCGGGCGCAGGCGGAGGGGGTCGATCTCGTGTTCGCGTTTGAAGTCGATCCAGGTGTCCACCACGTCGGAGGTGAACACACCGCCGGCGAGGAGGAATTCGTGGTCGTCTTCCAGGCGGTCGATGACGGCGTCGAGGGAGGCCGGGACCTGGTCGACTTCGCGGGCCTCTTCGGGCGGCAGTTCGTAGAGGTCCTTGTCGATCGGTGACGGCGGTTCCAGCTTGTTCTTGATGCCGTCGAGACCGGCCATGAGCATCGCGGAGAAGGCGAGATACGGGTTTCCGGAGGAGTCGGGGCACCGGAATTCGATGCGCTTGGCCTTGGGCGAAGACCCGGTGACCGGGATGCGCACGCAGGCGGAGCGGTTGCGCTGCGAGTAGACCAGGTTGATCGGGGCCTCGAAGCCGGGGACGAGGCGGTGATAGGAGTTGACCGTCGGGTTGGTGAAGGCGAGCAGGCTGGGCGCGTGGTGCAGGATGCCGCCGACGTAGTGCCGGCCGAGGTCGGACAGGCCGCCGTAACCGGTTTCGTCGTAGAACAGCGGTCCGTTCTCGTCCCAGAGGGACTGGTGACAGTGCATGCCGGACCCGTTGTCGTTGTAGAGCGGTTTGGGCATGAAGGTGACGGTCCGGCCCGCTTCCCACGCCGTGTTCTTCACGATGTATTTGAACAGTTGCAGGTCGTCGGCGGCGTGTAACAGCGTGTTGAACCGGTAGTTGATTTCCGCCTGGCCCCCGCTGCCCACCTCGTGGTGTGCCTTCTCCACTTCGATGTCCACGCTGTGGAGATTGAGCACCATCGCGTCCCGCAGGTCCGAAAAGTGGTCGCGGGGCGAGACCGGGAAATACCCGGCCTTGTAGGGCGTTTTGTAGCCGCGGTTGCCGTCCGGTTCGTCGCGGCCGGTGTTCCACCAGCCCTCGACCGAGTCGACGTGGTGGAACGCACCGTTTTCGGTGTTGTCGAACCGCACCGAATCGAAGATGTAGAACTCCGCTTCCGGGCCGAAGAACGCCCGGTCGGCGATCGTGGATTCGTTGATGTACTGCTCGGCCTTGCGGGCGATGTTGCGTGGATCGCGACTGTAGGCTTCACGCGTGAACGGATCGTGCACGAAGAAGTTCATCATCAACGTCTTCTCGGCCCGGAACGGATCGAGGCGCGCCGTGTAGGGGTCGGGCAGCAGCAGCATGTCCGACTCGTGGATGGACTGGAAGCCCCGCACGGACGAACCGTCGAACGCGATGCCTTCTTCGAACGCCTCGTCATTGAAGGAGGACGCCGGGACGGTGAAATGTTGCATTATGCCGGGCAGGTCGCAGAACCGTACGTCCACGAACTGAACGCGTTCCTCGGAGATGAACCGCAGGACCTCGTCCGCACTGGTGAACATCGTCGTTCGCTCCTTCCTTGGCGGCGACGCTGGGAAGAGAAAATCACCGTAGCAGCCTCGGGGCGGTGATCGTGTTCGGAAACGACGCCGACCGGATCCGAGCGGCGCGGGACGCGGGTGAGGAGTGACGGCCCGCGCGCGTTGGCGACGGATTCACCGGGTGCGGGCGTAAGCGGGGTCGGCCGGGGGCAGCGGCGTGTCGGGCCGGCCGGCGAGGATGCGGGTGAACGCGGTGAAGAAGGTCGGCGCGGCGACGGTCCCGCCGAACGCGCCGGAGCAGCCCGTGCCGATCGTCGGCGGGCTGGTCGCGCAGATGGTGCCCGGATCGGGCCCGTCCGCGTAGATCACCGAACTGGCGGCATAACCGTCCGTCATCGCGAGGAAGGCGACGGATTCGTTGTCCTGCGTGGTGCCGGTCTTCGCCGCGGTCGGTCGGGTCCAGCCCGCGTTCTGGGCCGCCGCGGCCGAGGTGCCGCCCGGTTTGATGTCATCGCCAAGGCCCTGCATGAGGGTGTTCGCCAGCCCGGGTGGAACGGTCTGCTCGCAGGGCGGGGCCGCGATCGGCACGGGTCGCCCGGCGGCGTCGGCGACTCGCTTGATCGGGTTAGGCGGGCACCAGCGACCGTGGTCGGCCAGCGTCGCCCCGGCGTTGGTCAGCTCCAGCGGGCTGAACGGGGTGAAGCCCAGCGTGAAGGCGAGGTTCCCGCGGTTGAACGCGTCCTGGGGCAGCGTGTAGGTGGCCGGGTTGTCCGCCCCGGCCGGCGCCGGACCGGGCCGACCGCCGTGCATGTTGCTGCTCATCGTTTCCCGCATGCCCAGCCGGGTCGCCATCGAGAGCACCTGGTCCATGCCGGTGCGCAGCTCCAGGTTCGTGAAGGCGACGTTGGGCGAAGAGGCCAGCGCCTGCCGGAGCGCGATCGGATCGGGATAGGCACCGTCGTTGCGGATCGTCGCGCACGGGCCGGGCCCGGCGGGCGGCGGGAAGCACTGCGCGCCGGGGTTCGGCAACGGCGTGTCGAGCCGGGCCGTGCCGCGCTGCAGGGCGGCGGCGGTGGTGAACATTTTGTAGATCGAGCCCGCGCCGAAGGGCACGCTCACGTCGCCGGGCTGGTTGAAGCCGGTCTGCCCGGCCGCGGCGTCCGTGCCGAACGTGCGGTTGGACACCATGGCCACCACATCGTGCGACGACGGGCCGGGTTTGATGATCACGAACGGGTTAGCGACGCCGCGTGAGCCGCCGACGCGCTGGTCGACGGCCTGCTTCGCGATGCGGCTGACAGCCGGGTCCAGGGTCGTGGTGATCGTGTAGCCGCCGGAAAAGATCTGGTGCTCGGTCAAGCCCGCCCGTTCGAGATAGCTGACCGCGTAGTCGCAGAAGAAGCCCGCGTCGGGCGTTGCGGCGTAGCAGGAGTCCGGGGGCGTCGGCGGGGGTGGCTTCACCCCGAGCGGTTCGGCCTTCGCGGCAGCCGCCTGAGCGGGATCGAGGGTCTTCGTGGCCACCATCGCGTCGATCACGGTGTCGCGCCGTGCGAGCGCCTCGCCCGGGGACTCGTGCGGGTTGAACCGGCTGGGATTGTTGACCAGGCCCGCCAGCAGTGCGGACTGCGCCACGGTGAGCGTTTCCGGGGGACGGCCGAAGTAGTACCGGGCCGCCGCACCGAGGCCGTAGGTCTCGTTGCCGAAGGAGACCACGTTGAGGTAACCGGTCAGGATCTGTTCCTTGCTTTCCTGCCGCGAAACGGCCGCCGCCAGCTCCGCTTCCCGCACCTTGCGCGCCAGGGTGTCGGAGCGATCCCGTTGCTGCGCGGCGGGGTCGTCGGCGTCCGCCACGTTGATCAGATAGTTCTTGACGTACTGCTGGGTGATCGTGGACGCGCCCTGCGTGCTGCCGCCGCCCGCGTTGTGCAGCGCCGCGCGGAGCATGGCGCGCGGATCGAGCGCGCCCTCGGTGAAGAAGCCGCGGTCCTCAATGGACACGATCGCGGCCTGCATGGTGCGCGGGATCTCTTGCCAGGAAACGGGAATCCGGTACTGCTCGAACAACGTGGCGATCGGTGTACCGTCCACAGCGGTCACCGTGGTCACCCCCGGCGCCGGCCCGGCGAGCAACTGCGCGGAGATCGGGCGGACCGCGTCGGCGGCCCGGTTGGACACCACGCCCAGCCCGCCCGCGACCGGGAACAGCAGCCCGGCCAGCACCAGCCCCGCCACCACACACAACCCGGCCAGTCGCCGCAGCGCGGCGCCGCGCGTTCGATCGACCATGCCGAAGGTGGTACCCGGCCGGCGCCGACGCCAACCGTCCGCGCCACAAGGGGTCCATTGTGGACAAATTGTCCGGAGGCGCGGTGTCTGGTGACTTATGACCCTTGTCGCGCGTTTCGCGCCCGCCCGAGGCTGAGTTCATGAAACCCGTGAGGACCTACGAGATTCGTTCGGTGACACTGCGGGAGCAGCCCACGGCCGTCACCGACACCACCCTGTCGGCCGAGCAGCTCGGGTCCTGGCTCGCCACCAGCTATCGCGCCGTCGCCGGGGTCCTCGGGGCCCAGGGCACCCGCCCCGACGGCCCGCCGTTCGCCCGCTATCACCCCATCGGACAGGGGCGGTTCGCGGTCGAAGCGGGTTTCCCGGTTTCCGCCGCGATCGACGACACGGGCGACGTGCACCCGTCGGTGCTGCCGGACGGGCCGGCCGCCAGCACCGTGCACGTCGGTGCCTACCGCGAACTGGAATCCGCTTACGCGGCGCTGGAGTCCTGGGTGCGGGAGCGTGGCGCCGAGCCGGCCGGCGACGCCTGGGAGGTCTATCCGAGCGACCCCGCGGCGCGGCTCGACCCCGCGACCTGGCGGACCGAAATCGTGCAGCCATACCGACCCGCACCCCCGCCCGCCGCCCGCTGAACGGCACGTGCCCGGATCAGGACCACCACGGCGGCCCAGGCCGCAGGTTCACACAATGGTGCGAAGTCGGTGCGGTGGGACTCCGTTCCACGCTCCCCGAGGTGTAGATCACTATCTCGACAGTCCGGCGAACACTTGGGGTGACCGTGAAGACCGCTACCGTCCTGACCGCGTCCACTGTTCTGGTGCTGAGCCTGGTGAACACCGCCTTGGCTCCCGGTGCCGCCGCCGCGCCCGCCGCACGGCCGGCCGTGCCGAATGTCGTCCCGCTTGCCGACAACGACAACGGCAGGACGGTCACCGCGAGCGTGGGCGACCAGGTCTCCGTCCGTCTCGGCGGTACCACCGGCGTCGGCGAGAAATGGGTGTGGGACGTGCCGAAGGCGTCGTCCGCGGACGTGTTGTCCCGGGTGGTCGGCGGAACAACGCCGTCAGGTGACGGGCAAGCGGTCTTCGTGGCCGCCGGAATCGGGGCGAGCGCCATCACGGCGCATGAGCAGTGTGTCGTGACGAGTCCCGGCATGCAGTGCCCGCATGGCGTCAAGGTGTGGCAGGTGACCGTCTCCGTCCAGTGAAACTCCGGGTGCACACCGTCCCGGCCCGGTGCCGGAAGCGGAGCCGGCGCCTGCCGCGCGCGGCCGTGCGGAACCTCATGACGGCGCTACGTAACTGGTCGTCATAGTGGCAGGGTGAGCCTTACCGAGCAGGAGCGGGTCGCGGTCGCGGACGCGCTGGACCAGATCACCCGATTCGTCGTCCGGCAGATGGCCGGGGTCCGCGAACTCAGCTTCACCGCGGCCGCGACGCTGTCGATGGTCAACACCGAGGGACCGTGCCGCATCACCGACCTGGCCGCGCGCGAGGGCGTGACCCAGCCGTCGATGACCGGGCTGGTCTCGCGCCTGGAGCGGCAGGGTTATGTGCGGCGCCGCAACGATCCTTCCGACGGCCGGATCGTGCTGGTCGCCATCACCGAGGCCGGCCGGGCCATGGTCCGGCGCCGCCAGGCCGCCCGCGTCGCCTTCCTGTCCAGCCTGATCGCCGAACTCGATCCGCTCGCGCAGCGGGCGATCGCCGATGCCGCTCCGGCGCTGCGGCTGCTGACCGAACCGGACAGCCTGACGGAGGCGCTGGCGTCGGCCCGACGCGCCGCGGACGAAGATCCCGGCAGCGTGTAACGGCTCGCCAACCGGACGGGAGAGTTCAGTGACCGGACGGGAGACTTCGGTGACCGGACGGGGGGACACGGCGGCCGGAAGGGGGGACACGGCGGGTGGGCGAGCCGCGCTTCAGGACGGCCGGCCCTCCAGGTGGCGTTTCAGGTTGGCCCACACCGTCCGCTCCTGGCGCCTGCCCAGCGGGATCAGCACGGGCGCGAGGAGCTTCATCAGGCCCTTCGGCCGGACCTCCCAGGACCAGTGCATCCGGGTTCCCGCCATGTCGGGTTCGAAGGTCAGCGTGCCACGGGTGTCGGCCGTGGACATGACGGTCGTGGAGGACAATCGTTTCGGCCGTTCGTAGCCGGTGAATTCGATGACCATTTCCAGCGGGCGCCCCATCGTGCTGGTGAACGCCACGAAACGGGTTCCTTCCCCGATCGGCTCCTCGGTCACCAGCTCGGCGTGCGAGATTTCCGGGTTGTACAGCGGTTCGTTGCGCTCGTCGGCGACAAAGTCGAACACGGTGTCAACCGGCCGGTCGATTATGATCTCGCCTTCGATATGACTCATTTCTGACCTCCTGTCGCTGGTCATCGCGCCGCGGCCGCGGGAATTGACCAAGCTGGCGCGCACGTCACCGTGGTGTCGAGGGGGTACCCGTCACAGGCGAAAAGAAGGCAACGGGCGAGCACCGACTATTACCAGGATTTCACCTGAAGGGGTCGTAGTCTCGGGAAAATCCGACACAGTGCGGTGCGCCGGTGGCCGACATTCGATCGGGGTCACTTCAATGCCCGTCATGACCAGGGTGAGCAAAAGGGCGGGGCGAGCGCGGCGGGGAAGGCGCTCGACCGCCGCGATCCTTTTTCTGGCCGTCGTCACCGCGACGGCCTGCACCGGCAACGGCGGGGGACCGGCGCCCACCCCGACCAGCATCTCCCCGGCCCCGACCCCGCCGCCGAGCGGCACGCCCGGCTGGGAGATCACGCACGCGGGCCCCGAGCACGCCATCGAGGGCTTCGCGGATCGCACCTCGGTCCAGCCCGGCCAGGAGGTGCGCCTGTTCGTCAGCACCACGGCCGCGCATTACACGGTGACCGCCTACCGGATGGGCGCCTATCCGGATTCCGACGCGCTGCGGGTCTGGACTTCGCCCGCGCAGCGGGGGACCCGGCAGCAGGCGGCGGTGGCGCAGCCGCCGACCGCCACCGTGGTCGCGCCGTGGCAGCCCTCGCTCACCGTGCCGACGGAAGGCTGGCAGCCGGGCGACTACCTGTTCCGGCTCGACGGCGACAACGGTGCCCAGCAGTTCGTCCCGCTGACCGTGCGGAGCCCGTCCAACGCGGGCAGGATCATCCTCGTCAACGCCGTCACCACCTGGCAGGCCTACAACCGGTGGGGCGGCTACAGCCTGTACGACTCGCCCACCCGCCGGAAGGCCGAACGCTCCCGCGCGGTCTCCTTCGACCGGCCCTACCAGGCCAAGGACATGCAGGGCGCCGGCGACTTCCGGTATTTCGAACTGCCGCTCGTGCGCTTCGCGGAAAGCACCGGCCTGTCCCTGGGCTATGCCACCGACGTCGACCTGCACGCCGACCCGCACCTCGCCGACGGCGCCGCCGCGATCGTGACGCTCGGGCACGACGAATACTGGTCCACCGCGATGCGCCAGAACACCACCGCCGCCCGCGACCGAGGCGTCAACCTGGCCTTTCTCGGCGGCAACGAGATCTACCGGCACATCCGGTTCCAGCCCACGCCGCTGGGTCCCGACCGGCTCGAAGTGGACTACAAGTCCTTCACCGAGGATCCCTTCCACCTGACCGATCCGCTGGAGGCGACCCCGGAGTGGCGCTCGCCGCCCTTCCCCCGCCCGGAAAGCGTGCTGCTGGGCAACTTCTACCACTGCAACCCGGTCCACGCCGATCTGCGGGTGGCCGACGAGGGCAGCTGGCTGCTGGCCGGGATCGTCCACAACGGCCAGACGCTGCCGGGGCTGGTCGGCAACGAGTACGAGCGGGTCGACCTGGCGGTGCCCACTCCCCGCCCGATCCAGGTGCTCTTCCACTCGCCGCTGACCTGCGGCGGGCAGGCCGATTTCGCGGATGCCAGCTACTACACCGCGCCCGGTGGCGCGGCGGTGTTCTCCGCGGGCACGCAGTACTGGATCTGTGCCCTGGGTCCGCACTGTGCCGCCGACCACGACGACCCGGCCGCCCGGCAGATCGTCAGCGCGATCAGCCTGCGCCTGCTGCGCGCCTTCGCGGCGGGCCCGGCGGGCCGGGACCATCCGGCGACGGACAACCTCCGGGAGTTGGGGGTCTCCGGCGCGCAACCGAATCCGCAGGCGATCGTGCCGCCGGACAACGCCGCCTCGCGCACTCCGCAGTGACACCGGCGGATCGTCGGTTCGGCTTCCCCGGGCTGCGCCGGGGCCATCGGCGGAACGTCAGCTGGGGGCGTCGGTGACGTCGCGCTTGTCCGGCACGATTTCGTGCGGGTCCCGGTCGAGCGCGAGCCCGAAGCTGATGACGCGCCGGGGATGGATCCGGATGATCGGCGCCGTCCCGTCCGCGGCCGCCTCGATCGCCTCGGCGTACCCGCGGATCTCGACGCACCGCACCCGCCAGGGCTGGATCGAGGCGATGTCGTCGACCACGAACGCCACCCTGCCGTTGTCGGCGATGTTGCGGAACTTCCGGCTGGCCGCCATGTTGAAGCCGCCGATGTCGATGGTGCCGGTTTGCTCGTTGTAGTGGAACCCGACCGGATTGACCTGGAGGGTCCCGTTCGGTTGCGCCGTGGCGAGCCGGCCCAGGCGTTGTCCGGCCAGGTACTCGAGTTCGGCGTCGGTGAAGACCATGGTGTGTCCCTTCCCGGCAAGGGGAGGCGCGAAACCCCGCCGTCCTTTCGGCGCGGCCCGCTTGCCGACCCACTGGACTCCTTGAACCGTGCAACCTCGACCCGGCTCGAAGTCAAGCGCCCGTGAACACGCGGCAGGTGCCGGTCACGTGACACATCGCGCCGGTCCCGCCGTTGCACCGTCACGGGCGCCGTTGCCATGATCGAAGCGTTCTGATCCGACGCGGCAGGGAGCGACATGACCTCGAACGGCAATATCGTCGTGGTGGCCACCATAGAGGCGGCCGAGGGCAACGAGGACAAGGTGGAGCAGGCGCTGCGCGAGGCGATACCGGTCGTGCACACCGAGCCGGGCTGCCTGCGGTACGCGCTGCACCGGGATCCCCAGTCGCCGGCGACCTTCGTCATGATCGAAAACTGGGAATCCGACGAAGCGCTGGCCGCCCACTTCCAGACGCCCGCCTTCCTGAAGCTCGGTGCCGCGCTGAACGGTCTGCTCGCCAAGCCGCTGCTGATCCAGCGGCTCAGCTCGCTGCCCGAGGGCGGCGACCGCGGCAGCTTGTAACAGCGAGGCCGGTCTTCCGGGCGGCCCGCGGCCGGTTCATGTCTCCGGCAGCAGGGCCGCGTTCGGACCGGAAACCTGGTGTGCGGCAACCGATCCCGGCATCGGATGGACCGCACGCGACCGACGCGGCCGGTGAGATCGAGATCACGTCGGGGAGGGCCGGTGCGGCACGACGATCTCTCCCTGCCATCCTGTGCGGCCAAGAGCGGCCCGGGAGTTCCGCCCGTCGGAACGACCGGATCCATGGTGCGGACGAGAGGACAGACAGTGGGCGTCATCAGTTGGATCGTGCTGGGCCTGATCGCCGGCGTGATCGCCAAGATCCTCATGCCCGGCAAGGACCCCGGTGGCTGCGTCATCACCAGCCTGCTCGGCATCGCGGGAGCCTTCGTGGGTGGTTGGATCGGCAGGACCCTGTTCCACGTTCAGCTCGGGAGGTTCTTCGACCTGCGGACCTGGGGCCTGGCCATCCTGGGGTCGCTGATCATCCTCGCCGTCTACCACCTGCTCCGCGGGGGCCGCGAGCGCGGCTGAGCGGCGGTGGTGGGTCACTGGAGCGGATTGATCCACTTCAGGGTGGGAACCTGGCGAAGTTGGAGTGCATCTCGGCTTCGTGTTCGACGGCGTAGGCGGCCAACTGAACGTCGGTGATGAGGTTTCCGGCGGTGCCGATGTCCTGGAGGAGCCCGGCTGACCTTCCCCGCGTACATCACGACGGCGGCTCCCGCCTCGTCGCACGATCTCGGCATGGGGCCCGGCCTCAAGTGGGGCTACGGGCTGATGCTCAACGCCGTGAGCCTCCCCGGGATGCGCGCGGCGGGCACCGGTTCGTGGGCCGGGCTGGCCAACACCTTCTTCCGGGTCGACCCGGCCAGTGGGCTCACCGGCGCGATCTACTCGCCGTCGCTGCCCTTCGTGCCGCCGGAGCAGCTGAAGCTCTACATCGATTTCGAGCTCGCCCTGTACGCCACAGGCTGAGCCCGCCTGCCAACCCGCCTGCCGACTCTGCCTGCCGACTCCGCCTGCGAACCCGTTGCGGCATCCGGCGGTGATCTTCGATACCCGATTTCTTCTAAGATCACGCCGGATGCTCGACAACGACGGGAGGACGGGGTATGCGGGAACTCACAGCGGTCGCCGATCCGGCGGAACTCGGGTTCGACCCGGCCCGGCTGGGGCGCGTCGACCGGTACTTCGACCGGTATCTCGACGACGGTCTGCTCACCTCCTGGGCGGCGGTGATCGCCCGGGACGGCCGGATCGTGCACGCCACCGTGCACGGGCAGCGCGACCGCGAGGCCGGGCTGGCGGCCGACTGGAACACGCGCTGGCGCATCTACTCGATGACGAAGCCGATCACCTCGGTCGCGGCCATGGTGCTCCTCGAGGAGGGCGCCTTCACCCTCACCGATCCGATCGCGCGCTTCCTGCCCGAGTTCGCCGAGCCCCGGGTGTATCTCCGGGGCCCGGCTTCCGGCCCCGCCACGGTGCCCGCCACCGAACCCATCCGGGTCTGGCATCTGCTCAGCCACACCGCGGGCCTGACCTACGGGTTCCATCACGTCCATCCCGTGGACGCGATGTATCGCGCGGGCGGCTTCGAATGGGGGATACCCGCGTCGCTGGATCTGGCCGGGGCGTGCGAGTTCTGGGCGGCCAAGCCGCTGCTGTTCGAGCCCGGCTCCGAGTGGAACTATTCGGTCGCGACCGACGTGCTCGGCAGGCTCGTCGAGGTCGTGTCGGGAATGCCGCTGGACGAGTTCCTCCGGACCCGTGTCCTCGAACCGCTCGGCATGGTCGACACCGCCTTCGGGGCGGAGGAGGGCGAGGCCCTGGACAACCTCGCCGCCCTCTACGCGGCCCAGCCGGGCACGAAACGGGCCCTCCGCAACGACGGCATGGGCTCGGCGGCGCACAGTCGCCCGAAGGCGCTTTCCGGCGGGGGAGGACTGGTGTCCACCGCGGCGGACTATCACCGGTTCGCCCAGTTCCTGCTGCGGCGCGGGGAACTCGACGGCGTGCGGCTGCTCAGCCCGAGGACGGTGGAGCGGATGACCACCAACCACCTGCCGGACGGGCTGGACCTGGATCGGTTCGGCCGCCCGGTGTTCGCCGAAACCCGCTACGACGGCGTCGGGTTCGGTCTCGGGTTTTCCGTCCTGCTCGACCCGGTCAAGGCGAAATCACCGGGCAGCGTCGGCGAGTTCGGCTGGGGCGGTGCGGCGAGCACGAGCTTCTTCGTCGATCCGCGGGAGCGGATCACGGCGCTGTTCCTCACCCAGCTGCTGCCCTCCAGCACGCACCCGATCCGCCCGTACCTGACGCAGCTGGTCTACCAGGCGTTGACCGGGTGAGGGAGCCGCCTGGTGATACCCCCCTCGGCACCACCAGGCGGCGGTCTAGCCGCGGCGATATCGCAGCGCGGGCAGTGGTCCGCCGGCCAGATACAGCAGAACCAGGCCGGCTACCGCGATCAGGTGCGGCACTTCGGCGAGCACCGTGGTCTCGCCCGCCATCGTGTCGATCATCGCCAGCACGACCAGACCCACCGTGGCGGCGCCCACCAGGGGTAGCATGCCCCGGGCCAGGGCGGGGCGCAGCGCCGCCGCCGCGAACCCGACGGCCAGCGCGAGGTTGAACGCACCGAGTTCCCGGGAGGCGTGCAGCGGCACGCCGATCCCGGCGTTGCCCAGGACGAGCGCCGGAATGATGATCACCAGCTGGGCCAGGGCCGCCGCCGCGAGACCCGCTCTGACCAGCTGGTTGCCGCGGGGCAGGCGCCGGACCTTCACCGTCCGGTCGGCGAGCACCGCTTCGAGGATCCGCTCGGTGTCGTCGGCCATCGCGCGGACCGGGGCGAGCCGGGCGGTCCGGGTCAGCCGGTGCGCGGCCTCCTGCCAGTTCCGGCACCCGGCGCACCCGGCGAGGTGTGCGCTCACCACCACGGGGGAGTGCGCGGCCTGCTCACCGTCGAGCGAAGCGGAAAGCGCTTCACGCGCGGTCGCGCAGTCTATTCCGGGCGAACCGCCGGCTCGTCGCATTCTCACTTTTTTCTGAACCCTTCTGCCGCAGCGGGACCGGCTTCCGGCGCCAGCCCCAACTCCGCGATCAAATCCGCGCGGGCCCGGGCCACCCGGGACCGGATGGTGCCGACCGGGCACCGGCAGATCACGGCTACTTCGTCGTAGGACAGGCCGATCAGCTGAGTCAGCACGAAGGCCGCCCGGCGATCCACGTCGAGCCGGCCGAGCAGTTCCCGCACCTCCGCCTCGTCGGTCCCGTCGCGGTAGCTCGGCTCCGGGTCGAGCGCCGCCGCGAACAGGTGATCACGCCGCCGGCGCCGGACGCGCTGCCGCAGTTCGTCCATGCACACGTGCCGGGCGATCGAGAGCAGCCAGGTCCGGGCCGAGGAATCATGCCGGAACGAGCGCAGGGTGCGAAAGACCCGCAGATAGGTCTCCTGGGTGAGATCGTCCGCGGCATCCTCGTCGACCAGGTTGGCACACAGCGCCCACACCTGTCGCCGGCTGGCCCGGATGAAGGCGGCCAGATCGCCGGGCTCGCCGCTGCGGGCCGCCGTCGCCAGTCTCGTGAGTTCGTCCATCACAGCTCCCCCGGCTTCATGCCTGCTCCGCTCCCCGGGCGGCCCGGCACGCCGGGCACACCCCACCGAAGCGCACTTCCACCTTCTCCACCCGGAACCCCCGTACTCGGCCGGGCCGGGCGCACGACGGGCGCCCGGCGAGCCCGGCCGTGCGGGCGCGGCCCCCGCATTCCCGGCAGACGAGCCAGACTTCGAGGTCGCTCACCGCGCCACCGGTACGGCCCCGCCGCGGACCGGGATGAAGGTGTCGGCCGGCTGCGCGCCGTAGGCGGCCACCGGGTCGGCCGGGCCGCGGGCGAGGGTGCCGGGCATGGCGCGTTCGGTCACGACTCTCACTGCCATCGTTTCGTGTCCCTGCTCTTTCGTCGAAACTCCGCGCGGAAAAGATCTGTACACGCGACACCGGGGTAGTCGATTCCCGGCCCACCGCGGTTCCCGTGATCGGTATGGCCTGTCTCACGCGCGCCGGGGTGCGGACGGTCCGTCTTCCGGGCCGCGGGTGCTGCCTTTTTCCGTCTTGTCCCGCCCTTCCGGTTTCGCTGTCGGGCGGGACGGTCCCGTCGACCGGTAGGCAGTCTTCACCGCGGGCCTGAGGCTGTTCCAGGGGGAGTGGTCGTGGCGCCCGTGCACTTCCCGACCATCGAACAGCCGAACCGACCCGAACCACTCACCGTTCACCCCGCGCGGCGATGAACGACGTGAGCCAGGCCAGCGCGGAGTTCCAGTTGATCGCGTTCTCGTTGGTCGACCAGGACTGGATGTCGTCGATGTAGCAGAACTGGGCGGCACACCCCAGAAGCTTCTCCTGCGCGAACGGGTCCTGCAGG
>Ga0310811_10005227_pt1 | contig 16396 bp, 14 predicted proteins | sample YCmetagenome_FD_207642 | JGI IMG/M metagenome (GOLD analysis project Ga0310811, IMG submission 207642) | Soil microbial communities from experimental microcosm in Duke University, North Carolina, United States - YC | ecosystem: Engineered > Artificial ecosystem > Soil microcosm > Unclassified ...
GGCCCCCCGTCGGTCGGCACGGCGTGCGCCCAGGTCCACAGGTACGAAGGCTGACCGGTTCCGCTGACGGCCACCACCTCACCGGCGTCCGTCCAGCCGATGCTCAGGGTGCGGGGGTCACCCCAGTGGGTCAGGCGGGTGGACAGGCCTCCGTCGACATCGGCCACGTGGACCTCGGGCGAGCGATCACGCCAGGAGGTCCAGGCCACCCGGCTCCCGTCGTCGGCCAGCCTGGGGTTGGAGGCCGGAGCCTTGTCGGCGGACAGCCGGTAGGCCCGGCCGCCGTCGAGCGGCGCCAGCCACACGTCGTCCTCGGCGACGAAGGTGAGCGATGTGCCGCGTAGGTGCGGGAACCGTAGGTAGCTCGACGGCATACCCACGACGGTATCCGTCGGCGGGTCGGCCCTAGACGCGCACCTGCTCGTCGAAGTCCGGCCAGCCCTCCAGGTCGCCCCGATCGTCGCGGGCAGACGTCCGGCCGGTCGGTGCGGCGGAGGCGGCCGGTCCGGGGTCGGCCCGTCCGGGTCCGGGATCGGCGGCTTCGCCGTCCCCGGGTTGGAGGTCCGCGGCTTCGGCGTCCCGGTGTTCGTGATCCCCGGGTTCGTGGTCCGCGGGTTCGTGGTCCGCGGGTTCGTGGTCCGCGGGTTCGTAGCCGGCCGCTAGCTCGTCCTCGGAGCGCTCGTCCGCCGGGAACGCGTCGGCCGGAGAGTCGTCGGCCCGGTCGGAGTCGGCCCGGTCGGAGTCGGCCCGGTCGGAGTCGGCCCGGTCGGAATCATGCCGGTCGGAGTCGCGCCGGTCGATCCCGCCGGTGCCGCGCTCCGGCTCGTGAGCGTCCGCGTCGCCGGTGGCGCGGGCGACGTCGGCGTCCTCGGAGGTCTCAAAATCGGCGTGTACCGGCAGGACGTTCGTCGAATCCGGAGCCAGCGAGGGCAACCATCCATCGGTCTCGGCGGGCAGGTCGGCGACCGGTAGCCACAACGGTGACGACCCGAGAAGCTCGGATCCCTCCCGCGAATCGAGGTCCGCCGGGATCGCCTCCAGCACCGTCGGCTCCAGCGACGTTCGTTCCAGGGGCGTCCGCTCCGGAGACGTGGGCTCCAGGAGAGCCGGCTCCAGAGACGTGGGCTCCAGCGAGGTGGAGTCCAGCGAGGTGGAGTCCAGGACGGACGGTTCGAGGGAGGCCGGCTCCAGCAGGGTCGGTTCGAGCAGCGTCGGTTCCAGGGCGGTCGGTTCCAGCGCGGTCGGTTCCAGCGCGGTCGGTCCCAGCAGCGTCGATTCCAGGGCGGTCGGTTCCAGGGCGGTCGGTTCCAGGGAGCTCGGCTCGAGAGACGACCTCAGGGATGTCGGACCGAACGTCCCCAGATCCAGGGCGGAGGCCGAACCGAGGTCCGAACCACCCAGGTGCGAGCTCCCGCGATCCGGGTCTCGAAGACCCGGGGCGAGGCCCGGACCCCTGCCACCGGCGTTCCCGAACGCCGACGAGGGGTCGGCGAGGGAGCTGCCCGGGCGACGGGGCCCCGGTCCGCGACGGTCACCCGGCCGGGACGGGTCGGCAGGTCGGAACGGGTCGCCCGGCCGCGACGGGTCGGCGGGCCGGAACGAGTCGGCGGACCGCGGCGGGTCGGTAGGCCGGGGAGGGTCGACGGGGCGCGGTCCGCGCACGGACGTATCCGGGCGGTGCGGAGCACGGGGAGCCGTCGGAGCGGCCGTCGGCCGGCGGTTCCCCCCGGTGGACAGCGCGGCGGGGACGGGCAGCTCCGTGTCCTTCGGCATGCGGGGAGGCATGGGGGCCCGCCCGCCCTGCGGCACCGCACGGCCCGGCCGCGCGGGCGCCGCCGCGACCCGGGGCGGCCGTGGCCGGGTCTCGGCCGCGAGCGGACGCTGCGGTTCCGGCGCTCCCTGCGGTTCCGGGGCTCGCCGAGGCTCGGCCGAGCGCGGCCGCTCCGGGGCGCGGACAGGTGCCGGGCTCGGCTCTCCGGGCCCGGGGAAGATCACGGCGGTGTCGTCCTCAGCCGCGTCGTCCCGGACCGGGGCGGCCGGGCGGGCCGAGGTGACGGTCCGCACCGGACCCGACGCCCACGCCGGCTCGGATCCCGCTGCCGGCGACACCAGCGCCGCGGCCCGGTCGCCGTCCGGGCTGCCGGCCGGTTCGTTCGCGAGATCGTCGTCCGGAACGGGTATCTCGTCCCGCTCGTCCTCTTCGGCCCGGGCGGCCTGCGCCGCCAGCAGACGCCGGCGTCTGGCGCTGCGTTCGACCGCGGCGGCCAGCAGCACCGACAGCGCGAGGCAGAACAGCAGGGTGGCGAGCCCGACCCGCCGCCCGACGGTGCGCTGCGGTGGCTGGAAGGCCACCGGGCTGACCGCGTCGAGAGACAGCTGGGTGTTGACCAGCGCCCGCTGCTCCTCGGCGATCCCCCGGAGTCGGTCGGCCAGCTGGGTCGTCGTGGCCGTAACCGCGTCGCGCGCGTGCCCGGCGCTGTCCGCCACCGCCCTCACGGTGATCACCGGTGTGCCCGGCTGGAGCTGGAGCGTCACCGGCTGGGCGTTCGGGCGTCCGGGCACCGAGCCTGCGGGGGGCTGCGGGTGCACCGACTCGACCAGGTCCGCGGCGGCCGACTTGGCCACCGCCAGGGGGTCCTGCGGGGTCTTGGGTGAGGCGAGCGTCAGCCCTCTGTTCTTGCTGACCGCCTTCGCCTCGGAAGCGGTTGAGGTGCTGACCTGGTAGACCGCCGTCGCGGCGTAGGTCGCGGGCATCTGGGTGTAGGCGAACCACGCCACCCCGCCCGACGCCGCCATGAGCGGGACCAGCAGATACCATCGCCGGGCCGCCATCCCGAAGGCCGCCATCACGCCCACCCGCTCACCTCTTCCGGGTCGACTCCGAATGCTCAGAGTACCCGCTTGAGCACGGTCGGTAGCAACCCGGTCCCGGATGGGAGCTCAGTACGGGCTGGTACCGCTCAATGAGGCCATCCCCAGCACCAATCGGGTCACGTGGAAGGCCTCCGCGTACCGCGCCTGACACTGGACACCGCGGAGCCTGGCCAGCCCCGAGACGTACTCCGCCTCCAGCGAGACCCGATCGCGCTGCGACCCGTAGTACTCCCGCATCTTGTCGATCTTCTCCCGGAGGACCGGCTCGGCCAGCGGGCAGTACACGGTCGGCTGATCGAGACTCCCGTCGCGCTGGAGGATCTCGTAACCGAGCATCAGATGGTCGGCGAACGCGACCCGGACCAGGTCGGCGACCAGGGTCCGGTCGTGGTGGCCGTCCCGGGTGCTCGGCGCGAACACCAGCCCGGGGTCGACCCGCGACCGCAGATCCTCTAGGCCCCGCTTGACCCGCTCCCAGCGGGCCGGAAGCTGCCCCTGAGGCAGGTCCAGCACGGTGACACTCAGCTTGGACCCGGGGCAGAACGCGGCCAGGGCGTCGCGCTCCTCCTCCTCGCGCAGGCTGCCACCGCCGGTGAGGGTGAGCGCGCTGACCTCGACGCCCGGGTGGGCCCGGCACAGCTCGAGAAGCGTTCCGCCACAGCCGACCACGATGTCGTCACAGTGCGCACCGACCAGCACAACGCTGTCGAGCCGCTCCGGGAGCAGGCTCAGCATCCCGACCCCCTACGGCTGACGCATCCGGTCCAACCGGGCGGTGGTCGGCCAGCGGACGTCCCGCGCCCAGCCGAACTTCTCGAACAGCCAGATCAGCCGGGCCGAGATGTCGACCTGGCCGGGGAGCACGCCGTGGCGAGCGCACGTCGGGTCGGCGTGGTGCAGGTTGTGCCAGGACTCGCCCATGCTCAGGATGGCCAGCGGCCAGAAGTTGCGGGACTTGTCACGCGATGCGAACGGGCGACGGCCGACCATGTGGCAGATCGAGTTGATCGACCAGGTCACGTGGTGCAGAGCGCCCATGCGCACCAGCCCGGCCCAGAAGAAAGCGGTGAACGCGCCCAGCCACGAGTGCGTGATCAGCCCGCCGATCAGCGCCGGCAACGCCAGGCTCGCCAGGACCAGCCAGCCGAAGTTGCGGTCCACCCGCATCAGCGCGCGGTCGGCCAGCAGATCCGGGACGAACCGCTTGAAGTTGGTCTCGCGCTTGTCGAACAGCCATCCGAAGTGCGCGTGCACGAATCCCTTGGCCACGCCCATCGGGGAGGTGCCGTACGCCCACGGCGAGTGCGGGTCGCCCTCCTTGTCGGAGTAGGCGTGGTGGCGGCGATGATCCGCCACCCAGTGCACGACGGAGCCCTGGATCGCCAGCGAGCCGGTGATGGCGAGCGTGATCCGCAGCCACGGCCGGGCCTTGAACGCCTTGTGCGTGAAGTAGCGGTGGTAGCCGACGGTGATGCCCAGGCAACCCACCGTGTAGAAGGCGGCCATCAGCAAGAGGTCGTGCCAGTGCACACCCCAACCCCAGGCCACCGGCACCGCGGCGGCGAAGGCGAGCATCGGGACCAGCACGAAGACGTAGATCAGGGCGTGCTGCCACGGCTTCCGGACACCGTCCAGAACCGCGGCCGGGCCCGGGGCCTCAACTGTGCTGCCCATGCAGTGCTCACCTCGAGGAAGTCGGTAGTCGTGGAGGAGATGGGTCGTTGGTCTATCCGTGTCGGACGCGGTAGGCCTCGCCGGCCGACGCCATGACACCATGGGGGCACGATCCGCCGTAGTGTAATGGCAGCACCTCAGATTTTGGTTCTGATGGTCCAGGTTCGAACCCTGGCGGCGGAGCAGCCGGCCGGGATGCGCTCAGCCGCGGATTTCGTTCGCGCAGCAAGAGGCCCCGCCCCCCGACGACGTCGGGGTGTGCGCCATGCCATCTGTGAGTGCCGTCTCCGCTGACGGTCAACCCGCCAGGGCCCGCACCCGGCGAACCACCTCGTCGGCTCCGAGCGCTCCACACACCTGGTGCAGATCGGGACTGCGGGTGGAGCCGGTGATCGCGACCCGGATGACGTTGGCGGCGTCCTTGAGCATGCCCGGGTAGGCGTCGGGATCGGCCTTGTACGCCTTCGGGTTCGGGGCGAACCCGTTTCGGGCGGCGAGCTCGCGGATCTGGGCGAACCAGTCCGGCTGCTCGTCGGCCCAGGCGTAATGGTCGGCGAAGTCGGCGGCCAGCTTGCGCACCAGCGCGGGATCGAGGCCGCCGAACGACTCGGCGGAGGCGTCGGTGACCGGGACGAACAGCTCCGGGAAGAAGAACCCGTACAGGGCCCGGAAGTCCGACCAGCGGACCAGGTCCTTGCGCGGGTTGGCCACCCCGACGCGCTCCACGTCGATCACCCGCTCGGCGAGCTCCCGGTTGCCCGCGATCACCGAGACCAGCTCGGGATCGCGCGCGTTGCCCTCCGCGTCGGGCTGGGCGGCCCACTCCGACACCGCGTCGAGGATCGTCGGGCCACTCAGGGTGGCGATGTGGTCGCCACTGATGTCGGCCAGCTTGACCATGTCGACCAGCGGGCCGGCCACGCCGCACTCCGAGAGCCGGATCGGCTCGGCCAGGGCCTCGGCCAGCGGCAGCTCGGCCAACCGGCCGTTGGCCAGGCCGCGAAGGTAGTAGAGCACCGCCTCGGACGGGTAGCCGGCGTCGAGGTAGAAGTCGACGGAGGCCTCCGGGTCCTTGCGCTTGGACAGCTTGCGCTTGTTGCCACCCTCGGTCTTGGTGAGCGGCGCGATGTGGGCGTAGGTGGGCGGGGTGAACCCGAGAGCGGCGAACAGCTGCAGGTGCAGCGGCACCGAGGAGATCCACTCCTCGCCCCGGACCACCAGGTCGACCCGCATCAGGTGCTCGTCGACCGCGTGCGCGAAGTGGTAGGTGGGCAACCGCGGGCTGCTCGTCGAGGTCTTGAGGATCACCACGTCGTTGCGGTTGGCCTCGTGCTCGAGCCGGCCCCGGATGGCGTCGGTGAAGCTGACGCGGGTGGTCTGCGAGGCGGAGTCGGGCGTGCGGAAGCGCACGACGTAGGGCTCGCCGGCGGCCAGCTTCGCCGCCACGTCGGCCGGGTCGGCATCCCGCCAGATCGCCCAGGAGCCGTAGTAGCCGGTGGGCAGCTTGGTGGCCCGCTGCCGGTTGGTGATCTCCTCCAGCTCGTCCTTGGTGGCGAAGCACGGGTACGCCTGGCCCGCCCGCATCAGCTCACGCACGTAGGTGAGGTAGATCTGCTCGCGGCGCGACTGCAGGTAGGGGGCGTACGGGCCGTCGGGCGCCTCGTCCGATGCGATCCCGAAGAACTCGAAGGCCCGGTCGAACTGGGCGGCCACGCCGGCCACCTCGCGGGACTGGTCGGTGTCCTCGATGCGGACGAAGTAGACCCCGCCGCTGTGGTGGGCCACGTCCCTGGCGATCGTCGCGGTGTACACCCCACCGATGTGCACGAAACCGGTCGGGCTCGGCGCGAACCGGGTCACGTGAGCGCCTTCGGGCAGTTCGCGGGCGGGGTAGAGCTGCTCCCAGTGCGACGGTTCGGGCAGGTCGGAGGGGAACAGCTGGTCGACGAGGTCTCGCTCGAGCATGGGTACGCGGTCTCCAGGGCCAGATTCGGCGGTGCGGCCGACGTGCGGTCGGCTGCGCCGCCGACGGCCCTTCGAGCCTAGTCGCGCAGGATGAGCAGGCTGCTGGTGGCGTGGGCGTAGAGCCGCCCGTCCGCGCCACGCAGTTCCGCGAACGCCAGACCGGTTCGGTGGCCGAGGTGCTGCACGGTGCCCTCGCACCGCAGGACGCCGGTGTCGACGGTGACCCCGCGCAGGAACTTCACCGACAGGTCGAGGCTGGTGTAGCGCACGCCGGCCGGCAGCAACGAGTGCGCCGCGCAGCCGGTCGCCGAGTCGAGGATCGTGGCGAACACGCCGCCGTGCATGCCGCCGATGGGGTTGTAGTGCCACTCCTGGGGACGCAACTCGAAGACCACCCGGCCGGGCTCGACCTCGGTCAGCTCGAAGCCGAGGGTGTCGGCGATCGGCGCGGGCGAGATCTCGCCCGCGGCCAGTGCGCGCACGAACTCCAGGCCGTCCATCCCCGCCGCGGCCTGGGCGGTGCGCTTCGGGTCTCCCCATTCGTACACACGACGCCGCGGCGACTCCGATCCACCGGCTTCGACCCCCAGCTGCGCCAACGCGTTCTCGGCCACCGCCCACCTCCTGAGTTGCTCATCAGAACCTAGGTCGACAGTAGCTGGGTTTCTCATCTCTACCCAACCCGTATGATTAACGTCATGCCAGCCGCCATACCCCTGCGCGACATCGACAGCACCGCCTGCTCGATCGCCCGGACGATGACCGTGATCGGTCAACCGTGGACGGTCCTGGTGCTGCGTGATCTCTTCAACGGAGTGCGACGGTTCGACGAGCTCGCCGAGCATCTCGGGGTCGCCCGCAACGTCCTGGCCCGCCGACTCGCGTCCCTCGTGGAGAACGGACTGGTCGAGCGGGTGGAGTACCGCGAGCCCGGGCAGCGGGCCCGCCACGAGTACCGCCTGACCCCCGCCGGGCGCGACCTGCGCCCGGTTCTCCTCGCGCTCAAGGACTACGGCGACCATCACCTCGCCGGCGAGGACGGGCCGCCGATGCGGTTCCGGCACCGCGACTGCGGTGGCGAGGTGACCGTGCGGCTGGAGTGCAGCGAAGGGCACCGACTGGAGTCGTCCGACCGCCTGGTCGCCGATCCGGGCCCCGGCGCCCGCCCGGTCCGGCGGCTCCCGGCCGGCTGAGCGACCGAAGTCTCAGCTGCGGATCTCGACCTTGTCGCCGAGCTCGAGGGTGTTGTAATAGAACTCGGCCTCCTTCGCGCTCAGCCGGACGCAGCCCGACGAGCGGATCGCCAGGGTGCCCTCGTGGAACGCGATGCCGCCCTCGGCGAAGAACACCGCCCAGTTCATGGGCGCTCCCTCACAACCGGCGGCGGGCGGCTTGCAGCCGTGCGGGACGAAGTACTCCCCGCTCTTGTGGTTCTTGTCCTTCCACTCGACCACGTAGTCGCCGAGCGGGGTCTCCTTGCCCGGCCCTCCGGTGCTCACCGGAACCGGGCCGTGGTTGACCACGATGTCGCCGTTCTCGTCCTCGGTGAACAGCCACGACTTCTTCTGCTTGAGCGAGACGCAGGCCACCGCCTTGCGACTGCACGGGGTCCCGGCGACCAGACCACCGGCGGGCGTGGCCGGTTCGAGCTTGTCCAGCTCCTCGGAGTCGGCGTCACGGTCGCGGACCTGGCGACGGTCTTCCAGGGCCGGGCGCGCGGACCGGGGGTTCTCGCGTTGGCTGGACAGCAGGCCCCCGTACCCGTGATCTCCGTCGCGGTCGCGGAAGTCCTCGGCCTGGGCGACACCCACCACCGACAGCCCGAGCACGACCACACTCGCGGAGATCAGGGCGACGATCCTGGACGGTGTCGGCACGGATCGGCGGGTCCGAACCTGAGACATGCACGGTCCTTTCGCGGCGGCAAAAGCCCTCGACGCACGCCGGCCGGGGGAGCGTCGGCCGGATGAACGGGGAGATAACTGAGAATATCGCGGAGCTGAATGTGACAGGGAGCGACCCCTGCACTACAGGGTGTCGCCCGAGCGAAGGTTCGGCCACTTTCTCACATGAAATTCACAACCATGGGTGCCCGATCACGCCTCGAAAACGCTCCGTCGCCGGTCAAAGCCTCACCCGCCCGCGACCAGTGCTCCCGGCCGGTCGGGCCTACCATGGCTGCGGTCCCAAGTACCGATACCTCGACCCGATCCCGCCGGGTCTGGCGTGGCGCGACGAGGCAGGGGGAACGCGATGCACCGGCCCGACCACCGTGCCGAACCCGACGGAGCCCCGGTGCCGGGCACAGCCCAGGCACCGAACCCGGCGGCGGTCGTGGTGCTCGCCGCCGGCGAGGGCAAGCGGATGCACTCGACCACACCGAAGGTGCTGCACGAGATCGCCGGCCGGGCACTGCTCGGGCACGCGCTGCACGCCGCGGCCGCGCTGGCCCCCGAACACCTCGTGGTGGTGGCCGGGCACGGCCGCGACCAGGTGCGCGACTACCTCGGGGTGCTCGCCGCCGAGCTCAGCCGCGAGCCGATGATGGCCATCCAGTACGAGCAACGCGGCACCGGACACGCGGTCGCCTGTGCCATGGACTCGGTGCCGACCAATGTGACCGGCCCGGTGGTGATCACCTACGGCGACGTGCCGCTGCTGGACGCGGCCACACTGCGCGACCTGTTGACCGCGCATGCCGTCGGCGGTAACGCGGTCACCGTGCTGACCGCCGAACTCGACGACCCCACCGGTTACGGCCGCGTCCTGCGGGTCGGCTGGGACCTCACGTCAGGCGGAGCCGGCACCGACCCGACCGGGCCGGACGACGATGCACCGCTGGCCGCGATCGTCGAGCAGACCGACGCCTCCCCCGCCCAGCTCGCCGTCCGCGAGGTCAACTCCGGGGTGTACGTCTTCGAGGCCGACGTGCTGCGCGGCGGCCTGTCCCGGCTGAGCGCGCCCGGGGGCACCGCGAACGCACAGGGTGAGCAGTACCTCACCGACCTCGTCGGGATCGCGCACGGAGACGGCCTGCGGGTCGGGGCCGTTCGCTGCACCGACCCGTGGCTGGTGGTCGGGGTCAACGACCGGGTCCAGCTGGCCGATGTGCGCGCGGAGCTGAACCGCCGGCTGCTCACCCACTGGATGCGGGCGGGCGTCACGGTCGTCGATCCGGGCGCGACCTGGGTCGACGTCGGAGTGCGCCTGGCCCCCGACGTCACCCTGCTGCCGGGCACCCAGCTGCACGGGACGACGTCGGTGGCGCCGGGGGCGAAGGTCGGCCCGGACACCACACTCACCGACTGCGTGGTCGGGGCCGGCGCCTCGGTGGTGCGCACCCACGGGATCAGCTCGGTGATCGGCGACCGGGCGAACGTCGGCCCGTTCTCCTACCTGCGCCCCGGCACCCGCCTCGGCGACGCGGGCAAGATCGGGACCTTCGTCGAGGTCAAGAACTCCGACATCGGCGCGGGCACGAAGATCCCCCACCTCACCTACGTGGGCGACGCAACGATCGGTGAGCAGTCCAACGTCGGGTGCTCCTCGGTGTTCGTCAACTACGACGGGGTGACCAAACGACGCACCGTCGTGGGGTCGCACGTGCGCATCGGATCGGACAACACCCTGGTGGCGCCCGTCACCATCGGCGACGGCGCCTACACCGGCGCGGGGGCCGTGATCCGGGCCGACGTGCCGCCCGGATCGCTGGCCGTATCGGCCGGTGACCAGCGGGTCATCGAGGGCTGGGTGGCCCGCCGACGGGCCGGCACCCCCGCCGCGCTGGCCGCGGAGAAGGCGGCGGCCCACGCCTCCCCCGATGCTGAGGAACTCGGACCCGATTCGGTGTTCGGGGAGGGCTCGGGTGAGACTGTAGGGACCGGAGCGGATACCGGGCGTGGGCACGGGAGCCAGCTCGGGCCATCAACGCCCTAGGAGGGCAGCGACACGATGTGTGCGATGAGTGCGACCCCGAAGAAGAACCTGATGCTCTTCGCGGGTCGAGCGCACCCGGAGCTCGCCGAGCAGGTGGCCAAGCACCTGGACATCTCGATCACCCCGCAACAGGCCTACGACTTCGCGAACGGCGAGATCTTCGTCCGCTTCGACCAGTCGGTACGTGGCTGCGACGCCTTCGTCCTGCAGAGCCACAGCAGCCCGATCAACAACTGGCTGATGGAACAGCTGATCATGGTCGACGCGCTCAAGCGGGCTTCCGCCAAGCGGATCACCGCCGTGATGCCGTTCTACCCCTACGCCCGCCAGGACAAGAAGCACCGGGGCCGCGAGCCCATCTCGGCGCGGCTGGTGGCCGACATGTTCAAGGTCGCCGGTGCGGACCGGATCATGACGGTCGATCTGCACACCGCCCAGATCCAGGGCTTCTTCGACGGGCCGGTGGACCACCTGTGGGCGATGCCACTGCTCGCCGGCTACATCCGGGACAACTACGCCGACCGGGAGATCGCGGTGGTGTCCCCGGACTCCGGGCGCGTGCGGCTGGCCGAGAAGTGGTCGGAGATGCTGGGCGGCTGCCCGCTGGCGTTCATCCACAAGACCCGCGACCCGCTCAAGCCCAACCAGGCCGTGGCCAACCGGGTGGTCGGTGAGATCGCCGGCCGAACCTGCATCGTGATCGACGACATGATCGACACCGGAGGCACGATCGCCGGCACCGTCAAGGCCGTCCTCGCCGACGGCGCCGCCGACGTGGTGATCGCCGCGACGCACGGGGTGCTGTCGGCACCGGCGAGCGAGCGGCTGGCCGAGTCCGGGGTGCGCGAGGTCGTGGTCACCAACACCCTGCCGATCCCCGACGAGAAGCGGTTCCCGCAGCTCACGGAACTGTCGATCGCTCCGCTGATCGCCCGCGCGATCCACGAGGTGTTCGACGACGGTTCGGTCACCAGCCTGTTCAACGGCAACGTCTAGAGGCTCGGATGGAACAGGCGGAGGACCGGCGGCCGGTGGACGTCCCCAGGGCCATCCACATCAGCGGGTACCCCTCGGCGACGTCGCTGAGACCGCACCTGCTGCGCAGCCTGGTCTTCCTCACCCCGGTGGCGATCTCGCTGGTGGTGCTGCTGATCGGGATGGGCTTCAGCATCCTGGCCGGCCTGGGGTCGGTCAGCGGTGGACGCGGGCTGGATCTGGGCGCGGACGTCGACTCGGGCCTGGCGTTGATCGGGCTCGGCGGCGCGGCCTTGTTCGGGATGGTGTGGATCGTGTCGCTGTTCGTTCCGGTGCGCGAGGTCGTCGCGGAGGACGGGCTGCTGCTCGAGGACCGCGCCGAGTCGGTCACGGCGGTCTACCAGACGATCAAGGACCGGGTCGAGCGGCACAGCCCCCCGTTCGCGGTGAAGACCGGTGTCATGGACGAGAGCCCGACGCTGCGGATCTCCAACGAGGACGAGAGCGCGCTGGTCGTCGTTCATGCGGCCGGTCCCGACCTGCGGATCGGCTGGACGCTGTGGCGCACCCGGTCGACCACCTCGATGGTGCTCGACACCTTCCCGGGCAGGCGCGGCGACGACCTGGTGCACCTGCGGGCCGACTCCTGCTCGGCGATGGGTCAGCTGCTTCAGAACGCGCTGGAGCACGGGGCCCGCACCCGCTGAGCTCTGGCTCCCTGGCCCGACCGCCCTGCTCGGTGACCCGTCTCGGGCGGGCCCGCTCGAGCGACCCCGTCTCGGCGGCCCCTGCTCGACGGCCCCTGCTCGACGGCCCCTGCTCGACGGCCCCGTCTCGGGCGGGCCGCTCGAGCGACCGTTTCCTTGATCACCAGGACACCAGCGCGCTTCTCGGCGCCCCGCAACCACCGTGATGCCCTGTTGATCATCGCGTTCCCGCTCCGACCCGAGCAGGCCACCGGGAGGACGTCAGGGGTTGCGACCGATGAAGGCGAGCAGCCGGGTCTGCACATCGGCGTCGTCGGCCACCTCGACCTTCGGCCCGAACTGACCGCTCCCGCGCAGGACCTCGTCCATCGGGAGCATGCCCTCCAGCATCGCCGCACACCGGTCGGGGTCGAGCCGCTCGTCCTGCCCGGTGGCCCGGGCCAGGTCCCAGGTGTGCATGAACACGTCGGGTACGTAGAAGCGACCGATCGCCTCGACCAGCGGGACGTCGCCGAGGTGCGGGTTGCTCAGGACCTTCGACGCCGTCGCGGGATCCTCCAGCAACGCCTGCACTCCGTCGCGGAGCACCGTCCAGGCCGCGACCGGGTCCTCGGTGACCGGCGGGCCCGCCGGCAGCTCGACCCCCGCGCCGGAGCTCAGGAACGCCGGCAGCCACTCGACGAGGTGGCCCACCACGTCCCTGGCCACCCAGCCCTCGCAGGGCGCCGGCCGGTCCCAGTCCCCCGGGGCGACCCCCTCGACCACCTCGCTGAACCGGCCGGCGATCGACCGGTGTTCCTCCGCCGCCGCGTTCGTACTGTCGCTCATGGGCCCAGTCTGCCCGTCCGCTGCCTGTCCGGGGCCGGGGCGGGCCCCCGCCCCGGCTGGCGTATGCTCGACAGGTTGCCCCGGCGAGGGCGGTGGATGAGGTCCAGTCCGCCGCCGTGATCGACGTGACGGCGGATCTGCCCCGGTGATCCGACGACTGCGTCTGTCGCGCCGCGGGCCCGCCCAGAAGCATTCACCGCTATTCAAGGAGTAAACCGCCGTGGCCGAGGTCCGTATCAACGCCGAACCACGTTCCGAGTTCGGCAAGGGCGCCGCACGTCGCGCCCGGCGTGCCGGCCAGATCCCCGCCGTCCTCTACGGGCACGGAACCGACCCGGTGCACCTGACGCTGCCGGCGCTGGAGTTCGCCCGCGCGATGCGCATCCACGGCCGTAACGCCGTCCTGACGCTCGCGCTGGACTCCGGCCCGCAGCTCGCGCTGCCCAAGACCGTGGTCTCGCACCCGATCCGCGACTACATCGAGCACGTCGACCTGCTGGTCATCAAGCGGGGCGAGAAGGTCCAGGTCGAGGTCGCCGTCGTGACCGAGGGCGAGCCCGGCATCGACTGCGTCGTCTACCAGGAGATGGACCGTATCGAGGTGCTGGCCGACGTCTCCAGCATCCCCGAGGTCCTGACGATCTCCGTGGAGGGCCTCACCGCCGGCACCCAGATCCTGGCCGGAGGGGTCGAGCTGCCCGACGGCGTCGAGCTGCGTACCGACCCGGAGTACCTGGTCGTCAACGTGACCGGTGCGCCGACCGCCGCCGACATGGAGGCCGAGATCGACGTCGAGGGCGCCGGCGTGGTCGAGGACCAGCCGGAGTCCGCCGAGTCCGATGGCGAGTCCGGAAACGAGTGAGCCGGTCGCCGGGCCCGGCCTTGTGGTCGGGCTCGGCAATCCCGGCCCGAAATACGCCGACACCCGGCACAACGTCGGGTTCGCCGTGGTCGACCGGTTGGCCGCCCGGGCGGGCGAGCGCTTCAAGGCGCACAAGGCCTCGGGCAACACCTCCGAGGTCGCCGAGGCCCGCCTGGTAGGACGGCGGGTCGTGCTCGCCAAGCCCCGGTCGTACATGAACGTGTCCGGCGGCCCGGTCGCGGGTGTGCTCCGCTACTTCGGGGTGCCGCCCACCGGGCTGATCGTGGTGCACGACGATCTCGACCTCGACTTCGGCGCCATCCGGTTGAAGCGCGGCGGCGGTGAGGGCGGCCACAACGGCCTGCGTTCGATCAGCCAGTCCCTGGGCACCAAGGACTACCTGCGGGTGCGCTTCGGCATCGGGCGCCCGCCCGGTCGCCAGGACCCCGCCGACTTCGTCCTGCGCCGGTTCACCTCCGGCGAGCGGACCGAGGTCGACCTGGCCGTGGAACTGGCCGCCGACGCGGTCGAGGCGCTGCTCACCGACACACTCGAGCACGCCCAGAACCGCTTCCACGCCCTGAGTCCGTGAGCGACACCGGGTCCGTGGAAGACACCGGGCCCGTGAAAGTCACCGGGCCCGTGAGCGACACTGGGCCCGTGAGCGACACGCTGCGGGGCTGGCCCTCCTTCCCCGAGGAACTGCCGGAGTTCGACCCCGACGGGGCCCCCGCGCGCCCGCACGAGCTGTTCCTGGACTGGCTGCGGGAGGCCGGCGAGCATGTCCTGGCCCCGCACGCGGTGACGCTGTCCACGGTCGAGCCCGACGGCGCGCCGGACGCCAGGGTGGTCATCCTCAAGACCGCCGATGAACACGGGTTCACCGTCGCCACCAGCGCGGACAGCCCCAAGGGTGTGCAGCTGTCCAAGGATCCGCGCGCGGCCCTGACCTTCTTCTGGCCCGGGCGGGGCCGGCAGGTGCGGGTGCGCGGGCCGGTCAGCCCGTGCGAGGAACACGTGTCGGCCCGCGACTTCCTGGAGCGCCCACCCGCCTCGCGCGCGGAGGCGTTCATCGGTCGGCAGTCCGAGGTGCTCCACGACCCGGCCGAGCTCCTCGCCGCCGCCGAGCGGTCCCGCCTCCGGGTGGAGGCCGACCCGTCGCTGGTGGCTCCGGGATGGACCCGGTACCTGGTGACGCCCACCAGCGTCGAGTTCTGGCAGGCGAGCCAGGACCGGCTGCACGTCCGCCTGCGCTACCGCCGCGACCCCGACGTACAGGGCTGGGTCCGCGAACGCCTGTGGCCCTGAGCTCCAGGTCCGCGCGCGATGTCGACGGGGCCCTACAGGACCCCGGCGAGGTTGCGGGTGGCCGCGCGGCGCAGCTTGCCCGACGGTGTCTTGGGCAGCGAACCCGGCGCGACGACCACGACCCGCGCGGGCCGGGCCCCGACGGCGTCCACCACCCGCGCGGTCACCTCCTTGCGGATCGCGGTCTCGGCGTCGGCGTCGCCGGCCTTGCGTGATTCGACGACCACCGCGAACGACTCCCGCCGGGTCGAGCCCACACCGCTGCCGACGTCGAGCCGTACGGCCACCACGTTGCCCGCGCGCACGCCCTCGACCTGCCCGGCGGCCCGCTCGATGTCGGTCGGGTAGATGTTGCGCCCGCCCATGATGATCACGTCCTTGAGCCGGCCGCACACCACGACCACCCCGTCGGCGAGGTACCCCTGGTCACCGGTGTCCAGCCAGCCGTCGGCGTCCTGGGTCGGCACCGGACCGTGCACGGTGAGGTAGCCGGGGGTGACCGACTCGCCGCTCAGCTGGATCGCACCCACCTCGCGGTCGCCGAGCACCATCCCGTCCTCGTCGACCACCCGGGCGGTCAGGCCGGGCAGCGGCGGCCCGAGCAGCGGGAACCGGCGCACCGACGGGCCGGGATCACCGTCCACCGAGGGGCCCTCCGCCGCGGCGGGCACCGCGCGCCGCCGGGCCTCCAGCTCGTCGGCGTCCACCGTGTCGACCTGCAGGCCGGTGTCCAGCGGCGCGAACGACACCCCGAGCGCGGTCTCGGCCATCCCGTAGGCCGCCACCACGCACTCCCGGCGCAGCCCGAAGCGGGCGCCGGCGTCGGTGAACGAGTCCACCGCGTCCGGGTCGATCGGCTCCGCTCCGTTGAGCGCGAAGCGCAGCGTGGTCAGGTCGAGCGCGCCGTCCTCGGCGTGGCGCAGCAGCCGGCCCAGCATCGCGTAGGCGAAGTTCGGCGCCGCGGTCACCGTGCCGCCGTAGCGGCTGATCAGCTCGGGCCACAGCAGCGGCCGGGTCAGGAAGTCGGCCGGGGTCACCGTCACCAGCTCCAGACCGGCGGCCATCGGGACGGTGAGGAAGCCGACCATCCCCATGTCGTGGAACAGCGGCAGCCACGACACCATCACGTCACGCTCCGGACGCAGCTCGGCGGTGGCGATCATCGCGGTGAGGTTGGCGTAGAGGTTGCGGTGGGTGATGCGCACGGCCTTGGGCTCGGCGGTGGAGCCGCTGGTCAGCTGGAGCAGCGCGGCGTCGTCCTCGCTCA